>Ga0272441_10014619_pt1 | contig 11097 bp, 8 predicted proteins | sample SSMProp6N_FD_193582 | JGI IMG/M metagenome (GOLD analysis project Ga0272441, IMG submission 193582) | Marine sediment archaeal communities from Little Sippewissett salt marsh, Falmouth, MA, United States - SSM-Prop-6N | ecosystem: Environmental > Aquatic > Marine > Wetlands > Sediment ...
CCCAATTCAGGTGATGGAATACCAGATGGACCTGGATGGGAATAGAACAGCAAAACTACCCCTTCTTTTCTTTTTTCTTTTACTCAGATTTAAAATTATTTATCTAATTTTATGTTCATCTTTAGGAGTGAAGTTGGTACAATTCAATTTTTTAATAGTTATAATTTTATTTTTAATATTATCTCTCAGTTCATATTTATAAAATATAAGTCTCACTTTCTAATTTCCTAGAGTTTAGTATCAGTAATTTGAAATAAAATTAGTAATTGATAAGTTATTGTCTATTACTATACAAAAAAGTCATCGATTAACATAAACATTAATCTAAAATGACTTAATATCATGAGATTCTACCTGAAAAATTCTTTAATTTGATTTACATTAGGATTAGGACAATTGTTTATTTCAACAGGGAAAATAACTTCCAATACTTCCACATTTTCAATAAAATCTATTAGTATAGTAGTAAAAATTTCAATAACCTTTTTAACCTCTCTAATATCTTTTGCTGTAACACATATGAACCAGTCATGTGATCCATGAGTAAAATAACTGTTTATGATATTTATCTGATACTTTGAAGTTGCTTCTTTTAGTTTTCTACTGGTTATAATATCAACATTCTCAATTGTAAAAGGTTTATTTGTTCTTTTTATTAATATAAGATAACTTTTTAAATTCAATTTCTCATAATCAACAACAGGTCTGTAACCCCAAATTATCTTATTTTCTTCTAATTTTTTTAGTATTCTCCAAACCTTTTGTCTTGAGAATCCACAATTTTTTCCTATTTTATCAATACTCTGCTTAGCATCTTTTTGTAATTCATCTATAACCTTTTTCTCATCTATTTCTATTTGTTCTTGACTACTTTTGGGCATTCTTTGTCACCTGTGAAATAACAGTTGGAAACTGCTGTTAATTTAAAAATCCATTTATTTTGGAGAAAATTTACATTTTTGAATAAATATTGAGAGTTTGAATTGACCAGTATAATCTAATTTTTTTAAAATTCTGTTTAAAGAGTTGTATGAAATTCATTTTTATATTAAGCTAGAATAATATAGTATTTATTTTATAAGGGGAAAATTCAAGAGATGAAGTTTTTCTGGGAATCAATTTGATAAATCTGCTAGTAGCTATACAAATTAAGTTAAAAGAGATGGATAATATAATAAAAACAGCAATGGAATTGTGTAACTTTAAAACATTTATAAGAATAATTCAGAAGACAGGTATGCTACAATATCTATCTAATGGTTGTAAATTTCAAAAAAACACCTGTTCCTTTAAGTTTTTCTTGAATACGATCAATAAAAACAAGTTCATCTGAAATAGGCACAACACGCTTCCAATCATGAATAAAATCATGCTCGCCAATACTGTATTTCAATCCCAATTCATTTAATTTTTTAAATATAACGGATGCTTTTTCGCCATCTGCATTATGAATTACATCTATGTAGGTTTCCATAAACAACTTCTCCAACCAATCGTAAGCAAAAATCAAAATAAAAAGATGTTTAATTAATTTGGAAAAAGGAAATAATCTTTACTACCGTTTATCATTTTGACAATAAGTCACCATACTTTTAAATAATATTAAAAACAGAGTATATCGTAATAAATTTATATAATAGAAATAAAAGAGTATAACAGTTTAGATGGATGGGTTGAGATGGAAAAGAGATTGTACACTACTGTTACCATTTTCGGTTTGATTGTTCTTTTTATTAGTGTACAAATTTTTTCTGCCCACACTCAAACAGTAGCTACCAATAATCTCTCTAAAATTTCTGTTCAATCTCTAGAAACAATAGATATGTTAATATTTGTTTCACCTCAATACTCTGAAGACATGGAAGTTTTCTCTTCCATATTGAAATATATAGAAAGTGTAAAACAAGACATTGGATGGAATACTGAGATAGTATCAATTGCTAAGCACGAAAATGATTTCTTAAAAATTGATCAAGAGATTGAGCAGTATTACGAGCAGTATAAAATCAAATCATGTATTATGGTTGGAGAAGATATCGATACAGTCCTTTCTGGTGACTCAGATTATATGGAAAAACCAAGCATTATCCCATGGTCGACAATTGGAGGAGAATCTGCTTATGACATATCTCCCCAGGGAATTGTATGCAAACCCTATGCGACAAAAATATGTATATCCCTAATTTATCCAACTAACACCTTAGAATATCAAACAAAAAAATCTCAAATAGTATTTGCTTTTAACAAATTCAGTGAAAGACAAGAGTACAATCTAGAAAATATTTTAATTTGCGAAAGCTCAGATATCAATAAAAACTCAAAATATGTCTACAACAGTTTAAATAACTTAAGTAAACTTGAATATTTTGAAGATGTAACAGATGAAAAGATGAATTTTATATTAAAAAAATCGTATTCAAGTTTCTTTGTACATGGTCACTCTAATCCTTCTGGAACGATTATTAATGTTCAAAATAAGTTGTGGTTTTCTGCAGATTTTGTAGACCAAATTGATACCCCTATTTTTGGGGCAGACGGCTGTTATGTAAACGGATGGTGGTCAAATTCAGAAGATAACAATAATCTTGATTTAAGTATCAACTACACTTGGTATGGTGATAAAATCTTTTCAAGTGAACATGTTCAAGTTATGGCTTTAGGGCTTTTATCTCAAACCGGCTACTCCTATTCAGTAAGCTTCATAGAAACAGTGTTTCCCAGTATCTCCCAGGCAAAAACAGTTGCTGAGTCAGTAATAGATAAGCCCTGCTTGGGAGATACTATACTAATAGGAGATCCAACTTTTCATTTTTCTTTTAATTAATTTTTAATACTAGATAATCATTTTGTAGTTTCATTTCACTAGAAAATACTAACAATTTAAAAAAAATTAAGAGAGAATGGGATAAAGATATGCCAAAACCAATTTTTGTGGTTGGAGTACACCGATCAGGAACGACATGGATTGCTAATATTTTGTGTCAGCATCCTAATGTTTCTGGAGTTGTTAATGAAAAAAATTTCGGCATATATGAAAGTGCTTTTTTTGAAACAGTTATGGGAAAATTCGGTAAGCTGGATTCAGATGAAGATTTCATTAGATTTGTAGAACAATTTTCATTAAGTAATTTTTTTATTTTAAGTAAAATAGATAAAAATATATTCTATGAGAAAAGACCAGAAACCTATCCCGAATTTTTCAGAGTTATGATGGATTCTTTTGCAAAAAATGAAATGGTTGATTTTTGGTTGGAAAAAACACCAGAGCATTCGCTTTATATTAAGAAGATTTCAAATTTTTATCCTGATGCAAAATTTATTGCCATTAAAAGAGATATTTATGATACAATAAAATCTACAATTAACATGCCCTTTTACAAACAAAAAAATGGAAAATTACTACATTCTAGATTACTACTTTTAAAATATCTTTGTTACAGATATGTGAAATATTACAAATACATTGAATATTTCAGTCGCCACTCAGAATCTGTATTAACATTCAATTACGAACAATTAAAAGAATCTAAAGAGGAAGTTGTTACCTACATATGTAAATTTTTGGGTCTAAAATTCTATCCTGAATTGCTACAAGAGAAGTTTAGACCAAATACTAGTTTTAGTAACAATCAGCAGAGAAAAGTAGTTTTGTCTCCAATAGATAAAATTCTAATAAATTTTTTTAAAACAATATTCAATTTCTTCCCTTATAGTGTTTATGCAATAACTGATGTTTGTGAAAGAAGGATACGTAAAAGAAAATTACCCGCTTGGTTCTATTCAATTGTAAAAGAGGAAGAAATTGATTCAAACAAAAAAATAGAAGTTAAGAAATAACAATAATCCGTTTAAGGTTTGGATTTAAGCATATCTCACTATTGTTTGTCGGGAATGTAAATATGAAGGTTTTAATTGCGTTAGAAGGTCCAGTAGCAGAAGGCCCAAATGTATGGGCTAATTCTTTGTACTATTACATTGCTTCACAATTTCATAATCCCGGAAAAGATATAATAAATCAGGTTAAAACAACTAATTTCAAATCTTTAATTAAGGCAATTTTTTCTATAAGAAAATATGATATCTTCCATTTTTACTCCCAGTCTTATGGTGCTGCTTTATTGTTTTTATTGTGTAAAATTCTTGGAAAAAAAATTATATTTACAATGCATGGAAATATGACAATTGAATCTAAATATAAACCAATACCCATTAGATGGCTGTGGATTCCCGCGCATCTTTTTGTAATGAAAAATGTTGATGTTGTAACCTATCCCTCACAATATCTAAAATCTTCAATGTCAGAGTATTTTAAATCAAAAAAACAACAAAAAAAATATAAATTTAGCCATCATGTAATTCCAAACGGAACTTTAGTTGGTGAGTATCCAGTTAAACAAGTAAATAGTCGGGTGAACAGATTAAAAGAAATTAAAAAGGGTTCATCGCAACTAAAAATATTGATGCTAACTTCTTTTTATTTTGAACCAAAATCTAAAGGAATAGAGACTTTAAAGGAAACAATAGAAATACTTAATAATCAAGGAATTAAAACTCAGGTAAAAATCGGTGGAAAGGGACCAATGCTTGAACATTACAAGCAAAAATTCCATAACTCAGATGTATCCTTTTTAGGTTACTGTGATGATAAAAAAGAACTAGAATGGGCAGATATCTATGTGCATTTAAGCTATTTAGACAATCAACCACTTGCAATTTTAAAGGCAGGTGCTGTTGGACTTCCTTCAGTTGCCTCTAATATAGGGGGAATACCTGAAATATACTCTTTTTCAAGCAAAGATATGGTATGGGGACTTACACCTAATAAACCAAATATAGTTGCAAATAAAATAATGGATCTTATCTCAGATGAAAAATTCTATTTAGAAACATCAAAAAAGCAATATTCCAATATTAAGAAAAATTTTAGTATGGCAACTGTGGGAAATAATTTTTGGGACTTATACACAAATATATATAGAAAAAATTAAAATTATTGAAAATAATAAAAATAAAACTTCTAGCAAGCATCAATTAATTTTTGATAATATTCTTTGGTTTTCATTGCAATTTTTCCCCAATCAAACTGCTGTCGTACCGTTTGTCTTGCATTTCTACCAAGTTCTTTTTTTAATTTATCGTCTTCAATTAATTTAACCACCGAGTCAACAATGTCATTTGTATTTTTAGGTCTAATAATCAATCCGTTTTCTTTATGGGTAACCATTTCAGGAATTCCACCCACATTGGTCCCTATGACTCCTAGTTCTGCAGACATTGCTTCAAGTAGGCAAATTGGAAAGTTCTCATACAATGAGGGCAATAAGAATATGTCGGAAGAGGCATACAAACAGGGTATCTTATTATGAGGAATATAACCTAAGAAAGTACAATTTTTTTGTGCTTTTTGAAATTTAATATTTTGAGATGGACCTGCAAATATAAAATGAATATCGGTTTTTTTCAATATTTTTGGTAACGCTTTTAACATATAAGCTATGCCTTTTCTAGCTGCCCAACGGGACAAAAATAATGCTTTTGGGGATTCTATATCTGATAATTCGGGGAAATATTTATTTAAATGTATTTTTTCCATGGGGTGAAACCTATCAGTATCCACTCCATTATGTATTACCTTAATTTGATCTGGTTGTATTTTTTTGAAAGTATTTGTTACATGATTTTTCATCCACTCTGAAACCGTAATGTATTTCCTATCACCTGAGTAATACATATTTTCTAAGGATTTCAAAACCGGACTAAGAATTATCATAAATTTCTCTGAATTGGCAAGGTCAAAAAATTTTGAATTAGATGATTTAGCAGAATCTATTTCATCGGTAATGGTTGAATGAATTGTAGTGACTATTGGTATATTAACTCTTTTAGGATTTACATATAAGTCTGGTAGAGCACTTTCGGAGTGAACTATATCAAATTCATGTTGCTTGATCATTTTTGGAACTGATTTATAGCAATTTATCTGGAATTTAAAATTATAAAAAAAATCATCCTTTACAGTTCCTAAATAATGCAATTTAATGCGTTCAAAAATTGATTGTTCGGTTTCTTTTGAAAAATAATTCTTTGTTTTTTCAATATTATTATTTATCGTGGGTTCTGGTGTTAAAACATGTATCTCTACATCTTTAGGCATGTTTCTAATTAACTCAACGATGTAGGTTCCCACACCGCCTCTTACAGGTATAAATTCTGGGGCTAACATTAATAATTTCATGTGGTTGCAACCCCAAAATCCAATTGATGATCGATATCAATGCAAACTGATTTTATCATATTGCATCCCTATAATTTGTATTGTCCTTGCCTAATACCTCTAATCGTAATCCTATACTTTATATATTAATAATATTATTTTGAAATTATTTAAATTTTGGGTTCCATCCCTGCTTTCTCTAACCTATATTATTTAATTGTATATTAATGTTTTATTAAACTTAAAACATCTGTATGAATCGATGATTTTCCTTCAAAAATATATCTTAAATTTATATTTTCTTTACTTTGGTTTTATTTGTAAGTAAAATAGTATTGATTATGTTCAGAAAATAATTTAATTCTTTAGTTGATATTCTTTTTGGTTGGTTTGGAGGATTCAAACAATTGATCAGTGAAAAAAAGGATGAATATGCAAAAGTGATAAAGCAAATTAATAAAAAACTTAAGAGAAAGGGCCTTAAAAAACGAAGATTTGAACGAAAGATAAATCTTAAAATGAGGGGAAGAAAGAAACATGATAAAGAATTAGTTGCATATTATCAGCAAAAAAAATCATTTAATCCGCAAGATGTTTTTGGTTTAATTATTATTGCTATTGGATTTTGTTTTTTTATCAACTCTATTTTTCTTGAGATAACCGGATTTGGATTAATTTTTGGTTCAGTTCTACTAAATGTAAAAATTGGGATCATGTTTACATTAGTTGGGTTCTTTTTTATATATATTTACTATGTTACAGAAACTGAAGTTAAAAAAGAAACGATCTTAGATGCTAGGAAATTGGCATTTGCGATAATAATCTGGGTTATTGCAATATTTTTTATTACCCTAGGGGTAAATTTAGATATTTATCTGATATTGATATTTATTGGTATTCTTACAATAAAAGAACTTGCTGAAGAGTTTATCGATTATCAGCTAAAAATTAAAATGAAATATTTATCTTACATTACTTTGATAATATTTTTCGTAGTTTTGGTTCTAAGTATGGCAAATATACTAGGTGAATAGGATAAATATGAAAATTGAATTCAAAAATCTACCAATAGACCTGCTTTCATGCTTAATTTGGAGTCTAATTATAATTCCATTATTATTACTTGAAATTAAAGGCGGAATAAGGGTAGTTATAGGTCTACCAATTATTGTGTTAATACCAGGATATGTTCTTACTTTTGCTCTAATCCCTTCTAAAAAAATAACATTTATTGAAAGAATTGCAGTTTCCCTTGGTTTGTCACTTGTTGTTTCGGCATTAGTCGCATTTGGTTTATTTTATACGCCATGGGGGATTGAGTTAGAACCTATTTTAATTACAATGTATTTATTTATCGTGGGAGTTGGATTTTTTGGATGGCATAGGTGGGCTCACATTAAACAAAAAGAAAGACATTTTTTATCTTTTAATTTGTCACCTCCAAAATTTCAAAACAACCTAGACAAGATTCTTACTGTTATTCTGGCAGTTAGTATGATATTTACTAGTGTATATTTTGTTTATGTGTTACAAACACCAAAAGCAGAGGAGAAATTTACTGAATTTTACTGGCTAGGTCCTGAGGGAATAGCTGGGCAATATCAAAGAAACCTAAGTATTGGGGAAGATACATCGATTATTTTAGGTATTTCAAATCATGAATATACAAATATCGATTATACAATAGAAGTATGGTTGATAAATCAAACAATTACTTATAATAAATCTACCAAAGAAAATGATGCAATTATTAACAATATGAGTTTTATGGATAAATTTGTAATTACTTTGGATCATACTAATTACGGTATAAAAGAGATGTGGAAACCGCAGTGGGAAAGAAGTTACACATTTAATGTTAAACAGCAAGGAGAGTTTGAACTGGTTTTCCTAATGTATACTGAACCAACTGAGGAATATAATTACAATCAAAATTATGCAGATATTGCGCAAGCAAAACTTGGTAGTGCATATATGGAAATTCATCTGCAATTGGTCGTAAAATAGAAAATAAATAAACAGAAAAAAAATTTGCAAGCATGGGGGGAATATTTAATTATAAATTAAGAAAATGTGAATAAAAAATTATAGAAATTTTAATAAACTTATATAATGATATATATAAAAATCAAGCCAATTATAATCAATCTAAAATATAAGGTTCCAACTAACGTTGGTTGGTATAAAATCTAAAAAAATAGAAAGAGAGGATGCAAAACATGAAAATAAAAAAGAATTTTCAACATAAATCAATTAATAAAATATTTGTAATTGTTACAACAATGTTGTTTTTATTCAGTAATATTAATCTATTGACCAATGAAGATATTTCAACTTCAGCAGATGATGATTATCTTTTAGATGAAAGAGATATTATTTGGGATGTTCAACTTTCTTTTAGTGAAACAGGAGGTAAAAATGATTATGTTGTATTTGGTGAAGCAACAGATTCAAACGATGGGCCTCCCGTGGATCCAAATGATGAACCAAAACCTCCTGCGGTATTTCCCCCCTGCATTTATACTTGGTTTGATGATAATCTGAATGTACCTTATGATGTGATGTTGAAAGATTATCGTGGTTATAATAATATGAATTATAAGCAATGGAATCTAAGTGTTCAGTGGATGAGTTACAGTGGAGGAACAGATCTGAACATTTCGTGGATTCCTAATGATATTGATGATAGCGAGTATGATTCTATTATTCTTTACTATGTTAATGACAATGTTGAAACTGACATGCTAACAAACTCGTATTATGAATTCAACTGTCCAGCATGGTCAATCCAAGAATTTAAGATTAATTGCACCTCTAGTACAAATCAGCCACCAGTTGCAGACTTTTATTTTGAACCAACTAATCCTTCAATTTCTGAACTAATTTACTTTAATAGTACGTCTTACGATAGTGATGGAATTATTGTCAATTGGACATGGGACTTTAATGATGGAAATTTTGGATATGGCAAGCATATTACTCATCAATATGACGATGCAGGATCATATAATGTGAAACTGACTGTTACTGATGATGATGCTTCTTCAGATGAAGCTACTATGTCAATTTCGATTGGATATGGTTCATGGTGGGATTCAGATTGGAATTATAGAAAACAAATAATTATTGATCATGGCTTGGTAGATGCAGATTTAACAGATTTTCCAGTTCTTATTGACATAGTTGATGATGATTTAGCAATGAAAGCTCAATCAGATGGTGGTGATATCGTTTTTACCAACGTCGATAACGAGAAATTAAGTCATGAGATAGAACTATACGACAGTAACAGTGGAAACCTTGTTGCCTGGGTAAATGTGGAATTTCTTTCAAGCTCTAGTGATACCATTTTATACATGTATTACGGCAACTCAGGATGCGAAAACCAAGAACAGGTACACAATGTATGGGACTCAGATTTTGAAGCTGTATGGCACCTTAGCGAAACTACAGGCGGTTATAAAGCTTGGAGCGACAGCACAGGTAATGGTTACGACGGTACAGACGTTGATATGAACCCATCTGACCCTGGAACTGATTTTGATGCCTTGGGAAATATTGATGGAGCAGTACTACTTGATGGTGTGGATGACAACATTGAAACTGGGCTGCATCCGAACAACAGCCCAAGAACACTGGAATATTGGGTAAAATACGACACCCTAACAGGAGATTCCACGGTCGGTTGTCATGATTATGCAAATCATCGATTCTATGCAGGTTTAAGAGGAACAAATGCGTTTTTCGGAATGGGTAACTCTGCTTCTGCATCCTATTCATTAAGTGTTTCTTCGGGTAATTGGTATTATATAGTTGCCACAGGGGACGGTTCAACTGCTCGTTATTACTTAAATGGTAATGAGATGACCAGCTTCTCTTATAGTCAATCAGGTTCGTCCTCTCTTGATTTTACCATAGGCTACACTAATGGTAACAAGTATGGATTCCTAGATGGAGTAATAGATGAAATCAGAGTCTCATATACTGCTAGAAGCCAAAACTGGATTTCTACCTGTTTTAACAACCAACATTCACCAGGAAGTTTTTATGAGGTGGGAAATGAAGAAACCAGTTCAAATTCTCCTCCAACAATATTCAATGAAGATCCAGAAGATGGTGAAATAAATGTTGAGTTCAATCCTACTTTACAAGTAGAAATATATGATGCCCAAGGCGACTCAGTATATTGGGAGATAAGGGCGATTATTTCTGGTTCTTGGACAACATTGGATTCTGGAACAATACCTGAAGGTGATGGAATCATTTCAACTCCTACCACTGAAATGGACAGTTATAATACACAATATTGGTGGAGCGTAAATGCAACAGATGCCTTAGGTTCAGGCATTTGGACAAATGAAACATATTCCTTTACTACAGTATCTGAATCTACCAATTGGTGGGATTCAGATTGGAATTATAGAAAACAAATAATTATAGATCATACTCAAGTTGATGCAGATTTAACAGATTTTCCTGTACTTATCAATATTATTGATGGCGATTTAAAAATAAAAGCTCAAACAGATGGCGATGATATCGTTTTTACAGATAAAGACAACATTAAACTATATCACGAAATAGATTTTTTTGATAATGCCGATGGCAGTTTAACTGCTTGGGTAAATATCCCCAGTCTTTCAAGCTCTAGTGATACCATTTTATACATGTATTACGGCAACTCAGGCTGCGAAAACCAAGAACAGGTACACAATGTATGGGACTCAGATTTTGAAGCTGTATGGCACCTTAGCGAAACTACAGGCGGTTATAAAGCTTGGAGCGACAACACAGGTAATGGTTACGACGGTACAGACGTTGATATGAACCCATCTGACCCTGGAACTGATTTTGATGCCTTGGGAAATATTGATGGAGCAGTA
>Ga0272441_10014620_pt1 | contig 11097 bp, 9 predicted proteins | sample SSMProp6N_FD_193582 | JGI IMG/M metagenome (GOLD analysis project Ga0272441, IMG submission 193582) | Marine sediment archaeal communities from Little Sippewissett salt marsh, Falmouth, MA, United States - SSM-Prop-6N | ecosystem: Environmental > Aquatic > Marine > Wetlands > Sediment ...
ATCTGTAGAATATGCTTTGCGTGCCATTGGGGTATCCTTTCTGTTTCATATGGGAATGACTCACTCGTGATACCCTAAAATACAGCTTCGTGATACCTCGATGGCACTTTTTATACACCCTCTAAGAATGTACGGTAGCACTGACAAAAGAGATTTGATTGGAAGAACTTCCTTTGACCTTATAGATCCTGAAGAGCGAGAGAAAGCGCTCGAAGGTATGAAACAAGTGATAGAGAAGGGATACATAAAAGGTCGGGACTATCATATTATTACCAAAGATGGCAGTAAGATTCTGGTGGAGATGGACGTATCTCTCTTGAAAAATGCGGATTGCAGGCCGTTTGGGTTTGTGGGAGTAAGCAGAGATATTACTGAACGCAGGCGGATGGAGCAAGAGCTTGTCCGGCTGGAACGCCTTCGTTCCCTTGGAGAGATGTCCGCCGGTGTGAGCCACAACCTCAACAACATCCTGACCAGCGTTCTGGGTCCCGCGCAGATTCTCCAGAGAATGACGGATGATCCGCAGGTGCGCCGGGAGACGGAGAATATCATCCGCGCCGCCAAGCGTGCCAGGGATCTGGTGCACCGCCTGCATCTGTCCACGCGGGGTGTGGAAGAGGACGTGCTCCAGCCTGTGCGGGTCAACAAGGTGGTGCGGGATGCCGTACGCATGGCGCGTCCGCGGTGGAAGGACGAACCGGAGGTCAGAGGCATCGCCATCGATGTGGTGACCGAACTGGAGGATGTGCCCCCCCTAAGGGGCAAGGAGTCGAGGCTTCACGACATCACCGTGAACCTGATCATCAACGCAGTTCACGCTATGCCTGAAGGTGGCACGATCATGATCCGCACAGAGGCGGTCGAGGAGGGTGTGCAGATCACGTTCAGCGACACGGGCATCGGGATGGACGAGGAGACACGCAGGCGAGTGTTCGAGCCGTTCTTCACTACCAAGATGAACGTGGGCAGCGGATTGGGGCTATCCACGGCCTATGGCGCCGTGACCACGTGGGGAGGCAACATCGAGGTGGAGAGCAAACCGGGCAAGGGCACGACCTTCACCCTCCTCCTTCCCATATGGGAAGGGGTAGAGATACAGGCGGAAGAGGCGGTGGAAGCACGCCGGGAGCATCGTGCCAGGCTGCTGGTTGTCGAGGATGACGAGGGGGTGTGCGATCTTCTGTCTCGCCTACTGGGGAAGGACCACGAGGTGGAGGCGGTTCTGAGTAGTCAGGAGGCGCTGGAGCGGTTTGCGCCGGGGAAATATGACGTGGCGCTGATCGACCAGGCGATGCCGGGGATGCCGGGGGATTATGTGGCGCGGGAGATGCGTCGTGCAGATCCCTTGTTGGCGACCGTGCTGATTACGGGGTGGGAGTTCAAGGAAGACGACCCAGTGCTGTCTGCATACGATCTCAGGATTCAGAAGCCGTTTGAGGACATCCGTCAGATCGAGAATGTCGTCGATCTGGCTGTGGCGTTGCACGGCAGGAGAGTTGAGGAAGGAGACTGATCCGGGGATTGCAGCGACCTTCAGCCGGTGTGGAATGACCCTGAAGGTGAGTCTTCGGGGCCGTTTCTCTAGTCACCACGTGGGTTTACATAAATGACATTATACGCATTTTGGATGCCGCGCAAAAAGTGGCGCTTGGTGCTTCAGGACGCGTTCTTGAGGCGTTTCTGATCCCAGATTCGGTCCCCATCTTCGTTGAGGATGGTCATCTGCTGGTGTATGGTGGCTTCGGGGATGATCTCCGAGGCCGTTTCTGTTTTCCAAAAGACGGGTTGGCATAAGTGAAGCTTGTGCGCTGTTTTGGTTTGACTTTTGGTATGGGTCATGGCATATTGGCTTTTATCCAAAAGGGCAAACCTGGCGAAAACCAGGGACGCAAAGGCGCGGGGTTTCGTTCTGACCGACCGTCGAGGTTGGGAGGGAAGTCCGGGACGCAAAGGCCAGTCAGCACAAGATAGCCGTACTGTCGGGTATGAATGTACCGGCACGTGCGGCTATTTGCTTCATTCACAAAAGGTGGGCGAGATGAAGGGCGAAGAGAAGACCAGAGAGCAGCTGAAAGAGGAACTGGCTGAACAGCGCCAAAGAGTTGATGATTTGGAGGCGTCAGAAGCCGAGGGCAAACAGGCGGAGGAAACGCTGAAAGAGGCGCAGACCGACAAACTCACTCAGGTGGCAAGTCATCAGGCTGCGCTGCTGGATATAGGCCGGGCGACACAGGCTATCGAACACATCGACGATCTGGAACGCGTGGTGCGGGTGATGTTCGAGCAGATGAAAGCCATCGGGCTGGATTTTTCGGGGTTGGATTTTCAGCGGTTGATCGATGCGGAGACACAGACGTTCGAAGTGCACGGCATATGGCCTGACATGACATATCACAAGGACACGGAATTACGTCCGAATGCCTTGGTTGAATGGCAAACGCACCGGGTGCTGTATCGCCGGGATCTGTCTATGCCTGAATACCGGGAGGGGCTGGGAGAGGACTATCGGGGCGCGTATCTGAATCTGGGTATTCAGGTGCGCTGCATTCTACATGTGCCCAATACTTATGGACTGCTAACGCTGCGAAGCGAGACGCCTAATGCGTTTTCCGACGCAGACGTGGATATTATTCGAAATCTGACCGAGATGCTTGGGCTGGGTATCTCCCGTGTGGAAGACCTGGAGCGATTGGAAAAGCGAAATGCGGAACTCGTCCGGAGCAATGTAGACCTCAAGGAGGAGATCGCCGAGCGCAAGCGAGCGGAAGCCTCGCTGCAAAAGGAGAAAGCCGTAGCGCAAGGATACCTTGACATTGCAGGCGTCATGATGGTGGCGCTGAATGCCAAGGGGGAAATCATCCTTTGCAACAAGAAAGGGTGTGATATTCTAGGCTATGAAACGAGTGAGATTATCGGGCGCAACTGGTTCTCAACGTGCCTCCCGAGTAACATTGTTGATGAAGTCCAAGGCGTATTCACACAATTGATGGCCGGTCAAGTTGAGCCCGTCGAGTTCTACGAAAACCCTGTGGTGACAGGCGGCGGTGAGCATCGGATCATTTCATTCCACAATACGGTTCTTCGGGACGAATTCTCGAAGATAACGGGCGTCTTGTTCTCAGGCGAAGACATCACCGAGCGTAAGCAGGCAGAGGAGGCCCTACGGGAGAGCGAAAAATCATTGGCCACAGCCGCTTCCATGGTTTACGTTGGCCCATGGGAATATGATGTCTTAAACGACACATTCACTTTCAATGATCTGTTCTATGCGATCTACAACACTACGGCTAAAGAAGCAGGCGGTTACAGGATGTCCTCATCTGAATACGCCAGACGTTTCGTTTATCCCGAAGATAGGCATCTTGTCGGCGAAGAGGTGCGCAGAGCCATTGAAAGCGACGATCCAAGCCTGCATCGTCATATCGAGCATCGTGTTCTGTATCCGAATGGCGAAGTGGGTTATATCGTGGTGCGCTTTGATATCGTTAAGGATGATAAGGGAAGAACTATCCGGACGTACGGTGTTAATCAGAACATCACCGAGCGCAAGCAGGCAGAGGAAGCGCTACGAGAGAGCGGGGAACTGCATAGGACAGTTCTCCAGACCGCCATGGACGGCTTCTGGCTGGTAGACATGCAAGGGTGTCTGCTGGAAGTCAATGATGCCTATTGCCAGATGAGCGGCTACAGCGCGCAGGAACTGCTGGCCATGCGCATTTCCGATCTGGAAACCAACGAACCGGCAGCCGACACGGCCGTCAATATCCAGAAGATCGTGGCGCAGGGCAAGGAGCGTTTTGAGTCCCGACACCGCCGCAAGGATGGGGACGTTTTTGACGTCGAAGTCAGCACTCACCTGCTCGCCAATGTCGGGCTGATTGTGTGTTTTCTGCGGGACATCACCGGGCACAAGAAGATGGAGCAGGAGTTGATCCGTCTGGAGCGCCTGCGTGCGTTGGGCGAGATGTCCGGCGGGGTGAGCCACAACCTGAACAACATCCTGACCAGCGTCCTAGGTCCTGCGCAGATTCTCCTAATGAGCACAGACGACCCCAACGTCCGGGAAGATGCAGAGAGGATCATCTTAGCCACCAGACGCGCCAGGGATCTGGTGCATCGGCTGTACCTGTCCACGCGGGGCGTAGCAGAGGATGAATTACAGCCCGTGCAGGTCAACAAGGTAATCGGAGAGGCCGTGCAGGCGACGCGTCCCCGCTGGAAGGATGAGTCAGAATCCAGGGGCATCGCCGTCGAGGTGGTCACTGAACTGGATGAGGGAAGCCCTTCCATCAAGTGCACAGAATCAAGATTTCATGATATCTTCGTCAACCTGATCTTCAACGCCGTGGATGCGATGCCTGAAGGCGGGACGGTCACGATCCGCAACCAGATCGTTGAGAAAGGGGTTCAGATCACTGTCACTGATACGGGCATCGGGATGGATGAGAAGACGCGCAGGCGGGTATTCGAGCCGTTCTTCACCACCAAGATGGATGTGGGCAGCGGGTTGGGGTTGTCCACGGCCTATGGCGCCGTGACCACGTGGGGAGGCCATATCGAGGTGGAGAGTGAACCGGGTAGAGGCACGACCTTCACGATGTGGGTGCCTGCCTGGGAAGGGGATGGAGCGACGGCGGAGAAGGCTGTAGACGCACCCCAGGCACGCCATGCCAGGCTGCTGATTGTCGAGGACGACGAAGACGTGTGCGACCTCCTGTGCCGTCTGCTGGGACACGACCACGAGGTGGAGGCCGTGTCGAATGGGAGGGATGCGCTTGACAGGTTTGCACCAGGGAAATATGCTGTGGCGCTGATCGACCAGGGGATGCCGGGGATACCGGGAGATCAGGTGGCGCGGGAGATGCATCGTGCAGATCCTTTGTTGGCCACGGTGCTGATTACGGGGTGGGAGTTCAGCAAAGACGATCCGAGGCTGTCAGTGTATGACCTGCGGATTCAGAAGCCTTTCGACGACATCGAGGAGGTGAAGAATGTGGTGACGCAGGTTGTGGCGTTGCACGACCGGAGGGTAGAAGGACAGGTCTGAAACAGGCGAGGGAACGGCTATTTGCTGGCATGTGACGGCTTCGGAAACGGCCTCCGGGGCCGCTTCTGTTCGCCAACGACAGGTTGACATAAAGGGGATTATACCCGCTTTTAAATATATAATAAACAGTATCTTGTTTTGATGTCGGTGGTCAAGATTTCACATATTTGTCCATTGACACCATGGAAAGAGGCCAACCAGTTGGAACCGGTTGGCCTTTCCTTTACTGCCGAATCCTGTACTCCTTGGGCGCAACCCAACAGAGGTACATGGGGTTCCACAATCATTGGAACAGAAAACACCGCTAAGCCCCATTCCTTCCCAGTTTCTCTGCCATCAATCCCCGAGATCGGATGAAGTGATACAGGGTCGCCCGATCGACGCCCGTTATTTTGGCAATGGATGATTTGGACACGTCCAGTGCCAATAGCTTCTGGATCTCCTCCTCTCTGCCGTCCAACTTCGACTTCCCGCGCGTCCCTTTGGGGCGGCCCAGTTTCTTTCCGGACGCTTTGGCCACCGCCAACGCTTCTTTCGTCCGCAGGGAAATCAGATCTCGCTCGATCTCGGCGAACAGGCCAAACATCGTGACCATGACCTTGGTCTGCAGATCCTGTTTTCCGTTGAGTCGGATCCCTTCTTTGACCGCGATGAAGCGAACCTCCTCTTTCACCAGCGTATCGACGGTCGTGATGATCTCTCCGACTGATCGCCCCATCCGACTCAACTCGCTGATGAGCAGGAGATCGCCCGCCTTCAGTCGTTCCAGGAGCTGATCGATCTTTCGCTGAAGGGTATTTTTGCACAACGCCTCGAAAAGGTATATTCCGGTGAAAACGGGGGCTGGCGTCATACCGAACTGTGTTGATGTCTGGCCTGGGCTGTGATCCGAGAAACAGTGGCCTCTGATATTCTATAGAGCCGTGCCATGTCGGCGCCGGTTTTGCGGCCGGAGGAGGCAAACAGTCATGAAGGCATTCGAACCGTTGGACACGTCTCGGCCGGATTTCCCCTCCGAGGCCGATCTGGTGCGGTTGATGTGCCAGCACATCCGGCACATTGATGGTTACTGGAACAACGATCCGAACGACATGGGGCATCTCGGGTCGCTGGATATGAACACGTGGATGCCGCCGGGCGGGCCGATCAACGAACAGGTCATCCGGTCGATGACCCAGGAACTGATGGGCTACGCAGTGCTCTACAAAAGTCCGGATTTTGACACCGACCTGGCCGGCGTGAGCCGGGCGCATTTGCTGGACCGGCTGAACCGGTGCCTGCGGTGGATTGCGGCGCACCACCTGACGGGCGAGCTGCGCACGCAGCCGCTGCAGTGGGACGGGCAGTGGGGGGACGACTGGGAGTCGTCGCTGTGGGCGGGGCACTATGCAATGGCGGCCTACTGGGTGTGGGACGCCCTGGAGACGGATGTGCGGGACCGGGTGCTGAGGCTGCTGGCGTTTGAGGCGGACCGATTTGTGGGGGTGGACCCGCCGGACGGGCGATGGCTGGACACCAAGGCGGAGGAGAACGCGTGGGACTCGCTCCTGATTGCGTGGGCGTACTGCATGCAGCCGGACCATCCCCACGCGGCCGAATGGCTGGACCGGGGGAAGGCGTTTGCGCTCAACACGTTCACGACGGACCGGGATCGGGTGGACATGGGCGTGATTAACGGCCGTGCCGTGCGGGAGTGGGTATGCACGCAAACGGCGCATCCGGACCTGACGGTGGAGAACCACGGATCGTTCCACCCGGTCTATCTGGGCTGCGGGGGGATGTTGCTGGAGGGGCGGTTGGCGTTCCAGAAAACGGGGATGGCGCCTCCGCCGCATTACATGCATCACGTGCTGGACGTGTGGGAGATTCTGAAACGGTTTCACCTGTGCAACGGGTTTTCGAGCTATCCGTCCGGACAGGACTGGGGATATCACTGGCCCTACATGTCCATCCAGGAGGCGGTGATGGCCGGCGAGTTCGGTGACGAGATGGCCGGTCATTTGTTCTGGGAACGGGTGCGGTATGCGGACGAGGCCATGCGACATGCCGGGGACGGGCGCATTGACGGGCGCATTCCGCACGCGCCCGGCGGACGGTATTTCCAGGTTGAGTCCAACGGGATGGGGTCATTTGCGGCGGTGATGATGGCCGGCGTGCCAGAGGTGCAACGGATGCGCTCGGAGGCATTCCGGAGGAAACAGATCGGGTGCGAGGCCTACCCCTTCGTCTGGATGCAGGTGCGCCGGAGCCGGGCGGGGCTGTTTGGGTTCTCGTGGCGGAGCCTGGGGCACCGGGCGATGGGAACGGTGATCCCGGCCGGTGGGGAATCCACGTTCGGGGCGGACCAGGACGGGCTGGTGGGGAGGTTCGAGATCGACGGCAAAGTAGCGCGGCCTGTGGTGATCTGCCATACCGATCACACGACCGATCTGGGGTTCCGGACGACGGGGGAGATCCACTACGGTGACGGACGGATTATTCAGCACCTTGCCGTGGCGGCGCTGGAGGACGGGGAGACGGTGGTGGTGATCGATCTGTCTGAGGCGCAGCCCGGCACGCCGGTGACGGGCAACGAGGGGTTGGGGATTTATGCGATGAACGATTTTATGAGCCACAACCGCGTGGCCATTGCGTATGAAGGCGGGCGGAAGCGGGTGCGGGGGGTGGGCGGCAAGGCACAGGTGATTGAGACGGGGTCGACCTGGATGCGGGTTGCGGGTTGCCTGGGGGTGGCCACGGACGGGCTGCCTCTCTTTTACGAGGACGCGGCAGAGCGGAACACACCGGCGCGGCGGAAGAGCGTGCTGCAGGACCGCGTGTTTGTGCGGCCCGAGGGCAACAGCGCGCACATCCGGGATTTCTGTGCGGTGCTTCGGATGGGCAGGGGTGGTGCGCGCAGGGCTGGGGAGGGCCCGAAACGGTTGGACACCTCGGGAGACCGGGTGCGGGCCTGCCGGGTGCTGGACGGCCGGAAGAGGCCGGTGACGGTGGTGGCGAACTTTGGGAGGGATGAGGTGACGGCGGAGGTGCCGGGCGTGGGGGCGGTGACGGTGGCGGCGATGGATATGGCGGTGGTAGGATAATGTATCCTGGCCGTACTGCGCCGCGTTTCGATCCTGGCTACCATTGGCCGTGACATGAATATGGAGGCGATCGTGCAAAGGGTTGTCGGCACACTGTTTTCGGCTGTTGGCAATGACTTGGGCAAGGTGCGGAGCAATTTCTCGATGGATGCTTGCCGCAATTGTGGCGCCCCCCCGCTGGTGGCGTTGATCGGGGAGGGCCGACAAGGGGTATCCGTCACCCTTTCACGACGGCCATCGGTATCAGCTTCTCCCTGATCGCCACCAGATCCGATGTATCCCCACCATCGCTATTGAGTTGACCCTCCCAATGTCCTACATTATTGTGAAAGGCAACGGCCTTCACCCATATCCCTCCGCTCTGGACCTGCGGATGGGCCAGAAAACGAGTCTGACTGTCGGCCGCTCCCCAAGTAACTGGAGAATGAGGGCGTCGAAATGGCCATGGCAACGCTGACGATAGAACTGCCGCAGGAATTGGAATCAACCCTCAGGGCGGCCGGATATACGCCCGAGCGTCTCTCTGAGGAGACACGGCGCTCCCTGGCGATCGCTCTGTTTGCCCGCAAGGTGCTCAGCCTGGAACAGGCTGCCAGGCTATCCGGCATGAGCCAATGGGAGTTCATCCCCTTCTTGGGCGAACACGGCATCCCGGTTGCGGATTACGATCAGGAGGAAACCAGGAAGGAGATGGAGGCTATGCGATGGTTCTCACGGCATCAAGGGAAAGGTCTATAGCTCTAAGTGCTGACTTCTCAGCGCCCGCTCGAGCTCTCGCCAACACCTACCCCTCACACACACACTTCCTTGCCAGGCTTATCTGCAATGATGCTCACCATAAGCCGCCGGTTAAGAGACGCAGCAATGCGACTAAGCATCGACAAAGAATGCCCACCATAGTCTGCGTCCTCAAGCCGACTGATGACCGACTGCGTCGTCCCAACCCGAGTAGCAAGCTCTTTCTGGGTTAAACCCGCTTCTTTTCGCAGATCATAGATCAACCGGGCAACCTCAGCGTTGATACGCTCCTCCTGTAAGGAAGCCCTTCGCCCTTCGTCGTCGCCGATATACCGGCGGTGAAGGATCTCAACAGCATCGGTGGTTCGGCTTTGCTTTTTCATGGATCTCTACCCCTCGTATGTATGCGTGTGTGGATCCTTTTCGAACCATGTCCTGTGAGCAATGGCAAGATCAATCTCTCTCGGCGGAACTTCCCGTTGCCTCTTAATCAGCCCATGTGACAGGATCACCCGAGTCTCGTGGAAGAAGTAGAGCATCCGATACTGAATGCCCTGCAAGCTGGCTCGCAGTTCGTAGATGCCGTCCCGAAGGAAATCCGCTTCCGGACGGCGGAGATCGTGGCCCATTGCCGCCAGTCGCTCGATTCGGGCAACGCATTTATCCTGAGCCTTGGTGGGCAATTCGTCCAGCCATTCCAGCAACGGGCAAGATCCGTCATCCTCGGCAAACAGCACAACCTCTGTCTGTGGCATTGGTCCCTTCTTGGACGAAATATCGCATTTTTGCGATAAAAAGTCAACGGCATATTGGGGAACCTGCGTCCACCGGTATGTGATTGGCCCTGCCTCTTTTTTTTCTTGAGTTCAATATACATTTTTAGTATATTGAATTCAAGGGAACACGACCCAGTAAGAACAAGGGTTTCCCGCCCTCCGACCAGACCGTTGCTCTGTATAGTATATTGAACTGGAGATGTCTTGATGCTCTGTGGGGGGAATCCAGGATTACTTCGGGTGCGGGATCACATCGATAAGATAGTAGGTATCTCCCTCGATCCTGAAGTAGAACCGCCATCCGCCATTCACCCGCGCCTGCCAGATGTCACGGCTCTCGTCGTATTTCTTTGCCCGGAGGGAGGGATGGCGAAGGTTTTCGACCAGGAAGCCAATGCGTCGGTCAATCGCCCGCTGGACATTTTGGGGAGCGCTGTCGTAACTCTTGCGGAAGCGCTCGGAATAGTAGAGGCGCATCAGGATTTCCCGGCCTTCTTGGAGCCGCGCAGAGAACGGACTGCGTCTTCGGCAGAGGAGAACGGTCCGTGTACCCGGCCCTCTGCGATGTCCTTCAACCCCTCATCGATGCGCCTGTCCACGAACGTCTTGGGCGTATAGACCACTTTCCCTTCCTGGATTTCAACCTCCAGGTAATCGCCGGGTGAAAGCCCGAGTTCGTCGTGAATCCCCTTCGGAATGGTCACCTGACGGCTGGCGCCGAGCCTGACAACCGGCATGAATGATCTCCTTCGTTAGACGGTTAGGGTCAGTTGTGTTTTCATATATTCATATAATTGTAATATACAAATTCCCAGGCCCTGGTGTCAAGTGGCGCTCCGGGTCTGAGTCAGAGGGACTCAATGGCTAGATCGCATGGAAAGACCATTCCCCTCCCCGTCACGCCAGCGGAGATGACCGTCGAGGAAGCCTGTGATGCCTTCCTCAGCCGCGATCTCTCCCCCAACACCTACCGGAACTTCCGCTCCGACCTCCGCCGGTTCTGCAGAGCATTTGGCAAGCGGCCGGTCTCCTCCATCGCCTCCCAGGAGATCCGGGACTACCTGGATGATCTCACCACCCGGACGGATGAGCCGGTCTCCCCCGAGACCCACAACCGGCACTTCGGCACGCTGAGCAACCTTTTCTCCTGGCTCGTTCGCCAGGGAGAAGCCGATGCCAGCCCGATGCACCCCCTGGAACGCCGGCGCATAGGCGACCGCCTCCCCCGCCCGATGACGCCCGACCAGATCGAGACGTTCTTCTCACGCATCCAGGATCTGCGGGACCGCGCGCTGTTCTCCCTGCTCTACCGGTCCGGGCTGCGCATCGAGGAGGCGCTTTCCCTGGATGTCGGGGACGCGAACTTCGAAAACGGGACGTTCCGGGTGATCGGCAAGGGGAACAGCGAACGGGTGGGGTATCTCAGCGAGGAGACGAAACCTCTGCTCCGGCG
>Ga0272441_10014621_pt1 | contig 11097 bp, 8 predicted proteins | sample SSMProp6N_FD_193582 | JGI IMG/M metagenome (GOLD analysis project Ga0272441, IMG submission 193582) | Marine sediment archaeal communities from Little Sippewissett salt marsh, Falmouth, MA, United States - SSM-Prop-6N | ecosystem: Environmental > Aquatic > Marine > Wetlands > Sediment ...
ACACACCGCTACACCAACGGTTGGCTGGGATCGATGAGGACCGCCGCGCACAAGCCGAGAATATGAGACTGATGTACGTAGCAGCTACCAGAATGACCGATCACCTGATCTTCGTCGGCGCCGATTGGCGGAATAATGATGGAGATTTCCAGCAAGCAAACAGTTTCCTCCGCCTGATGGACAACGAACTGAAGTTCTCGCAGACCTGTGACGAAGGCATGGACGCTCTGGCCTATGACAACGGTAAATACGCCGCCGCGATCAGTAAACGTATAGTCGAAGAACACGTGCGTCACAGCCAGCCATCCATCGGCCACAAGCTGCTGGCCCACGCCGACGATGGCGAGCAACTGGCAAGGGACTTGGCTGGGCAGGCGAGCAACTTACCTCACCCACCACTGCTGGGACCTGTCGATGCATCCCTGGGGCATGTCGAACTTCCGGTCACGGCGCTTAGCGACTTCGCTAAGTGCCCAATGCTATACCGCTGGCGGCACCAACTCCGCACTCCCGCACCCAGCTCACTTTCGGACAGGCAGATATCTGGAAACACTACTGGGCTCGATGCTGCGACAACAGGAAGCCTGTTGCACAGGTGCATGGAGATTCTGGATTTTGCCTCGCCTCAGCCGGCATCCGAGCTTGTCCGACAATCCGCCGGGGAGATGGGAATACCGCAAACTGCTGTAGATGCGCTGACCGGCCAGCTTGACCAAATGCTGTCGGCGTTTCAGCAGGACAGCCTCTTCGGCCAGATATCCAGGGCGAAAACAAGGCTTCCCGAACTGGACTTCACAATACAGACCGCTTCGGCAAATGTTCGCGGCAGGATAGACCTGGTATTTCGGGACAATGAAGATAGATGGCACATCGTGGACTATAAGTCCGACCGTGTCCAAGCGGGCGACACCAGCAGCAAGGCTGAAACATACCGCCTGCAAATGCTTTGCTACGTAATGGCTACCGAAAGGCACGTCGGCAAAGCGGCATCCGATGCGACTGTTTACTTTCTCAGGCCGGCCCAGGCAGAAACCGTGGCCATAGGCCCGGTTGACATCGACGCAGCTTGGCAGACCATCTCGGATCTGTCTGAAGAGCTGGTCGTGGCCGAGAGATCGGACAGTTTCACCGGGAATGTCTCTCAAGCCTGCAAGCTCTGTCCGTACTGCAAGCTCTGCGAAGGACTTTAGATCGACACCGGCCTGGCCCTTTCTACACCGGCGATTCAATGATATATTCGTTCATGGCATTTGGGCATATCTGCGGGAATACTGCTGGAAAGGTAACGGGAAAATGGTAATACACTTGGTACGGGCAGTCTACCTCGTAGTCGTCATGGCCTTCTCGGCAACCTACGCGTTCCAGGACTCGGTCTACAGCAGGGGGCTTCGATACGCGACTCTGTACATCACTGTCCCCGCGGCGGCGGCTTTCGCGCTGGTGATGATAGACATGTTCTGGCGCCGTAAGCGCCTTCAGGTCTTGAGCGGGCTGTTCTTCGGACTTCTGGCAGGTCTGGTAATCGCGTTCGTCTTGGCCCAGATAGCAGAATTCACCGGTCGCGTGTTCTTCTCTCCCCGGGAGTATGCCGCCAAGGCGAACAAGCAAACCCAGCCTAAACGCATAGTAATCTACCAACACGTTTACAGCACTTCGCCGACGGCAAATACACAACATCACCCCCTACCTACAACCGCGCCGAGCGATGTGCTCCCACCGGATGAAACAACAATACCGGCTGTTGTTCAGGACCAAGTGGACCTCGAGGACGATTCGGAGGATCCTGTCATAGCCCTTGCTAAGATGCTACTTGGCGTGTCGGCGGTCTTCCTGAGCGTATCTTTCGTCCTCCAGACAAAGGACGACTTCCGTTTCGTGATACCCTACGTCGAATTCGCAAAACAATCCAAGGGCGCCAGCCCGGTCCTGCTGGACACTTCAGTTATCATCGACGGGCGAATCGCCGACATAGCGGACACGCGAATACTGGAATCTCAGGTCATAGTGCCTCGGTTCGTCTTGACTGAACTTCAAGCTGTTGCGGACTCGTCCGACAAGCTCAAACGCAACCGTGGGCGTCGAGGTCTGGATATCCTCAACAAACTACGTGAAAACAAGGCGATCGATCTTCAAGTGCTGGAGGTGCATGTCGCGTCCGTTGACGAGGCCGGTGGAGTGGATGCCAAGCTCGTCGCGCTAGCCAGGCACCTTGAAGGACGTGTCGTTACCAATGACTACAACCTTAACAAGATCGCCCAGTTAAGGGGCGTCGACGTCATAAATATCAACGATCTGGCCAATGCGCTCAAGCCCGTTGTCCTGCCCGGCGAGGCACTGACAGTGTCAATTATGAAGCCGGGAGAGGAGCCGGGCCAGGGCGTGGGATATCTCGAAGACGGCACGATGGTTGTGACCGAACAGGGCAAGGACTACATCGGGCGACAGGTAACAATTACCGTGACCAGCGTACTCCAGACCTCGGCCGGGCGGATGATCTTCGGGCGACTTGCGGCAAGTACATTCGATCACCACAAGCGAAACAACGCGCGAACCGACGGCAGAAAAAGCGATACCACGTAAATCACAAGTTATCGCAAGCCTGCGGCTTACCCCATGATGAGGATCGAGCATTGCCCTGTCCACTTGCCGGCTCGGCCTACCTCGTAAAGTAATTGCCACCTGTCCAGGCCAACAAATTTTAGCTTGGAGCGGTGTTGCCATCGTCGACTCTCAGCGGTAGTCTCATATGGTTTTCATCGCATTGTACTTGAAGTTGCCGGGAGCCAACCAATGGCCGATACTATCGAATCATTCGTCGCAAAGCTGCAGTCCGAAGGCATAGTCGCCGGACAGGAAGCAGCGGATAAGATCATCGCCGATGCCAAACGCCAGGCTGAAACGATCATAGAGGAGGCCAACCAAGCCGCAGCCAAGACCCGTGATCTTGCTGCTACCGAAGCCGATGAACTACTCGCCAGGTCCAAGGGCGAACTAAAACTGGCAGCCAGAGACACCATGCTTCGCCTGCGGGAAGCCTTGCAGCAAGCACTGGACAACATCCTGACCCAAGCCATCACAAAGCGTCTGGATGACAGTGATTTTGTCGCGACAACACTTCACGACCTGATAATGCTTTACGCACAGGCCGATATCGAACAGGAACAGCGAGTGGTAGTGTCGGTCAGCCCGGAGATGCAGGCCAAATTGGCCGACTGGGCTGTTGGCGAGATTTCACGTCGTGCCGAACAAGCCGGCATGCCCATAGAATTGCAGGGCGCCCTGTCATCAGCAGGATTTGAATACAAGGTACTGGACGCCACAGTTGAAGTGACACCGGAGTCCGTCGTTCAGGTCATAAGCGAGATTGTCAGCCCCAAGCTGAGAGACCTGATAGACACCGTAGCCGCCCCAGACAGCGAAGCCGACCAAACCAATGAGCAGCCTTAGATTGCAGGGACGCGACTATTTCACAATCATCGCTCTGCCTGCTCTGGGCGACCTTGGCAGTGTACCCCCAATCCCAGGCCGGGCCTTACTGAACCGTATCGAAGGCAACGGCAAGGCATATACTGCCGTGGAAGCAATGCTGCTTTCAGATGACCTGCTCCTTCGCGACGCCGCATTGGCGGGAGAACAGGCCAAGACGCAACCAAGCGTTCTGACAGCCGATCAGATTACCGGCGACAGTCCGCTGCCGGACTACCTGACAGCGGAGACAAGTGCAGTGCGCACCATCGCGGGCGACGCGGTATGGGACATCTATTACCACCATGCCGCAGATATCGCCAGACAAGTCGGCAACCAACTACTGAGTGCTTGGGTCGCCTATGAAGTGACGCTGCGAAACGCCTTGGCCTCGCAGCGATCAAGAGTTCTAGAGCTGGAAGCGGATCAATACTTGCTAGCCCAAGACCTTGCCTGTGACGACGTGGGTTGCCAAGAGGTCGTGTCGGCTTGGTCTGCCGCGTCCGGCCCACTTGCCGCAACGCAGGTGATTGACCAAGCCAGGTGGACATGGCTGGATGAAAACGACCGTTGGTTCAGCTTCGCCAACGAAGAAATTGCCGCATACGCAGCCAGGCTGATGATCCTGCACAGATGGGATCGGACGGCAGGCGAGAAAGACCAATAGCGTGAGGTGCTGACGTGACCGGAAGAATCGTAGCCGTCTTCGGCAACATGGTCATAGCTGAGACAGACACTGATGTCGTACAGAATTCGGTGGGATACTGCTGCCGTTCAGACGGCGTGAAACTTCTCAGCGAGGTGATACGCATCCGCGGGCGACTGGCCGACCTGCAGGTCTTCGAGGACACTCGAGGGCTGAGAGTCCATGACACCGTGGAGTTCCGCAAAGAAATGCTTTCGGTTACCGTCGGCCCGGGCCTGCTGGGACAGATCTACGACGGCCTGCAGAACCCACTTCCGCAATTGGCCGAGGAAACGGGATTTTTCCTTCAACCAGGCAAATATGTCCAAGGGCTCGACACGCAGAAAAAATGGTCCTTTACGCCGACTGCCAAGCCGGGGCAATCCGTTTCTGCCGGTGACGCGCTCGGCACCGTGCCGGAAGGAATATTCGACCATCAGATCATGGTCCCCTTCGCTTGGCCTGGGCATTATAAAGTAGAAGATATCGTCTCAGCTGGCGACTATTCCATATCCGACGAAATCGCAACGGTCACCGACAGTCATGGCACGAGTCTCCAGGTAACGATGCAACAGTCTTGGCCGGTCAAGCGTCCCCTGATGGTCGCCCGCCGGAGGCTGATGCCGGAAGACCCACTGGTCACGGGCGTGCGCATAATAGACTCGATGTTCCCAGTTGTCCGCGGTGGGACCTATTGCATTCCAGGTCCGTTCGGGGCGGGCAAGACCGTCCTCCAGCAGATAACCAGCCGACATGCGCAGGTGGATGTCGTAGTTTTGGCCGCCTGTGGCGAACGAGCCGGCGAGGTCGTAGAAACCATCCGCGAGTTCCCCGAGTTGGAAGACCCAAGAACCGGGAAAAGCCTTATGGAGCGGACGATAATCGTCTGCAACACCTCCGCGATGCCTGTGGCTGCACGAGAGGCATCGGTGTATACGGCAGCAACCCTCGCCGAGTACTACAGGCAAATGGGACTCGACGTGCTGCTCCTTGCCGACTCGACGTCCAGATGGGCACAGGCCATGCGAGAAGTATCAGGCCGACTCGAAGAAATCCCGGGAGAAGAGGCCTTCCCAGCTTACCTTGAGAGCCGGATTGCCGGTTTTTACGAACGAGCAAGCGCAATCGAACTGAAAGACGGCAGGCGGTCTTCCATGACCATAGGCGGAACGGTTTCCCCGGCCGGAGGAAACTTCGAAGAACCCGTCACACAGGGAACCCTCAAGGTCGTCGGTGCATTCCTGGGCCTATCGCGTGCCCGCAGCGATGCCAGGCGCTATCCTGCTATCGATCCTCTCGAGTCGTGGAGCAAGTACTCAGGGATCATCGATCCGGAGAAGGTAATCTTTGTCCGTCAGATGCTCCGCCGAGGCGATGAAGTGAAGCAGATGATGACGGTGGTCGGTGAAGAAGGTACGAGCATCGAGGACTTCACTATCATGCTCAAAGCCGAATTCTTCGACAACTGCTATCTGCAGCAAGATGCCTTCGACGTCGTCGATGCTGCCACGGCAAAGCCGCGCCAACAGTTCATCTTCGACAAGGTTCTCGAGGTGCTCAAGCTCAACTTCGATTTTGAGTCAAAGGATCAGGCCCATACTTCCCTGGTCGCCGTAAGTGACCTGTTCCGTAACTGCAACTACGCCGCGACCGACAGTGAAGAATATAAACGCATTCTGGGCCAGATCGATGACTTCCTGGCCGGCAAGAACAAGGATGCCAAAGATGCCAGCTAAGAAACGTTCCGTTCGGCATGTGACATCGGCGGGATAGCAATGCTTGAGGACTCCACAGCATGCGAAAATACTATGACGACATAACTCGGATAGCCGGCAACGTTGTGACCGTGTCCGCCGGTGGAATTGGTTACGACGAACTGGCGGTAATCACAGGTAAGAACAGTTCGTCCCTTGCCCAGGTGATTCGCCTTGAGGGCAACCAGGTAAGCCTTCAGGTCTTCGCAGGCACGCAGGGCATATCCACAGGTGATCGCCTTCGCTTCCTTGGCAAGTGTATGCAGGTCCCGTTCAGCGAAGGCCTCTTCGGGCGGGTACTGGACGGTTCGGGCCGACCTCGTGATGGCCGAGCCAACGTAGTGGGCGAGTCGGTGGACATCGGAGGACCACCGGTAAATCCCGTTAAGCGGCGCCGTCCTGACCGCATGATAGAAACGGGCATCCCGATGATCGACGTGTTCAACTCGCTCGTCGAATCCCAGAAACTGCCCATATTCTCCGTGCCCGGCGAGCCATATAACGAGCTCCTGGCCCGGGTAGGCCTGCAAGCCAAAGCCGACGTCATAATCCTGGGCGGCATGGGTCTGCGGCACGACGACTACCTGAAATTCCTCGACACCTTCGAGAGAGGCGGCGTCCTGGCAAGGACCATCATGTTCATCCACACAGCCGCCGACCCTGTCGTGGAATGCCTCACCGTTCCGGACTTATGCCTTTCGGTCGGTGAGAGTTTCGCCCTGCAGGGAAAGCGAGTTCTCGTCCTGCTGACCGATATGACATCCTTCGCCGACGCGCTCAAGGAAATATCCATAACGATGGAGCAGGTGCCCTCAAACCGAGGGTATCCAGGCGACCTCTATACTCAGATGGCGAAGCGATACGAAAAGGCGGTCGACTTCGACGGCGCCGGATCGATGACGGTCCTTGCCTGCGTGACCATGCCTGGCGATGACGACACACACCCCGTGCCGGACAACACCGGCTACATAACCGAGGGACAGTTCTATCTCCGTTACGGATGGATCGAGCCGTTCGGGTCCCTCTCCAGACTTAAACAACAGGTCAACGGCGAGACCAGGGACGATCACCGGGCCATCATGAACTCGTGCATTCAGCTCTACGCCGAATGCCGCGAGAGCCGTGAAAAGCGGAATATGGGCTTCGAGACATCCAAATGGGACCGGAAGCTGCTCCGGTACGGAGATATGTTCGAGCAGAAGATCATGGACCTGGAAGTCAACATTCCGTTGCTGACCGCCCTTGACAGGTGTTGGGAGATATTGGCCGACTGCTTCGACCCGGCCGAAACCGGCATACGAAAGTCGATTATCGACAAGCATTGGCCCAAGACACTTGCCCAAACCGTCGACTCGGATACGGAACAATAGTCACAGAACAGAGGTCAAGTTGCGCAAAAAACTTCCGTTAACCAGGCCTGAGCTAAAGCGCCGCAGAGACGCCCTCGACCGATTCGAGAGGTATCTGCCGACACTGAAGCTAAAGGAGCAACAACTGCAACTGGCCTCGGCACAAGCGTTGGCCAAACTTTCAGCAGCACAGCAGGCCACCTCGCAGGCAGAGGAAGCTTTCCGTCCGAATCGAGGACTACTCCGTGACGTGTCGGGCACCAATGTCGAGTCATTGGCCGAGCCGACAAAGGTGCGTACGAAGCCTGTCAATATAGCAGGTATCAAGGTGCCGGCCTTCGAGGCAGTGGACTTTTCCCCCCCATCTTACAGCCTGTTCGCGACGCCTGCGTGGGTCGATTCTGCCTTAGCCGCTCTTCGCGAAATCAGCAGACGGCAAGCAGAAGTCGAGATCTTCACAAAACAATACGAACTTCTTCACCGTGAACTGACAAAAGTGCTGCAACGGGTAAACCTGTTTGAAAAGGTGAAGATCCCCGAGTGTCGCCAAGCCATTCGCACTATCCGTATCCGCCTGGGTGACGAGATGACCGCAGCGGTCGCGCGAGCGAAGATAGCCAAGAATAAGCTCACGAAAAGTGAGACTGACGTATACGTCCCTGCTGCTGACCAGCAGGACCAAGAAAGCCACAACGCATGATAGCCAAGATGCAAAAGGCATACATAGCCACACGCAGCAGCGATCGCCGTCGCTTGCTTGAGGCTGCACGCAACCTTGGCGTGGTGCACTTGGTACCTGTTGAACCCAAACAGATCGCCGCGCCGCCGGAGACCGTCGCCCAACTGGATCATCTTACACGCGCGATACAGGTCCTCTCTACCATCGAACCGGTCGGTCAGGCGCCGGACCTATCGGCAACCGACATCGCCGAAGAGGTCCGTCACATTGAACACGATTCCGCGGAGAAACGGGCGCGTTTGTTCGCGCTTGCCCGACAAGGATCACAATTGGCCATGTGGGGCAACGTAAGGCTTCAACAGTTTGACAACTTGAGCCGGCATGGACTGGAGGTGAGCTTCTACAGCGCCCGCGCAGAGGAGATTTCAGACTTCTCCGCACAATTGGTCCATGTGATACAAGATCTGCCCGGCAAGCGGCTGCTGGTTGCGGCCGTCGGCAGGCCGGACCAATTGGTCTCACCTGAAGGCGCGAAGGAAATTCCGCTGCCGGCGACCGACCTGCCCACTATCCGCGACGAGGCCGATACCATCGAGAAAGCCCTCGCCCAGCATGGACAGAGACTCGCCGTGCTGGCTGGCACAGTGCGCCAGCTGACCCAAGCGCTGCAGAAGATGCAGCTGGAAGCCAGTATGGCCACAGCCCAGCGGGGAGGGCTGATCGGTGATGAGATATTCGCCCTGCAAGGCTGGCTACCAGTGGAAGCTGCCGGAACACTTGCGTCAGACCTGGCCGCTTCGGGAGTGACTGCCGGTGTCCAGATTTGTGAGCCGGAAGAAGACGAGACACCGCCCACTCTGATTCGATATCCGCGATGGACCAAGCCGATCAAGGGCCTCTTCGACATGCTCGGGACCGACCCCGGCTACCGCGAATATGACCTGTCAGCATTCTTCATGATCGCCTTTCCGCTGTTCGCAGCCATGCTCATAGGCGATGCGGGCTATGGGCTGGTTTTCGTCCTGGCCGGGCTGGCGATACGCCGCAAACTGGGCGGTAATGTGCAGGCCCAATTGCTGGTGGTGCTGGGATTGGCCACCTTTGTATGGGGACTAATCAGCGGGAGCATCTTCGGAATCTCACCAAGTGGATTTGTTCGAGCAGGCGGCATCTGGGCATCGGTTGGCACCTCGCTGAGACCACTACAGCTACTACCGGACAACGTAACGGACCAGGCCAGGGCCCTTATGAAGATAAGCTTCATCATCGCAGCGGTGCATCTGTCCCTTGGACAAATTCGCCAGGCAATCGGCATTGCGCCAAACCTGCGAAGCCTTGCGAACTTGGGCTGGGCAACGTTCCTTTGGGGTATATTCGGAATCATCTGGTACCTGTTCTTCGGCAGCCAGACGGTTCCAGTTACTGCCCCCCACTGGACGGTCCCTTGGCTACTGGGGATCGGAGCTACACTGGTGGTTCTATTCACAAGCCCCAGCCGCAATTTGTTCAAGACTGTCGCCATTGGCATAGCGAGCTTCCCTCTATCGGCACTGAACACGTTTTCCGACAGCATGAGCTATATACGGCTGATGGGCGTCGGCTTGGCCAGTACGATCATCGCCCAGACATTCAACAATATGGGATCCCAAGTAGCCGAGGCGGCAACCTGGGCTGCCGGCGGAGTAGTGGTTGTTCTCGGCCATGCTCTGAACATCGGAATGTGCGTAATCGCCGTACTTGCACACGGTGTGCGACTCAACATGCTCGAATTCTCAAACAATGCCGGCGTGCAGTGGGCAGGCTATGCATATAAGCCCTTCGGCGCGACCAACAGGAAGGAGTCTTAAGGAATGAACTATATCGGACAACTGGGAATGGGGCTGGCCTTGGGCCTTGCCGCGGTTGGCAGCGCTCTTGGTATAGGCGCTGCAGGCAGGGCCGCTGCAGGCGCCTGGGCAAAGGAGGCCAAAGAAGGCAGGCAACTGGATTTCAAGTACATCATCCTCATCGGCATGCCTCTGACGCAAACCTTGTATGCGTTCCTTCTATTGTTCGTCGGTCTATCACAGGCTGTCTACGATCCGGCGGTCCTCTTGCCAAACAGCATGGCACTTTTGGGCATCGGTTTGGGCTGTGGGCTCGGGGAACTGTTCAGCGCATACCTTCAGGGACAAATCGGTGCGGCAGGGATCCGATGCATGTCCGAAGGACAAGGCAAAGGGCTTCTGTTCATCATCATGGCGATGGGCATCGTCGAGACAGTCGGATTGCTGACCTTCGTGTTCTTGTGGCTCAGGCTTCCTGCGTAGCTTGCAGGGAAGTTCCGGATTGAAGCCTTTGCGCCTGCGGACATCCGTCCGTAGGCGCTCTTGGTTCCCATCCATACCGACGGCAATGTCACCCTGTCACAGCGAGGGTTTGGATACTCGCCAGTTCTTGCGGAAGAAGTCCATAGCCACTTCGGGGTGTCTTTGATGCCCCTGGCCTGGAATGATTTTCGTCTCGAGTTGGAAGCCTTGCGACCTGAAGTATTGGATCGCAGCCTGGGATTGAAGTGCAATAGCTGCCGGATCATTTTCGCCGTAGTAGACTATCACATCCAGACTCCGAGCTTCGGGAGGATACCAACCATTCAGGTTTAGCTTGGAAAAATTGCAGTTCCTGGCAGCAACCACGCTGAAGACACTTGGGTTCCGCAGGCCCACCCAGTATGTCGGAAAGCCCCCGCCGGAGAAGCCCGTGATCATTACGTTGTTGCGGTCGATGTTCCAGCGATAGCCGATGAGACTTATAAGGCTGAGAATGTATCTTTCATCGCTAAGCATGCCAACTATAGGTCCATCGCCTATCAGCCCATCGGTGGCAATAAGTTCCGGGCAGACAACGATACACATGTTATGTTCGGCAAGCATTTTCCATTCTCGGATATGGTGCTCGGCAACATCATAGGGAGGTGTGCCATGGCAAGAGACAATCAGCGGCGCCGGGCTCTGCTCCCGATAGCTGCTTGGCACGTATATCCAGAAGCCCCTTCCCGTAGCCGGATCAATCTCCCGCCATTGATTGACAGGCGTATTCTGGGGCTGGGTCACCGCGCATCCGGCGGTGACAACACACATTATCCCCGCCAGCAAAGCCCAAGCCGCAATCTCGTACATCTTTGTC
>Ga0272441_10014625_pt1 | contig 11096 bp, 3 predicted proteins | sample SSMProp6N_FD_193582 | JGI IMG/M metagenome (GOLD analysis project Ga0272441, IMG submission 193582) | Marine sediment archaeal communities from Little Sippewissett salt marsh, Falmouth, MA, United States - SSM-Prop-6N | ecosystem: Environmental > Aquatic > Marine > Wetlands > Sediment ...
GGCATCAAGACCAAGCGACTCCGTTGCGGATGGGATCACGACTACCTGCTCCGCGTCCTCACCGGCAGCGACGAAGGGGTTTAGATGCGATTGCCCTGGAGACTCCAGGCGTTGCCCCTTGCCTGGCCCCGCGGGCGTGGTACAATGCGGCACTTCACAAAGCCTACGGAACACGGAGACGGTAAGGAATGTCAGTCAAAGCGCTTCATCTTCGTCGCGGGCAGGGCGTGCAGTGGGAAAACGACGTGTGGGTGGTGTTCTCCACCACGCACGTCACGAAGGGCAAGGGCCAGAGCTACATGCAGATCGAGCTGAAGAACGCCAAGACCGGGCAGTTGATCGGCCGGCGGTTCCGCGTCGACGAGCAGCTCGATGAGGCCTTCTTCGAGCGCAAGAAGATGGAGTTCCTCTACGCCGACGGCACGAACCTGATCATGATGGACCCGGAGTCCTTCGAGCAGTCCGAGCTGCCCAAGGAGCTGGTCGGCGACAAGGACGTCTTCCTCGTGCCGAACATGGAGGTGGACATCTCCTACGCCGAGGGCCTCGCCGTCTCCATCGACCTGCCCAACACCGTGGAGCTCGCCGTTGTCGACACGCCCCCCCAGCTCAAGGGCGCCACGGCCACCAATCAACTCAAGGACGCCACCTGCGAGGGCGGCGCGCTGATCAAGGTCCCCCCGTTCATCGAGAACGGCACGGTCGTGAAGGTCGACACGCGAACCGGGGAGTATCTGGGCAGGGCGTAAGCGCCCGCCGCAGCCACCGTGAGCGCCACGGCGATCATCCCGGCCCGGTACGCCTCGACGCGGCTGCCGGGCAAGCCCCTGCTGGCGGAGACGGGCAAGCCGCTGATCCAGCACGTGGTCGAGTCGCTTCGCGGCGCGCGGCGGATCGAGCGGGCGGTGGTGGCGACGGACGACGAGCGGATCGCCGCGGCGGTTCGCGGCTTCGGCGGGCAGGCCGTCCTGACGCGGGCGGACCACCGCTGCGGGACGGACCGGATCGCCGAGGCGGCGGAGGCGTTGGGCCTGGCCGACGAGGCGATCGTCGTGAACGTCCAGGGCGACGAGCCGGAGATCCCCCCCGCGTGCGTGGACGAGCTGGTGGCGCTGATCGCCGGCTGCGACGCGCCGATGGCCACGCTCCTGACGGCCCTGCCGCCCGGGCGGGCGGCGGACCCCAACCGCGTCAAGTGCGTCGCGGACCGCACCGGGCGGGCGCTGTACTTCTCCCGCAGCCCGATCCCCCACGACCGGGACGCCGCCGGCGGGGTGGCCTACAAGCTCCACCTCGGCATCTACGCCTACCGCACGGCGTTCCTCAAGCGGTTCACCCAGCTCCCGCAGACCCCCGCCGAGACGGCAGAGAAGCTCGAACAGCTCCGCGCCCTGGAGCACGGCTACGCCATCGCCACCGCGGAGATCGACTACCACGGCGCGGGCATCGACACGCCGGAGGACTACGCCGCCTTCGTCGCCCGCTGCCGCGGGACGTAGATGCGCCCAGGCGCGGATCGGGGGGAGAGAGGGGGATTGCAGGGATTCGGAGAAGAACGGACAGAAGCTGTCCGGAATCTCTTCATCCGGTAATCCCGTACTCCCCGTCCTCTTCCCAATCAGAGGCCTGGGCCTTCCACGCGCCGCCGCCTCACGCCGCCGGGGCCGCGCGGCGGGCCAGGAGGCGGTGGATCAGCTCGACGGGGCAGACGATCGCGCCGAACAGGACCATGGCGCCCATCAGGCTCATCCCGCCGGTGAGGACCAGGGCGGCCAGCACGCCCGCGAGGACGACGTAGGCGGACACGAAGCCGACCGCGCCGACCTGCCCGCCGGTGCGGCGGAGCTGCCGCCACAGCCGCCCGAGCAGGCAGAGGACGATCGAGATCACGAGCACCGCGCCGGTGCTGTACGCGCCCTCGAGGAGGTCCTCGTCGACGGCAAGGATCGAGACGACCGGCTCGCCCGTCGGGCCCTGGAAGTCCCACTGCTCGCCGCCGGCGGGCAGGGAGACCGGCAGGGAGAACGTCCCGCGCGCCACGGCCAGGCCCGTGTCGCCCCAGGCGCGGTTCCAGGCGTTGTAGGACCAGTCGCCGTCCTGGTCGGCCGGCGCGTAGGCCTCCCCGCCCGCGACGGCCAGGCCGCCGTGACGGCCCCGCCACCGGAGCTCGTCGCCGGCCGAGCCTCGATCGTCTCTCGTGACGGTAGCTCCCTCGCCCGGCGCGTCGATAAACCGCCCCTCCTGCCGGCGCCCGCTCGATCGGCCCGGCTGCGGGCCCGGCTGCGCGCGGCCCCCGCCATATCCCGTCTGCGGGCGCTGGGCGGGCAGGTTGAGCGTGCCGCCGTTGACATTGAACGTCTCCCCGGCGATCTGCACCTGTGGCTGGGCCTGGCTTTGGGCAATCTGCTGCCCGCCGACCTGGCCCTGCTCGGCGAGGTTGCCGTAGTAGCGCTCCAGGCGGTTGCTGCCCAGTAGCGTCAGTTGGTTCTGGAGCTCCTTCTGCCGAAGCACCGTGTTCCGCCGCTGGTCGGCCTGGAGCCTCGACAGCGCCATCGCCACCTGCGAGTCCTTCGCCGCATCCTGACCGTCGTTGAGAATCAGCGTCCCGCCGATGTCCAGCGGCTCGTCCAGCGTCACCACCTGGTCCTTGCCCAGCCGCAGCTTGCCGCCCTCCAGCACCGCGTTGCCCGCGGCGATGTCCTGCTGGAAGGCGTTGGCCCCGGTCTTGATCACCGCCTCGTTGCCGCGGATCTCCTCGGCGATGACCTGCTTCTGCTGCTCGGCCGCGCTGCGGACGAAGGTCGGCACGGCGTTGAGGAAGTCGTTGCGGGCGATCTCGGCGACCCCGCCGTTGAACGCCGTGTTGTTCAGGTACGGGTTGATCGCCTCGACGGTGCGGTCCTGCTGCTCGCGGACGTTCTTGTCCCACGCCGACAGCATGCCGTACTGCGATCTGGACAGGTCCTCCAGTTGCTTCTTCAGCCGCGTGTTGTCCGCGGAGGAAAGTTGATCGACGTTCCGGTCGATGTCCCCGCGGAGCGTGGTGATCTCCCGCGAGAGGTCCCTGTTGAAGACCTTCCAGTTCTGCTGGGCCATCTCCTGGCCGCGGTACGACCCGGCCGAGACCAGCTCCTCGTACGCCTGCCGCAACCGCTTGGCCTGCCGCAGGCGCGTGCCGATCACCTGGAGCTTCTGCTCCGTCTCTCCGAGGACGCGAGAGAGGTTCCCCCCCGGCCGGAGGTAGCGGTAGCCCCGCGGCAGCCGCAGCGACCAGGTGGTCCGCTCCACCTTCACGTCCAGGACCTCGACGGCCGGCGGGCGGACCTCGCGGATCATCCCCAGGGGCTTGTCGGTCGTGGCCGCGAGGTAGAGCTCCACGTCGTAGGGCAGGCCGCCGGGCGAGGTCTTGACCAGCGGGATGAGCACCGCGTCGGCGGCGGCGTTCGCGTCGGTGACGGGCTTGACCGGCTGGCCCGCGACGCGGGCGCTCCACAGCCGCAGGTCGCCCGGCACCCGGACCCGCAGGAACTGCCGCGTGCGGTTCTGGAGCATCAGGCGGACGTGGCAGCGGCTGCGCCCGGCGCGGTCGATCACGGTCGTCAGGGCCATGAGGTCCACGACGGCCTGCACGCGAGCGGCGGCCTCGGCGGGCGTGAGCTTGAGCACCGCGGACCAGTCGTCGGTGAACGACTGGTGGACGAACTGGAGGTTCTTGCGGACGGTCTCGCTGAGCAGCTTTCTCTGCTCGCTCTGCGGCAGGGGCGAGAGGTTCTTCGGCGAGAGCATGTGGAGCTTGTGGCGCGAGGCGTTCTGGACGGCCACGATCGCGCGGTACGCCTCCCGGACGCCCTCGTGCCCCGTCGGGGCGGGCGCGCCGATCCGCGGGATCGTCAGCCCGGAAGTCGACGCGTCGAGGGGCACCGCGAAGTTCACCGTCACGTCCAGCGTGCCGGTCACCTCGTGGATGAGATCGACGGTCCACTCCGTCCGCCGCTCCGCGCCGTCGGCGGGAAGGGCCCGCTTGCGGACGCCGCGCAGGGCGGGCGAGCCGACGGCCACGAGCGGCGCGTACTTCGTCGGCAGCGTGAACCGCACCTGGTCGACGGGCGTGCCCTCGATCCGGTAGCGAAGGCGGTAGGAGTACCACGCCAGCGTCGGGCGGACCGACAGCGCCGCGAAGACCTCCACGCGGGCCTTGGTCTTCTGCGGGCGGACGGTCAGCCGCAGCGCGAAGCCCGGCTCGTCGAAGCGGTAGGCGAACTGGACGGCCCGCGTCTGCTTGGCGTCCAGCCAGCCGGAAAGCTGCCGCGGCGGGATCGAGCGGAGGCGCGTGCTGGCGGCGGTCTCGGCCTCCAGCGACGCGGCGACCTGCACGGCCAGCCGCCCGGTCTGCTTGTCCAGCGGCTTGCCGGCCGGGTCGATCATCGTCACGGCGGGCACGTCCAGGGCGGCGGGCTCGGCGTCCTTGCGGACCAGCACGAGCGCAACGCGGGTGGACGGCACGCCGGTGCGGAAGTTCACGTGAAGGCGCCGCCCGCCGGCTGCCTGCTGCTCGTAGTGGTCCTCGACGACGGGGCCGATCGCGCTGAGCAGCTCGTACCCGGCCGGGAGGGTGAAGCTCGCGCCGAAGACCCGCCCGCGCTCGGCCTGGAGGTTCGCCTGCACGAGCAACTGCACCTGCCGGCGGTCGAGCCGGACGAGCTGATCGAGCGCGACCTCCGGATCGACGACGTGCCGCGCGAGCTGCACGGTCAGGCGGAACGGGCGGTACGGCCAGTAATACCGCGCCACCCGCACGCTGGAGGCCTGCTGGAGCGTCTTGCGGGCGTTCTTCCCGCCGGCGGCGAGGGCGCTGCGGCGCCCGCCGGTGACGGTTAGGACCTTCATCGTCATCCCGCCGGCGGCGTGGAGCGTCACCGTGCCGCTCTCCCGCCCGACGTCGGCGGCGCGGGGCAGCGGCACGCGAACGGGCTCGCCCAGGGCGGGCAGCTTGCCGACCCACCGGGCCGTCACCTCGTAGCCCTTCGTCGCGGGACGGTGCAGGCGGATCTCGACGACCTTCATCTCCACGCCGTCGACGGTCCGCCGGCCCGTTTCGCGGAAGTCCCGCAAGTTCGCGCCGGTCAGGCCCGTGAGCGTCAGCTCGGCCGGCAGGAGCAGACCGAACCGCTCGTTCGAGCCCGCCGAGAAGGTGAAGCCGATCTTGCTGACGCCCACCATCGCCCAGTGGAAGGCGTGCACGTCGTGGGCCGCGGCGGCCGAGAGCGTCCGGTCCGCCGCGCCGGCGCCCACCTTGGGCGACCACCGCAGCGTCACGTCGCGCTTCGCGCCCAGCGGGACGGTCCAGCGGGCGGGCTTGCCCGCGCCGGCGGGGGGCTTCGTCACCGCGCCCTCGATGCCGGGCGCCTCCAGCTCGAGGTCCGCGTCGGGCAGCTCGACGGTCATCACCGCGCCCGGCAGTGGCGGCAGGCCGAGGCGGACGCTGCCCCGCCGCCCGAGCGTCTTGGGCGTGGTGACGGCGGCGATTCTCAACTCCCCCTCGATCCCGCCCGGCAGCGTGAGGATCAGGCCCTTGCCGCCCACCTGGAGGCGAGCGTCCTTGCCGTCCAGCGTGGCGGACTGCACGGCCAGGCCGGTCATCGGCACGGGCAGCACGGCCGCCCCGTCGCCGAACGTCCGCACGCGGGCGGTCAGGACGAGGTTCATCCGCTCGCCTTCGAGCGTGGCGGCGTAGCGCACGCCGGCCAGCGAGACCTCGACGGGCGCGCGGGGGACCTCGATCTGGCGGTCGGGGTTCGCCCGGTTCCACAGCTCGACGTACCGGCGATAGGGCACGAGGACCTTTCCGGCCGCCTCGGCCTTCGTCGGGTCGCCGTCGTAGGGCACGACGAGCGGGGGCTGCTTCCGCGCCGGCGGCGGGGCCGGCTTGGCGCGGACGGCGGCGGGCTTGCCCTTCGTGGTCGCGGCCTTGCCGCCGGCGTCCGCCGTCCCGGCCGTCAAGAGCAGCGCCGCGATCAGCACGGCCGACGTCGCCTCGCGGGGCGCGAGGTACGCCAGGACGCCCAGCACCCGCGGCCAGAGCCACCGCAGAACGCCGACCAGCACGTACACGGGGATCAACCACAGGCCGCCGTAGAACGCCCCGTTGGCCACGAACGCCGCGGCCGGGACCCAGATCGCCACCAGCGTCGAGCCCGCCAGGACGAGCAGCAGGAAGGCCGCGCGCCGGGCGGGGCAGCAGCGGATCATCACGAAGCCGATCAGCAGCACCGCCGCCAGGCCGACCAGGTTGTACGTCCACTCGTCGGCCTCGGCGGCGAGGCAGACGGCCAGCTCGCCCTCGCCCAGCGTGGTGTAGGTGACGGCCTGGCCGGCATCCACCGTGCCCGCGAGCTGCACCGGCAGCGTGAACCGCCCCACCGCCCGCGCCTTGGTCATGGGCTCGCCGCGCGCGGGCGCCTTGTCCGACTTGGGCTTCCCGGGCCCGGCCGGCTGGGTGGCGGGCACCAGACCCAACTCCGCGCGTGCGCCACCCGATGCCGGATCGCGCGGTTCGGGTCCGAGCAGCTTCACGACGGGGGTCGCGGCCCGACGGCGAAGGGTCCGGCGTTCGCCCTCCGTGGTCTCCTCCTCCTTGTCCGCCGCCTCTGCCCCCGCTGCTTCCGGGGCCTTGGGTACGGTCACGGCTCCATATTCGTCAGCCCTTTCCCGGGCGTAGTCCATGCTCTTCTCGGCCTCGACGGCCATCATCTGGCTGCCGATGGCCAGGACGGCCTCGGTCAGGCCGAACAGCTCCTTCAGGCCGTCGATGACCCTCTCCCCGGCGAGCTGGGGGCGGGAGACGGTCTCGGCGTCCATGGCCGTGTACTGGCGGGCGATGCGCCGCCCCGGCGGCGGGACGACGGTCCACCGCAGGCGGTTGGTCCGCACGCCGCCGAGGACGGCCCGGCCGAGCCTCAACCGCCCGCCCCGCCCGCCGGGGGCGGGGTCGTCCCACGCGTAGATAACCGTCACCACCTGCGCCGACGCCGAGCGCGCCAGGGCCACGCGGTAGGTGTCCGGACCGCTCTGGGTGGGCTTGGCGGGCCGCCCGGCGACCTGGACGGACCACAGCTCCGCCCCGGCGGGCAGGCGAAACGTCAGGAACTGCAGCCCCGCGTTGGCCACGCGGAAGACCGCCCGCGTCCGCTGCGTCCGCCCGCGCGGGCCGAGGTACGTCGTCAGGTGCGCGTCGGCGGCGAGGGCGACGGGGATCTCGTACTTCTCGTGCACCGTGGTGGTCAGCTCGATGCGCGCCGGGGCGGGCGCGTCGGCGGTCGGCGCGTCCAGGCGGAACGCCCGCAGCAGGCGCGTCGCCGGCGCGGGCAGGGGCGGCAGGTCGATGGCGTCGACGTCGCTGGCGGCGGCCGACTTCACCGTCACCGCGAGCTCCTCGCTGGCCTGGATCGCCAGCATCTCCGTCGTGTGGTCCGCGCCGATCGGGCGGATCAGCGGCACGGGGATGGCACTGCCCGTGACGGGCTCGTCATACTGGGCGTCCACGCGCACCGGGCCGATCGCCTGGCTGTCGAGCGTCAGTTCCCAGAGGTTGCAGGCGGCCGCGATCTTGGCGGGCAGCTCGACGGTGTCCTTGCCCGGCGCGACGATGGTCTTGGACGCCAGGTGCAGCCCCGGCGCGGCGAGCTTGACCTTCTCGCCCAGCGCCTTGTCCGCCAGCAGGTACAGCTTCCGCGCGTGGGCGCGGGTGATCTGGTACTGGATGCGCCACAGGCCCGTCAGCTTCGTCGGCTTGGCGGTGACCAGGCCGATGCTCTCGGCCGACAGGCGGCAGCTCCGCCGGCTGACCCGCACGCGCAGGGCGTCGGCGACGGGGGCGTCGTAGGTGTAGGCCAGGCGGACGTCCCCGGCCAGTCCCAGCAGCGACATGCGCCCGACGTTGACGGGCGCGAGGCCCTCGGGCGCGGCGGCGGGCGCCACGTCCAGGTCGCCCGACGGCGCGACGGCGACCAGTCCGGAGACGGTCTCGGCCTGCGCGCGGACGACGGGCAGGCGGACCTCCCGCGGCGCGGCCCCGGCGGGCCAGGCCCAGTCGGCCGGGACGTGCCGCAGCGAGACGGTGACCTTGGCGGCGGCCTCGGCCCGCAGCGGCGAGGCGAGGGCGACCTTCAACAGGCGCTCGGCGCCCTGCTCGACCACGCGGTACTCGAAGCCCTTGTCCTTGCCGTTGACCCGGACGGCGCCGACGGCCCAGCCTTCTCCCGCGGGGGGCAGCTCGAAGGCCAGGTCGAACAGCTCCCGCCCGATGGCGGTCACCTCGAACGTGCTGGTGAGGGTGATCTCCTCGGGCGTGACGGCGAGGCGGTGGCGGGCCTCGCTGCTGCGCCGCAGCGCCGCGGCGTCCAGGTCCAGCCGGACCGACCAGTCGTCCGACCAGTGGTAGAACATCCGCCCCTGCGTGGCGGCGATCAGGCCCGGCACGAGGGCCGCCAGCGACAGGTCCTTCCGCCGGGCCTGCCGCATGGACTGCCCCCGCACGGCCAGGTCCCCGCCGGTATCCACCAACAGGTGGCCGTGCTGGAAGTCCGCGTTCTCGAGGCGGACAAACGGGCTGGTCCAGGCGCCGCCGGCCTGGCGGGGCGCGGTGGCCTGGACGGTGACGGCCTTCGTGCCCCGCCCCGCCGTCCGGAGGCGAACGGTCAGGCGCTGCGGGTCGCCGGCCTTCGCGGGCGCGGCGACGGACCACCGGACCAGCGAGGGGCAGCTCACGTCCGTGACGGTCCACTCGGCGGGCAGGGCGAACGTCAGCTCGCGGACCCCCCGGCGGAGGACCTGCACGGTGTAGAGGCAGTTCAGGGCCTGGTCGGCGGCCGTCAGGCGAACCGTCGTCGCCGACGTGCCCAGCAGGATGGCCCGCTCGTCCTCCTGCCGGCCGTTGCCCATCAGCACCACCGTCGCCGCGTCGTGCCCGCCGACGGCCAGCACCACGTCCGTGCGGTCCGCCGGCTTGTCGTACTTCAGCGAGGCCACCGGGACCGTGGCGTGGACCTCCAGGTCGCCGAGGGCGCCGAACCGCAGCGTCCCGGCCGCCGTGGCGGGCATAGAGAGGCCGAACTGCACCCCCCCGCCGGCGAGCTCCTTCAGCCGCCCCGTGGCGGCGACGGACAGCCCGTGCCGGCCGCGACCGGTCACGATCAGCACCAGCCGCCCCTTCGCGTCGTAGCCCAGCGGCGCGGGCTTGCCGTCCAGCCCAACGCGGCTGAGGCCGACCTGCCCGAAGCCCAGCGGCACGGCGACGGGCCGGTCACTCAGCGACACGACCGTCAGCGTGCCGGTCAGCGTGAGTGTCTCGCCGTCGATGCGGGCCTGGTAGGAGGCCTCGGTGATCTGGGCGACCTCTCGGCCGGCGGCGGCCTTCTCGTTGGCCTGCGCGGCGGCCAGGAGCTTCGCGAACGCCTCGCGGTCCATCAGCACGGCGCGGTCGGCCGGACCGATCACCGCGGGCACGTCCTCGTAGGGCACGTAGAGCCTGGGCGCGTTGGCGTCGTCGGCCGGCTGCGCGGCGGCAGGAGGGCCGGCCGCGAGGGCGGCGCCCAGGATCGTCAAGCAAAGCGCGTGAGATCTCATGGCCTTACTCCTTTTCCCGGGCGTTTGGGTTGCCGTCGTTCGCCGTGTGGCCGGACGCATTGGGCGGCGCGTCGGGTCTGGGGGGCGATTCGGCGGCCTCCCCGGCCCCGGCGGCGACGGGCTGGAGCACGGGCTTTTTCGGCCGGGCGGCGATCTGCTTCGGCAGGTGCTTGAACAGCCAGTGCGCCAGCCACAGGCCCAGCACGATCAGCCCGGACCACCACCCGGCGATCACGAATCGCCTGGCCAGAAGCGGGGCGAACAGGTGCACCACGATCAGCGCCATCGCCGCGACGAGCACGAGCACGCACCGCTCGAATCCGCCCAGCTTGACCGCCGCGATCCCCACCACGAGGACCAGCACCCAACTGACGATGCTGAACGTCTCCTTGCCCGCCGTCCGCACCGCCAGCGTGCCGGGCGGGCCCTGGCGGACGAAGTCGAACGCCTGCCCCTGGCGGTCGAACTTGAACGACACGGCGGCGGGGTAGCCGGCCGCCAGCGTCGCGAGCTGGCCCTCGCCGCTGCCGATCCGCGCGAACGTGTCTCGGAACCACAGCAGGTAGTCCTCGCTGGGCAGGCGGAGGCGCCAGAGCGTCTGCTGGACGGGCACGCCGTCGGGCAGCTTGGGGGCGGCCAGCGCCAGGGCGTTGGCCCGGTCCAGGCCGTAGCGAAACTCCAGGACCAGCTTGGCGACCTGCCCCGCCGAGGGCGGCAGGCGGACGATCTTCGTGTTGGGGTCGGTCCCGGCCTCGACGGGCGCCTCCGTGCCGTTCAGCAGCACGCTGAAGACCTTCGCGCCGGTCGGCAGGGTCACGGCCAGCCGGTCGCCCTTCGACGTGTCCAGCAGGAACGTCGCGTGCGTGTTCAGGCCCCCGTCGCGCCCGAGGACCTGCTCGACGATCGCGCCGGTGGCGATCGTGGTGAACACGGCGGCCTCGCGCTGCGTGGCCACGGGCAGCGACAGCGCGAACGGCGGGGCGTTGTAGCGGTACGCCAGCGTCGCCGACGCGCGGTGGCCGGCCTCGGGCAGGTCGGCGGCGCTGGACGGGTCGCCGTCCAGCAGGTTCGTCTTCACCGTCGGCTCGCCGAGGACGAGCGTCTCGGCCTTGGCGACGGCAACGTAGCCCATCTGGTCGGACAGTTTCCCGGCCGCGAGAATCGGGCGGACCTCCACCGCGGCGGCCTTGCCCTCGGCGCCGGCCTGGAAGCTGCGGCGGAGGTTGACGGCCAGGCGGTAGCGGCCGATGACGGGCGACTGGAGGACGATCTTGTAGTACGCCCACGTTCCGGCCGGCTGCGTGGCGGGCCCGGCGGGCTTCTGGTCGGCCGGGAGGGCGTCGATGCGGGGCTTCTCCTTGATGTCCGGGCCGGTGATCCGCACGCCGGCGTCGGCGAGGGACTCGGGCATCGCCAGGTAGAACGTGTCCACCGGCGCGTAGAGCACGGAGTAGTCCACAAGGGCCTGCTCC
>Ga0272441_10014626_pt1 | contig 11096 bp, 4 predicted proteins | sample SSMProp6N_FD_193582 | JGI IMG/M metagenome (GOLD analysis project Ga0272441, IMG submission 193582) | Marine sediment archaeal communities from Little Sippewissett salt marsh, Falmouth, MA, United States - SSM-Prop-6N | ecosystem: Environmental > Aquatic > Marine > Wetlands > Sediment ...
GGGTAGGGCGATGCGGCGACTGCGTCTTCCCATATCGGTGTACCGGGAATGGGTGAAAATTCGGCGATGATGGGTCGTGCGCCGCATGATTTGATAAACATGATGCTCTTACGAACTTCATCGGCGGCCTGACCGGGAAGTCCGCAGAGGATATAGGCACCGATGTCTTCCGAACGGTATCCCACCCGTCTTAAGTGGGAGATCGCTTCCCTCGTTTCATCGTTGGTGATTTTTCCGCCCGATTCTTTTTGCCGGATGACATCAGACGTTTCAAAGCCGAAGCGCACCGTCTTGAAGCCTGAACGATACATCAGCATGCTCACCGTTTCGTCTATCTCTCTCAGATGAAGCCCGTTGGGGCAGTGAAAGGTGCAGCGGATATCACGTTCCAGGATTTCACGCATCATGGGTACGGCACGTTCTTTCGAATTGACGAGGAGTGCATCGTCATAGAAGGCAAAGTTCTTCACCCCGTATTTTCGATGCCAGTGTTCAATCTCGTCGACCACCCTGATCGGGTCCCGGCATCTGAATCCTTTATCTGAAAGGGGCGTGGCGCAATAGACGCAATGAAAGGGGCAACCCCGCGACGTGACGAGGGGCAGCTGATCCTTGACGGAAAGCAGATCGAAGGCGGGGTAGGGGTATGTATCAAGATTTTCTTCATCGGGAAGCGCATCAAGACTGACGCCGGTGAATGAGTATATCAGATCACCAACGGTTCGTTCCCCCTCGCCTGGAAGGACCAGGTCGGCTCCTGAAAAAGCCTTTGCGTGAGAAGTACAGTGTGTCGCGTAATTACCACCGAGAACTATGGGAACACCGGGAAGGATCTCCCTGATCACGGCGATGGTTTCAAAGACGCCGGGATACCAGTAGGTCATCATCGACGTCACGAAAACAAGATCAGGTTTTTCGATCTTGAGAAGGTCCTCTCTGAAAAGAGGTGGTGAAATGCCGTAACGGTTATATCTCCTGGGAAAGAAGCTGAGAGGTCGTGGCTTTTCAATCTGCTGTTTCGGATACTGACCCTTTCCCCAGGGCTTTCTTTTGGGCCTGATGATTCCGGGTTCAGCACGAAGTCCCGGGTGATAGGGATTCAGGCAGTCGATGCAATGAATCGCGAACCCGTTTTTCCTGAGGATGGCCGCAAGATACATCAGTCCAAGCGGCTTCGCCCATAAGTCATAGGCAGCGAAATCATGTATCCATGGATTTACAAATAGAATTGATCGCTTCTTCATGTATTAAATTGAACAACGAGCGAGTTCCCACTGTAAGGCAGGTTGATCGATCGAATATAAGATAATATTTTCCGTAACAATCGGAGATCCCCCGTAACGTGTTTATTGAATTCTCTTTCATGATGTCATTCTTCAATGGAATTGACAAGATTCTTGAAAGGTTCGGAATCCCTGATGTTCGCGAAGTCATCATCGGTTGCCAGAAGAGCTCTGTTTCTAAAACCTTTCTCGATTGCTTTCTCCAGCCAGTGAAGTGCCGCTTCGTTCTTTCCATCGAGGGCATACACACAGGCAACATTGTAATACACATCGATATTATTCGGGGTAAATTGTGCCAGGCGCTGAAGGTATGTAACTGCTATATCGTAATTACGCTCTGCAACCGATGCGATAGCTCTCCTCTGAAGCTCCCTTGCTATTCCCGGATTAAGTGTGAGTGCGGCAGCATAATGCTGACGGGCGTTGGCAACAGCACCTGTCTGCAGGTAAAGATCTCCAAGCTTAATATGAATTTCGGCGTTGCCCGGATCATTCTCTAATTCATTCTTCATTTCAGCAATGGGTTTGGATTGTGAGATGGCATCCCTTAATTTAACAGCTCTTTCCAGATTTTCACGAACCGTATCGGAACCAGGTTCTATATTCAATGCTTTTCTGAAATATTCAATTGCCTTATCGTACCTACCCTGGCTGAACAGGGCAATTCCCATGTTATTGTATGATTTCAGATATGACGAATCAATCCTAATGGCTTCGGCATAATGCATAACAGCTTCGTCAACTCGCCCCATTTTGTAGAGAACTGACCCCAGATTATTGTGTAAATCGACATCAGATCTATTTAGAACAAGTACTTTACGATACAATATTTTTGCTTCTTCAAGTCTTCCTTTATTTTCCAGAATAGCACCAAGATTGACACACGCGGAGGAGAAACGTGGATATATCCTAATGGATTCCATATAATGATTTATGGCTTCATCGATATTTCCTTCATTCTCGTACGACTTAGCGAGATTGTAATGGGCCATATGATTGTCTTTTGTCACGTTGATTGCATGGTGATAGAGTGTGAAATCGTTTTTCCAGTGTTCCACTTGAGTCTTTGTAAGGGTTGCAAGTGTAACGATTATTACTGCCGCTCCCGCGATAATGACAATCGTTCGATAATTCCATTTTTCGAAAAGGGCGAAGAAACCCCAGGAAATAATTAGATACAAACCGATAAAGGGTACATAAGCCCACCGGTCTGCCATGGCAGGCCAGAGACCACCCTGAATGATCCCTATCACGGGGACGAGCGTTCCCAAATACCAACACCATCCTGTTATAAACCAGGAATGATATTTCCAGTAATAAAGCGCTATGGCAGAGATAAAAACAAGAAGTACTGCGGAACCGGCCAACTGCCAGAATGGTAGCATATCGTGAGGGAAAGGATAGTATATCGCAAGGTTTCGAGGCAAGATCAGCTTACCGATGTATTTCACGTATGAGACAACGGCATTGGCAATACGGAGATCCAGGGGGACTCGTGAAAATGAAATAATCGTTTCATTCGCCTTTAGAGAAGCCGAGGATATAGTGACAGAGAGAAAAGAAAAAAGAAGAAAAGGCAGCTTCTCGGAGATCAGGCGTGTAACATCTGACTTGACGAAACGAGGCATCCCAACGGCAGCCCACTTCACGCCCCCAATGCTAAGGCGCGCTAAGGGCCACCAGTCTAAAAGCAGAAAAACGAAGGGAAGGGTTACCAGCATTGGTTTCGCCAGCAAACCCAGGACAAAGATCGCAAGAGTGATTGAATATCTCGAAATGCTGGGATACAGAGCATACCATGTGTAGGCAAGCATGGTACTCAGCCAGAGAAATGTGCTTAAAATGTTCTTTCGCTCCGATATCCAGGCGACGGAATCTACATTGATGGGATGCACCGCAAAGAGGGTAGCAACGAAGGCGCTCCGCCACAAGGCCCCGGTCATCCGGAACAGCACGGCAAAGAGGAGCAGTACGTTTAGGCAGTGTAGTATGAGGTTGGTAAGGTGGTGCATTCCCGCATCAAGTCCGAAGAGTTGACAGTCGAGCATGTGAGAAAGCCAGGTCACGGGGTGCCAGTAGGTACCACGCTTGTCGAAATTGAAGGACCAAGCGAGGCCTTCCACCGTCAGGCCCTCCCGTATGTGAAGATTCTCAGTCACATAAATATTATCATCAAAACTGATGAACTCATGATGAGTCACCTGCTTGTAGACTATGGCCGTCATAACAACGAGGACGAAAGAGATGGCAGTAATCCGTAACCAACGACCTGCATCACTTTTTTTGTTGTGATGACATTCTACAGATGTCGTATTCAACGTGCTTATCCCCTCCTTCAATGAGTCTCGAGCAATGTTTGATAAGCAGACGTTCTCTTAATTGCGTCAAGGTCTGGATCAGCTTTGATAAGATTCCAGTCATTAAATCCCATGACAACAGCCTTTTCAAGCCATTCTATTGATGCCTCGACATTCTTATTCAAGGCATAGGTACATGCTATATTATAATGAATATCGGTATTATTGGGCTGGTGTTCGATCATTCTGAACAGAATCGAACGCGCATCTTCATAATCCTCCCGCTCTGAATATATGAGAAACATATTTTGATTCGCCTCGATCAATTCATTGTTATAAAGAAGCGCCAATTTATAATATGTGAGAGCCTTCTCTGAATGACCTCTTTTCTGATGTGCCACACCAAGGTGGTAGAGGAGGGTAGAATTCTCAGGGTTCTGATCCACAGCGGATTGAAGGGACTTAATTTTCTCATCGAGTTCTTGTCTCTGCGACACAAGAACCTGGAAATTGTGTTTTGCCGTTGCATGGTGTGGTTCGATTTTCAGGACCTCACCATAATGCTTAATAGCGTCATCAATCCTTGATATTCTAACAAGGGCATTAGCGAGGTTAACCCTCGCGTTGATGTGACGGGGATTGATTTCAAGGGCTCGCAGGTACTGCTCAACTGCATCGTTGTTCCTACCCTGACGGGAAAGTACGCATCCCAGGCCAAAATATGCATCTGCAGAGTCACCATACAATCTTAAAGCTTTGTGAAAACATTCGTTGGCCTCTTTAAAATTTCCTAATTGCAAATATGCGGTGCCGAGATTTACAAGAGTACACTTGTTGTTCGGGTCTTTTTGAAGGATTACTTCGAATTGTGAGATTGCATCCTCAATTCTGCCAGATTTCATTAAAACTACGCCGAAATTGCTTCGTATCTTTAGGTTGTCAGGTGCGATTCGAACTGCCTCAACGCAATGTTGAATTGCATTACGATAATCATTTTTGGCTTCATGGATCTGTCCAAGGTTGTTGTGTGCTATGTAATTATCATGAGTGACCTCGAGGGTATGACTGAAAAGTATCATGCTGCTTTTCCAAAGCCCGACCTGTTTCCATGTAAGACATGATAGCGTGATGATAACGAGAGTTGCTGCTACCGCAATAATTTTCATCCTATATCTTGACCCGGAGAAAAGGTCATGCCCCCCCCAGGAAATCATTATGAATAGGCCGATCAGGGGGATATAGGTATAACGGTCGGCCATTGCCTGCCCTCCAACCTGAATCAATCCTATGACGGGTACGAGCGTTCCCAGGTACCAGAGCCACCCTACAATATAGAAGGGTTGCCTCCTCGCATGCCTGAACGAAAAAAAAGAAATTAAAAGGAGAATAAGTGCCGAACCGCACAGGATAGATGGTTCAATTTCCCTAGGGTGAGGATAGAAGACTGCAAGGTCGAAAGGTAAAACCATCTTACCCACATATGCCGTATAGGATACAACGGCATTTGCGATTCTTGTAATCAAAGGGAAGTGTTCAAGGGATTTCATAGAACCGTGCTGTTGCTGAGTTACGTACGTAACTACCGATATTATTGCGGCACCCACGAAGAGTGGGATTTTTTCAATGATCAGCGAGATAACCGGTTTGTCGGCATTCAATCCCGCCCCCCCCTCATCGACCGCAAATTTCCTTATTCTCCTCATGGGCCAGTAATCAAGCAACAGCAAAACAAAGGGAAGCGTTACCACCATCGGCTTCGAAAGTAGACCCAGAACGAAAAATAAGAAAATGGTCCCATACCGTCCCATACCGGGATGTTCAACATACCATACGTAGCTTAACAGTGCGAGCATCCAGAAGAATGTACTCAGGACATCTTTCCGCTCCGCCACCCAGGCAACCGATTCCACATGAAGGGGATGCAAAGCGAAAAGTGCCGCCACAAAGATGCTCTTCCAGAAGTCACCAGTCATTTTCCTGAATATGATGAAGAGGAGTAGCGTATTGATGATATGAAAACAGAGACTTGTAAGATGGTGCATTCCCGCCTTAATGACAAAGAGTTCGACATCGATCATGTGTGAAATCAGCGTCAGAGGATGCCAGTTTCCTGTGGATGATGTTGAAGATTTCGAGAAAGCCCAGCTTATATTTTCTATTGTCAACCCATTTAAAACGTGTTTGTTCCCAGTCACATATAAGTGATCGTCATAGTTTATGAAGGGATGTTTTGTCACCTGCATGTAAACAAGATACGTTACAATGCATAGCAAACAACAGATGTAAGCTTCCCTATGTGCCAAGATATGGTTCTTCAGTGAGTTCATTGCCATTTGCCTTATTTATAATGCTTTTGAAATATTCCGTATCTCTTAGAGCTTCCAAGTCGGAATCTTTTTTAAGAAGATCCCAATCTTTAAATCCCATATCAACAGCCCTCATCAAACACTGAAGAGATTCATCTAATTTATTTATTTTTGCATAAATGCAGGCAAAATTATAATGGACATTGGGATCTTGCGGCTGCAGTTGAATCATTTTTCTTAATGTCTCAGCAGCCTCTTTGTAATCCTCCCGCTCGGAATATATGAGAAACATATTTTGATACGCATCTATCAATTCATTGTTATAGCGAAGTGCCAGTTCATAATACGTGAGAGCCTTCTCGGAATGACCGCTCTTCTGATACGCCAAACCAAGGTGGTAGAGGAGGATAGAATCTTCAGGATTCTGATCCACAGCGGATTGAAGGGTCTTGATTTTCTCATCGAGTACTTGCCTCTGCGATACAAGAACCTGAAGATTGCGTTTTGCCGTTGCATGATTAGGTTCGATTTTAAGTATCTCACCATAATGCCTAAGAGCGTCATCAATACTTGACATTCTTACAAGTGCATTAGCGAGGTTAACCCTCGCTTTGATGTGATGGGGATTGATTTCAAGGGCCCGCAGGTACTGCTTAACTGCTTCACGGGTCCTACCCTGATGGGAAAGCACGACTGCCCACCCGAAACATATTTCGGCAGACTCGCTATGTAACTTCAAAGCTTTTTGGAAATATTTCTCAGCCTTTTTGAAATCATTTAGTTCCGAATATGCAGTGCCAAGACTTATGATAGCACGCTCGTTTTTCGGGTCTTTTTCAAGAATTGATTCAAATTGTGTAATTGCATCCTCAAGCCTGCCCGATTTTGCGAGAGCCACTCCAATATTTAATTCTATTTTCAGGCTGTTGGGTTTTATTATCTGTGCTATTCTGTAATGGTAAACAGCACCTTGATAATCATGTTCGGATTCAAGGGCAAGTCCAAGGTTATTATGTGCAATGTAATTATTATCTGTAATCTCGACAGCATGGCTAAATAGGGTGATATCGTTCTTCCAGTATCCGGTTTGAATCCAAGCCATGATAGCAAGTATCAATACAATTGTTATGGCACTTCCGGATTTCAACATATTAAAAAAATGCGTTTCGGGAAAAATTGAAGAGACGCCCCAAACAAACATAATATAAAGGCCTATGAAGGGTATGTATGCCCAGCGATCGGCCATTGCAGGCCATACACCACCCTGAAGTATTCCGCTGACTGGTACCAGCGTTCCGAGGAACCAGAGCCAGCCTACGATCAGAAAGGGCCTTTTCTTAATTTGTGTCACAGCAATTACAGATATAATCAGCAGTACGATAACGGCAAAAACGATACTTGCAGTCGGCAACATAACTTTTGGATAAGGATAGAGAATTGTCAGATCTGTCGGCCAAAATAACTTCTTTACGTAAGATGCATAAGAGACAATAAAGTTGGCAATACGGAGTCCGAGGGGACGAATTGAATAGGATATGAGGTTGCCGCCCGTTTTGAGTTCCAGAGTTGAAATATAAATTGCGACGAAAGAAAGTACCATCAAAGGTACCTTCTCGATGATTAATCTGGGAAAAGGTGATCTTCTGCATGTGACGCCACGATTTACCCCTGTGTCATTAAAATAAATCTGCATCCGGTGCAACGGCCAGTAATCAAATAGAAGCAGAACAAAGGGAAGTGTGGCAAGCATTGGTTTCGCGAGCAGCCCCATAATGAATAGGGCAGATGTCATAATGTAACGGAATATACTCGGTCGCTCCGCGTAAAAGGAATAACATGTCATGGTAAGAAGCCAGAACATGGTACTCAGGAGATTTTTCCGCTCGGCAATCCATGCCACGGAGTCGACGTTCACAGGATGGACGGCGAAAAGAGCCGCTACCATGGCACTGCGCCAGACGGCACCGGTCACTCTTTTGAGAAGAAGAAACAGCAGTAATGTGTTTATTGCATGAAATATCAGATTAATGAGATGATGTCGGCCGGCATCAAGCCCGAACAACTGATAATCGAACATATGCGACAGCCAGGTGAGAGGGTGCCAGTAGGTGGCCCCGGTTTCATGATGAAAGGAGAATGCCCATAACATGCTTGTCCTGCTCAGGCCATCCTTAACATTGCCATTTTCGTAAACATAGACGTTATCGTCATAGCTTATGAAACCATGGCCAGTAACCTGCCAATATACGGCGAAAGTCACGAGCATGAGCAGGAGACAGATGACAAGACTTCTATATCTTCCATGGGTATCTTCGGTGAAATAATTTAATCGCATATTCGTTGTTTCACCCCTGTAAAACAAGGCCAGATTTTAATCATAAATGAAAAATACCATCATTGTACATGAGGAAAATATTGATTTACGATGTTGCGAAATTCCTCGGTGTTCCGGATATTATTAAGGTCAGAATCATTTTGGAGCAGGTTCAAGCTTCCGAACCCCCTATCAAAAGCTAACTTCAGCCATTCAATAGATTCCCCGGTCTGTTTTTGTTTCGCGTATAGACAGGCGATGTTGTAATAGGAATCGGCATTGTCCGGTTGAATCTCAATAATTTTTGCAAATGTGTCAACAGCTTTTTGATAGTTGTCCTTTTCTGCAAATATAAAAGCAATCTGGTTTAACGCATTAATGAAATCAGGTTTTGCATCAAGTGCTTCCTTATAATGTGGAAGGGCTTTGTTTTCCATGCCCTTTTTTTGATAAATAAGTCCAAGCATGTAGTGAATGGTATGATCATGTGGATGATCTTCAAGCGATTTCTGTAGATTTGCAATTTTTTCATCCAGCTTTCTTTCAATTAAATCTTTTTTGTCTACAAAGCAGCGTACCTTGTTGTCTTTTGATAGTGTAAATTCATCTACAATAACCATATTATCGAGGATATATCTTGATATCGGATCTTTCGTTTGTGAAGAAAATACGAATTGTTTATTAAACCACTGGTATTGATTATTTTCCATAGATAGAGGACTCAGTCCGGGCATGGATTCGAATATAAAAGCTAAACTTGGTTTGCGATTTCTTTTTTTCATAAATTTAATAGTCTCTTTAAGATAATCGTATGGCAATTCTCCATGGGAAATGAATGAATCATCTAAAGCAGGTCGCCTTTTTGAAATCATGTGAACCATTGGTGATACAACGTATGAGATTATAAAATCATCATCATTTGAATACCCCTCAGCATTATGGGAAATCCATTTATAAAGATTATAATAGTCTTGATTGGTTTTTATTCCACTGCCAAAGCCGCTTTCGATGGTGGTTTCCATCTGATTTGGACTCACATCAAAAAACGTAAAATGCCAGTCATCCAGAGCCGTTGTGTAGTAGAAGGGAACAAGAAATAACGTGAGAAGAATAAATTTAATGGCATATGATTTATTGCAGATATTGTTCTTGTTAATGAACGTTACTGCCATCGAGGCAATAACAGGAATCGAATAATGAACAACAGAAAGCACACCCAAGCCGGAAAAAATACTTCCGACAATAAATAAAATATTTGCCGGTAAAAGCAATATTAATGCAAGTTCTTCACCTTCAGAGAACTGGTTATTGAAAACATATTTCTTCAATAAGCTGAACCAGAACATGAAAGAAAACGCGATGAGCATCGAAGCAAACCACATCGGACTGGAAAACCATCCATTCCAATAGGGTTTAATTAATCCAAAAAGCGATGTTTTGATTGTGAAGAACATTATTGCAGATATAATGAATGTAGATATGAAAGCAAATCGAAAGGGTAGCATTTTGATACACAAAATGAATGCTATCAGGAATACGAAGGATACAGATACATGCTTTATTGCTTCCCAGTTAATATTGATGAGGGAATCCGGCGAATAAGTGGAAATCGATAAAAGTAACTGCACGGAATTTATCACATTCAGTATATAGAGTTGATTGTAACACGCGAGAAACACTATCCAGCATAATAAGAACGGACTAAACACTGCAATCAGGTCTGAGAATGTAAAACTGAAAAATTGGAATATTCTGATTTTTGACAATATAAATAAAAGAAATGGCGATACAATAATAACACTGAGGTGAAGGAGGCTCAGGCTGATACCCCATAGGCAAAACCCGGAAAGCACAAAAAATGTCTTTCGTATTATAGGCTTTTCCTGAAACAAGCCAAAAATGAAAAACGAGAGGTGAAATACAATAAATAGGTGAGGATAGGTCTGATAATAAAGGTTTGATATCATTCCTATTGGATCAAGTCCTGTAAATGCGAACAAAGAAAAGATCAACGGCTGATAACAAAATTGTCTATCTGATGTATAGAGTGCAATACTCAACAAGATTAAAGAAAAGATAGTGAGAGAAAATTGAAGCTTTCTGAAGCCAAGAAGGGTAATATCCGGACAAACTTTAAAAATGAGGCTGTTTATCAGAGTGTAATGCCTGAGAGCACCGGTAAATTTATCTTTCAGGAAATGATCGCCGGCCGTAAGCCGCCAGCTTTCCGTCATGTGATAACCTTCATCAATAAAATTGAATCCGTAATGAAGTTTATTCCATCCAATAACAGCGGTAATAATGAAAATAAATAGTGATATCGAAAATATTACATATTGCTTTGATAAAATCATTTTTATTTTTGTCATGTGGAAGTTATGGAAGTGTTATATTTTATGGAACTAATGCATACACAGTTGAGATTTAATTGTCAATTAACTATTTTAAATAATTTTCCTTGACACCTACAAAACAAATCTGCCATTAATCCACTATCCGTTTTAAATGATGGTTTTGAGGTTACTTTCTAATGAAAAAAAATACAAAACCAATTTACGTTACGCAGCCTTCTTTACCACCATTGATTAAATTCACTGAATACCTTGTAGACATATGGGAATCCAAGTGGCTGACGAACAATGGAAAATATCATCAGGAATTCGAACAGGCTTTATGTGATTATTTAGATGTACAAAATTGCAGTCTGTTCACAAATGGGACGCTTGCTCTCATTATAGCGTTGCAATCACTCCGAATTACGGGCGAGGTCATTACCACGCCCTTCAGCTTTGTGGCGTCGACTCATGCGCTGCACTGGAACGGAATATCACCTGTATTTTGCGACATTGAAGAAAACACATTTAATATTGATGCGGATAAAATTGAATCGTTAATA
>Ga0272441_10014627_pt1 | contig 11095 bp, 4 predicted proteins | sample SSMProp6N_FD_193582 | JGI IMG/M metagenome (GOLD analysis project Ga0272441, IMG submission 193582) | Marine sediment archaeal communities from Little Sippewissett salt marsh, Falmouth, MA, United States - SSM-Prop-6N | ecosystem: Environmental > Aquatic > Marine > Wetlands > Sediment ...
GAGGGCCGGGAGCAGGTCGAAGTCGCCGCTGTCGGGCTTTCGGCGCGTGATCCGGAGCACGGCCGCGTGGAAGGACTCCGCTTCTTCGTAGCGCTGCTGCTTTTGGCGCAACTCGCCGAGATTGGTCATCACCGCCAGGGTATCGCGATGCGCCTCACCGAAGATGACGCGGCGTCCTTCGAGCACCGGCACAAAAAGCGCTTCGGCCTCTTCATACCGGCCTTGCGCCAGGTAGACCCGGCCCAGGCTGTTCATCGTCGTCAGCGTGCTGGAATGATGCGCCCCCATGACCCGGCGGCGAATGGCCAGCGTTTCCTGCAGAAGCCGCTCGGCCTCGTCGTAGCGATGGAGGTCCGTGTACAGATCCGCGAGATTGTTCACCGCGCTGAGCGTGTCCGCGTGCTCGGCGCCGCGCTTGGTCCGGCCGAGCTCGACGGTCTCGACGAGCAGTGATTCGGCCTGGTCATACTTGCCCTGCATGTGGTAGAGCACGCCGAGATGGTTGGCGTGCACGAGGGTATCGGGATGATCCTCGGCCAGGGCGTGCCGGCTCAGTTGGACGGCTTGTTCCAGGAGCGGCTCGGCGTCGCCGTAGCGATGTTGCCTCCAGTAGACCTGGGCGAGGTTGCCCATCGTGGTGAGGTTGGCCACGTGATTCTCGCCGAACACGCGGCGGCGGATCTCGAGCGTTTCGGTCAGAAGCTGCTCGGCCTCGTCGAGGCGGTCCAGCTTCAGGTGGAGAGAGGCGAGATTCGTCGCCGTGGTCAGCGTCCTCCTCTCCTCGTCGCCGAGCCGGCGCCGCTGGACCTCCAGGACGCTCCGGCACAGCGACTCGGCCGCCTGGAACTTGTCCAGCGCCTTGTAGACGGCGGCGAGGTTCGTCATCGTCAGGAGCGTCTCCTCGTGCTCGGGGCCCAACGTGCGGCGGGAGATCTCCAGCGCCTCGCCGAACATCTCCTCGGACTGGCGGTACCGACCCAGCGCCCAGTACAGCGCCCCCAGGTCGATCATGATCGTCAGCGTGTCCTCATGATCCCGGGACAGCTCCCGCCTGCGTATCGCCAAGGCACGCTCCAGGTGCGGTTCGGCCGGTGCGTACTCACCCAGTTGGAGGAACGCGATGGCGATCGTGCGGCGCAGGTGCGCTTCGATGAGCGGCTTGTCGGCCAATCCCTCGCAGATCTCGGTGCCTTTCTCCAGCAGGTCCTTGACGAGCACCTCTCGGCCAAGTTCCGCCGGGTTGATGGCGAAGAGCATGGCTTCCAGCGCACCGGTCACGGCCAGCGCATCATCCCGCGCCTTCGTGGCCGCCACCGCGAACCAGATGGTGGCGATGAGTCCCAGCACGAGGGCGGCGAAGACGGCGGCGACCCCGTACACCAGCGGGCGATTCCGACGGGCGAACTTGCCCAACTGATAGAGCGCACTGGGACGGTGCGCGACGATCGGCTCATCATGCAGATAGCGATGGATATCGGCGGCCAGCGCCGCCGCCGACTGGTAGCGTCGCGTCGCGTCCCTTTCCAGAGCCTTGGCGATGATCGTCTCCACGTCGCCCCGGAAGATCTTGTTGACCGCGCTCAGCGGCGTCGGGTCCTCTTCGCGGATCACCCGCGCCGCTTCGTGGATCATCTTGTGTTCGAGCTTATGCGGCAGCCGGCCGGCGAGCAGTTCGTAGGCGATCACGCCCAGGGCGTAGACGTCGCACCGCACGTCGATTTCGCTCGGGTCGCCGGCAACCTGTTCCGGACTCATGTACGGAACGGTCCCGATGAGCTGGCCGATATCGGTTCGAAGCGTGGTGGTCCGGATGTCCGAATCGGTGACGCGGGCCACGCCGAAATCGAGGATCTTCGGCTGACCCTCCTCCGTGACGAGGATGTTGGCGGGCTTCAGGTCACGATGGATGATCCCCTTCTGGTGGGCATGTTGCACGGCTCGACAGATCTCGACCATCAGCTTCAGGCGGTCGCGCGTCCCCAATCCGTGCGCCTCGGCGTATTCGGTGAGCGGGCGGCCCTCCACGAATTCCATGGTGAAGTAGTGTCGGGCGTCCGTGGTGACGCCGCTGTCATGCACGACGACGATGTTGGGGTGGTTCAGCCTGGCGACCAGCTCAATCTCGAGATCGAAGCGCCGGCGCTGTCGCGAAGTGGCCAGGGCGCCTTCCAACAGCACCTTCAGGGCGACGGTGCGGTTCGTGGCGAGCTGGAGGGCCTTGTAGACGATGCCCTGCCCCCCGCGATAGATCTCTTCGAGAATCTCGTATCCCTCGGCGATGATGAGGTGTTCCGATCCCGAGGGCGCCTCCGGAGGGACGAGCCGGACAGACGCGATTTCCGATAACAGCTCGTTGTTGGCGCGGATCTCATCCACGGCTCGCCGACAGCGATCGCAGGTCCGCAGGTGCTCCCGGACCGCCTCGTCGACGTCCTCCCCCGCAGCGCAGCGCTCCAGCTCCTCCGACGGCGGACACCGTTTATGATCGTCCTGCGCCATGGCGGCTCAATCCTCGTCGTACAGCTTCTCGAGCCGCGCGACGATTTCACGGAGCCGGGCGGCGATGCGATTCTTCGCCTGGTACACGTCATTGAGCGTCATGCCGAGTTCTTCGGCCACCGCCGCGGCGGGGCGGCCATGAAACGTGAGCATCTCGAACGCGCCGATGGTCTTTTCGCTTGCCTTGGAGTCCGTTCGCAACTGTTCGGCGGCCTGGCGGAGAATCGCCTGGCGCCGTTCGGTGTCCCAGATGGTGTCCAGCTCTTTCTGATCGGGAAAGTCGCCGATCACCGAATCGCCGCGCCAGCCGCGGCGGCCGGCCCTGGCTCGTGCCGCATCGGCGATCCGATACTTGGCGATGCCGATGATCCATGATCGAAGCCGCCCGCGGTTGCGGTCATACTCGCGGGCCCGGTAGGCCTTGACGAATCGGGCCAGCGTCTCCTGGGCGACGTCGGCGGCATCCTCCTCCGGCAGGCCCAGCTTGCGGGCCAGGCCCACGATGATCGGGCGATAGCGCCGGTCGAACTCCTCCCACACCGCCTCGGCGGCGGGATCGAAGAGTCCCTCCAGCAATCGTGTCGTCGTTCGCGTCGCCACCCACATGCCAGCGCTTTCCGTTGGCGGGCATTGTACCACCGGTGTGGAGTCCGCGGCCGCGGCCAGCGAAGTCGCCGCCTCGTTTCCCCGGTGGATCTTCTGAAAAAGTCGCCGATCGACCTGTCAGATTCCCGCCTCCGGCCCGCAAGCAGGGTGAAGGGAACCTGAGGCGGGTCCACGCGGCCTGATCATCGCAGCCCCCTCCGGAAAGGAGACAACCATGAGAAGAAGGCACCCCCGACGAACGCGCCGTCGCACGCCGATGGGCATGGCCGATCCGAGGGCCGGCGCCATGCCCGCGGCGACGATCAGTTTTGGGATCCGAACCGGAAACGCACTGGACAACACAAGCAAAAGGAGAACTGCGATGACCGGGCAAAGTAACTGCTCGACGCGCGGTCTTGGTCTTGCTCTGGCCGCCTCTCTCACCGCCGCCCTGCTCGGCGCGCGGCCGGCGGCCGCCGTCGGACCGTGGTTTGAGAATTTCGACACCTACAACACGAACCAGAATCTGCCCTCCCAGAGCACCTGGGAGTCCTGGGGCAACGATCCAAACGCGGCCAACTTCTTCGCCGTGACCGTCCCCAATCCCGTTTTCAGCATGCCCAATTCGTGTGAGATCAACGGCCCCGATGACGCGGTTCATCGCTATAGCCGCTACACCATCGGCAAGTGGATGTACAGCGCCTGGGTTTGGGTGCCGGCGACCATGAACGAGATTCAGTACTTCATCCTGGTGAACACCTATCCGGCCGTCAACAGCCAGGACTGGTCGCTGCAGATCGAGTTGGACGGCGCCGCCGGCACCGTCAACGACTTCAATTCCAGCGCCTCCCTTCCCCTGGTCAAAGGGGCTTGGACGGAGATCCGCGTCGTTATCGACTTCGATCGCGACAGCCAGAGCGCCTACTACAACAACCAGCATCTGGTGACCAAGAGCTGGAGTGGCGGCGTGGCGGCGGGAGGGGCCGTGAACCTCGCCGCCGTCGACCTCTGGGGCAACAACACCGCCGGCAGCGTGTTCTACGACGATCTGTCCATTACCCTGCCGTGGTTGGGTGCGCCCTCCTTCTCCATCGACTTCCAGGGGCCGACGATTGGCACGCCCGGCGGCTGCTTCGGAATCCCGATCACGGAGGGCGACATTCTCCTTCCCGGCCCGCCGTTCTTCCCGCTCTTCGGTGGCGGTCCTCCGCCCTGCACCGCGGCCTGGGGTGGACCGGGGCCGAACCCCGGTCCCGATCTGGGCCTGCCTCTGTGGGCCGGCGCGGTGGGACACCCGCACGGCGTGCCCGGCCTGGTCGAAGTGGATGCCCTGTCCTATGGGACCGACTGGGACCTGAACCTCGCCGTGCCCTGGGCCCCCCTGTGGAGCTTCTCCGTCGATGAGTTTGCCTGGGGCTTTCCAGGCATGCCTCCGCCCAGCGTCACCTCCGAAGGTATGGCGGGCGCCAACGAGGCCTCGGCGGACGTGTTCCTGGACCTCATGATCGGCCCCGGTCCCTACCCGGCGCCGGGTCCCCCGATGCCTGACCGGGCAATCTTCGATGGCAACGGATTGCCGCCGTGGGGCGGGCCGGGCTATAGCCTGCTCGAGCCGAATCCGCCGAACGTCGGCCCGTTCGACTTCGGCGACACGCTGGATGCCCTGGACGTCGATGAGGCGGTGGGCCCGCAGTACGCTCCGTTCCCGGTCTACTTCTCCCTGGACTCGATCTTCCCTGACCCGCTGGAAGGACCTCCCGTCAACAGCGGCTCGGCGGCGGCCCTCGGTTTCGTTGGCGGCGATGTCCTCGTCACCACGAGCCCCGGGGCGCTACCGGTGGTGTATGCCCCCGCCCCGGCGCTGGGTCTGGATCAACTGGGAGGCCCGGACTCCGATGACCTGGACGCCCTGATCCTCTGGGAGAACGGCGATGGCGTCTACCAGCCCTCCCAGCAGCCCTTCGACTGGCACGGCGGGACGACCGACATGCTCCTGTTCTCGGTCCGTCGCGGCTCGGTCGTCATCGGCGCACCCGATAGCCTCTGGAACGTGCCCATTGAAGAAGGCGACATCCTCTGCCCGCCCGTGGCCGGCGGCGCCTCGCCGTTCCCCGGCATCTTCATCCCGGCGGAGATGATCGGACTCGGCACGATGCGAACCGGGACCCAGAACCCCTGGACCGGCTTCGCCGATGACTTGGATGCCCTGGACGTGGCGGCCGACTGCAACATGAACGGCATGCCCGATCCGGATGACATCTTCAACGGCTTTGCCGTGGACTGCAACAGCAACTTCGTGCCTGACATGTGCGACATCACCAACGGAACAAGCCTCGACTGCAACAACAACGGCGTTCCCGATGAATGCGAGTTCCCGCCGCCCTGCCCGGAGGATATCAACGGCGACTGCGTTGTGAACACCTCCGATCTGCTCATGCTGCTGGCCGACTGGGGGTGCGTCGGCAGCGGCTGCGTGGGCGATGTCGACGGCGACTATGACGTCGATACCGGCGACCTGCTTGCGCTCCTGGCGGCATGGGGCAGTTGCTGAGGCCTGTCCGGCAGGCATCCGAAACGCGATTTGCAATCGTCCTTCCACCCCGGCCAGCAACGGCCGGGGTTTTTGCACGCGCTGCCGGTTCGTTCCGGTCAATCAGGTCAGGTCAGGAGTGCGGCTTCGTCTCCAGTCAACTCCGGCGGCGGCGGCTGCGCCGGCGGACAGGCGGAATCGTCCGGCAAGTCGCGGATTGAACTGTCAGATTCAGGCCGGCGGCGCGGAAGCATGATGCCCGAGCACCGGGCCCTCGACTGACGGTCTGCCCCGCGAGGCTCGCGGCCATCGGGTCGCTGCACCCTCGGCTGACACAGGCCGAGCGTGAGGAAGGAGGAAGAGCCGAGCGCGGGCAGACCACCCGGCCGGCGAGGTGACTCTCGCCAGCCGGTTTTGCCCGTGATCCGCCCTTCGCCTCCACCGGCCCGTCAAGCTCAGGGAGCGGCGAGCGTCGCCCGGCGGGGACGTGCTCGGCTCGCCGGCGCGTTGAGTTGGCGATACCGCCTGATGCTCACGGGCATTCGCCCCAGGCGGCAAGCAGAACCAGCAGGTCCGCCGTATCCGTATCGCCATCGTCATCGACATCACCGATGCAGCTCTCGCCGCTGCACCCCCAATCCCCCAGCAGGATGAGCAGATCGGAGGTATTCACGACGCCATCGCCGTTGATATCGCCCGGGCAGGGAATCACCTCGTCGGCGGCGACCAGCGCCCGGCCATTGCCCGAGCAGCTCGTGGCGTCCATCCACATCGGCTCTTCCAGCGTGATCTGACCGAGGTCATAGGTGGAGGTGATGTGATGACCGTTGTCGATGACGTAGGCGTAATTGCGCGGTTCGTGCATCGTCTCGACGCCGGTGCCGATCCCCATCTCGTCGGTTTCGCCCGCTGACATCGTGACGAACGGAATGTTCTGCTCCATGACGTTGGTGGCGTCGCGGGGATAGATCCAGCAGTAAAGCACGATGTCATAGCCGTCGAAGTTCGCCGTCTCGATGCTGTTCTGGTGCGCGACGTGGATGTTTTCCTCGACAAAGCCCATCTTGTTGATCAGCCGGTCGTAGACCGCAATGCCATCCAGCTCCCCCGGGTAATCGGGATCGAGCGTCCCGTTGTAGGTGGCCAGCCAGACCGCCGTGGTGGCCGGGTCGTTGAAATCGTTGGCCCAGTCCACGCTGCGCTCGTAGAGGTCCCACCCCGGTTGCGTCATCTGCGAGGCGCGGTACATGCCGAAGAAGACGTTGGGCCGGGTCTGGTCGACGATGATGATGTGCCGATCGACCAGGGCCCCGCCCCGATCGTCGAGCCGGGCGTAGATGACGGCCCGGTCCGGGCCGGTCAGCCCGTCTCCCGGCATCGGTGATGCGGACCGGTCGTCCCCGTTCACCGGGCCGCCGCAGACGACCGCGGCCAGTGCGCCGCACAGAGCCGACATGCGCATTCCGTTTCGGAGCCTGTTTGTCAGGGTATGGTTCATTGTGTCAGTCCTCCTTCCCGCGTCTGGCGGTCCGTGGGTGCTTCAGGACGGCGGCACGATCCGGTGACCATGCCCGGCCTCGACCCGATGTGCCCCGGTCGCTCGGTCATCAGCGCGACGTCGCGGAAGCATTCATTATGACAGATCCAAACGGGGACTCCAAGAGAAATGACCGGCCCACCGGTCTGCGTGTGCCGATTGCCCCGGCCGGTGATTGCCTCCGCCTGAGCTTGAGCTTGTCCTGGCCGTGACGGTCAGGGCGCCAGCCGTACCCCTTATGAGCCGAGCCCTTCGAGGCCCGCAGCGGAGAAAGCGGACTGGCCGCACGGGCGAGACTGCCCCGATGCTCTGTGGACGGGCTGCTCGCCGCCCCGGCTCTTCTGCCGCCTCCGCCAAGCCGGGCCAAGCCAGATGGCGAGCCTGCCCGAGGACGGCCGGCACATGCGGCAGACCTCCCGGCGAGCCGTCCGATAGGGCCCCGATGCTTCCCGTTTTGAGCCCGTTCCCGCAGCGAGGGTGATTCGGATTGCCCGGGACGGTCTGAATCGAGCTGCGCCCGGCGCGAAGCGCATCGAAGCGTTGCCCAAAGCTCGCAGTCTGCCCTTGTTGACGCGGGCTTGCCGATCGCTGGCCGGCCGGGCGGGTCCTGGAGGTGGGTCGGTCTCGGGAGGCGCCGGCAACAGATCGAAGTCTTTTTGCGACTACCTGAGATCAACGCATTGACACGTCTGGAGTCATCTGTCAAACTAACGATGTCGACGGCCCGCGGACGGGCGGTTCGGAAAGAGAGAGAGCGCTTCTCGCCGGCAACGGGCGGGAAAGGGGCGGGTACGGTGCGCTTTCTCTCTGGAGCGTTGCCATCTGATGAGCGTTGGAGTCAGCCCCGCACGGCGCGTGCTGGGCATGTCTAAGTGTTGTGTGCAAGAGGCCTGCGACCGCAGGCGGGACTGCGGTCGGTTCGACCTCAAGATCAGCATGTTCTCTCAAGAAGGAGGAAAGCGACTATGAAAACCGCACTTGCTTTTGTGGCGGCTCTCGGCTTGGCGCCGATGGCCCTCGGCGACCTGCTCTATGACAACGGCGGCCCGGACGGCACCAATGGTCTGAGCAACTTCCAGGGGACGCTCAGCGGCACTCCGTACGACCGCATGCTCGCCGACGACTTCGTGCTGGTTCAGTATTCCCTCTTGCAGGGTGCGGCCATGAGCGGCGTGTGGTACGGCGGCGGCGGGGTCGGCCAGACCGCATCGTTCCGCGTCGGGATCATGGTGGACACCGGCAACGGTCCGGATCCGAATCCGGGCAGTTGGATCTATGACGGCGTCGTCGCGCTGGGCAATGAGATGCTGACCGGCAACTACTACTTCTCGCGCCCCGAGGTCCAGTACACGATGGATCTGCCGGACATCGCCCTCAACGGCGGTGAGACCTACTGGGTGACCATTCAGCCGCAGGGCACCCTGGACAACTTCTTCCAGCTCACCTCCGCGGCCGGCCAGGGCAACATCATCGGCAGCCAGATCTATGTGTCTTATCCGGACCTGGGTTCGCCGATGTGGACGCCCGGCTATCCGGCCCAGTTCACCGATTACTATGATGTGACCTTCCAGTTGTACGGCGTTCCGGCGCCCGGCGCGCTGGCGCTGCTCGGTCTGGCGGGTCTGCTCGGCCGTCGCCGTCGCTGATCGAAAGACCAAGGAGCCTCAACGACTCTGAACCGGATACATCGATTTGCAGCAGTTGCCACCAACCGGCCCGCGCCTCGGCGCGGGCCGGTTCTCTTCCTGCCGTGCCGGGCGGAACGCCCAACCCCGTTCGGCGGCGGCGAGGGAGATCAGCGGGAGGATTCCGGCCCGCTCGCGGCCGCGCCCACCGCCCCGGCTCACTCACCGGGCACAACGGGCCGCCGTCGCAAGCACGGCGCACCCTGAGGACTTGAACGCCCGCGGCGGGGCGCGATGAGACATCGGCTTCATTGCATCTGATGTGTTCTGCGCGAAGGCGTGATCGCTGCCCGGGCAGCGGCCGTGCGCAGGTCATGCGCGCAGATGATCGCCGCCTACGCATCAAAGGCACACGATATAGTCCGTTGCTCCCGCGCCGTCTCACGTGCGCAGGCGAGAGGATCGCCTTTGAATTGTAGTATAGACATACATCGCGCTATCCGCGTACATTTCTTCTAGTAAGGGGAATTCAGTATCTTGACATATCCTTGAATCGCTGGCATTATCTCTTATAGAGAAGCGCGGACGCGGTGCGTGATGCGGCCGCGCAAAGACATCGGCGAAGAGAGAGGGCGCTGAGCGCTGGCGGACAGCGGCTTGGGAGGAGCGCCCGACGCTGATGAAAACCTCGAGAGAACTGCCGGTTCCTGCAGGCCCGATGGGCGTGTTGGGTATGTGCAATCCGCCCCGCCCGGGCTCCGCAGGCGTCAGTGTTCCCTATCACTGATGCGTTCACACACGCGTGGGACGTGGATTATCACGGCTTTGCCCGATCTGTCTTTCGAATAAAAGGAGGAAAGTGACTATGAAAACTGCACTTGCTTTGGTGGCGGCTCTCGGCCTGGCGCCGATGGCCCTCGGCGATCTGCTCTATGACAACGGCGGCCCGGACGGCACCAATGGCGTGAGCAACTTCCAGGGGACGCTCAGCGGCGTTCCGTACGACCGCATGGTCGCCGACGACTTCGTGCTGGCCCAGTACTCCCTGTTGCAGGGTGCGGCCTTGAGCGGCGTGTGGTACGGCGGCGGCGGGGTCGGCCAGACCGCGTCGTTCCGCGTCGGGATCATGGTCGATACCGGCAACGGACCGGATCCGAATCCGGGAAGCTGGATCTATGACGGCGTCGTCGCGCTGGGCAATGAGATGCTGACCGGCAACTACTACTTCTCGCGCCCCGAGGTCCAGTACACGATGGATCTGCCGGACATCGCCCTCAACGGCGCCGAGACCTACTGGGTGACCATTCAGCCGCAGGGCACGCTGGACAACTTCTTCCATCTCACCTCCGCGGCCGGCCAGGGCAACATCATCGGCGACCAGATCTATGTGTCTTATCCGGACCTGGGCGCGCCGATGTGGACGCCCGGCTATCCGGCCCAGTTCACCGATTACTATGATGTGACCTTCCAGTTGTACGGCGTTCCGGCGCCCGGCGCGCTGGCGCTGTTCGGTCTGGCGGGTCTGCTCGGCCGTCGCCGTCGCTGATCGAAAAGACCAAGGAGCCTCAACGACTCTGAACCGGATACATCGATTTGCAGCAGTTGCCACCAACCGGCCCGCGCCTCGGCGCGGGCCGGTGTCTTCTGCGCTGCCTGCGCTCACGGTGCCGCCGAACGCGTGCGACCCGATCGATGCGCCGCTCCATTGTCGGCCGCGGCGGCGTTCCCCTGCCGAGCTCCGCGCGCGAGCCTGGAGGGTCGATTATCCGGCCCGTGACAGCGGCGACGCGGTCAGCGGGGAAGGTCGGAGGCCGGGATGGACGCGAAGCGGGATGTGCCCCCAAAGCACCGGCCCGCGCTTCTGCGCGGGCCGGTGTGTCGCAATTCAAGCTGCTTTGGGTTTCGCAGTCAGCGCCGACTGCGGTTCCTTACCGACGGCGCCTGCCGAGCAGGCCGGCCAGGCCCAGCAGCGCCAGAGCGCCGGGAGCCGGGACGATGCCCTCGACCTTGAAGGCGCCGTCATACACGCCGATCCAGTCGGGGCCGAGCGCGGCGGTCGTCTGCCATGCCGTGCCGAGACCGAATCCACCGGCCGGGTTTCGCCAGGCGGTGTCAACACCGATAATCGGAGCAGCCTGGTGGAACTCCTGACCCTGCGAGCCGAAGTTGGTGAGCGGGGTCAGGCCGATCCACCAGTCACCGGCGGGCACGTTCACGTTGAGGCCCGAAGCCGTGATCTCCCAGCTACTTCCGAGATTGGTCAGGCTGACGCCGACCGTTGCGCCGGCCGTCGGATCATCGCCAGCCACCGGCAGGTTG
>Ga0272441_10014628_pt1 | contig 11092 bp, 14 predicted proteins | sample SSMProp6N_FD_193582 | JGI IMG/M metagenome (GOLD analysis project Ga0272441, IMG submission 193582) | Marine sediment archaeal communities from Little Sippewissett salt marsh, Falmouth, MA, United States - SSM-Prop-6N | ecosystem: Environmental > Aquatic > Marine > Wetlands > Sediment ...
GACACAAATGATTCATGTGGGAGAAAAAGCACCGGATTTTGTGGCACCGGGATATCAAAAGGGAAAATTCATAAACGTCAAACTGTCCGACTATCTGGGCAAATGGGTCTTGCTCTGTTTTTACCCCGGCGATTTCACCTTTGTATGAGCGACCGAGATTTCGGCGGTCGCCGAAAAATATCCTGAATTCCAGAAACTGGGCGTGGAGTTACTTTCCATGAGCATCGACAGCATGTTCGTTCATAAAATGTGGGACGACCACGAATTGAGCAAAATGGTCGATGGCGGCGTTCCCTTTCCCATGTTGTCCGATGCCGGCGGAAAGGTAGGGAAATTGTTCGGGGTGTATAACGAGGGAGCCGGTGTGGAAAACCGGGGCCGTTTCATTATCGATCCAGATGGCGTGGTTCAGGGCTACGAGGTGCTGACACCACCGGTGGGCCGCAACGTTCAGGAATCACTCCGTCAGGTTCAGGCCTTCCAGCTGGTCAGAAAAACCAAAGGGGCCGAAGCAACGCCGTCCGGCTGGCGGCCCGGGAAGCTGACCCTCAAACCGGGACCGGACCTGGTCGGTAACGTCTGGAAAGTGTGGAAAACAGATATGGCCTTCGACTAACCACCCCCGCGTAAATTTGGTTGGGGATCAGACCGCACGGATCTACCGGGAGCGGGCTGATCTCCTACGGCTGGTCAAGCCGGCCCAGCCCTATAAACGGTTACCATGAACAAAAGGAGTCTTGCATGTATTTCAATCAAATTGCCGTACCCGGCTTAGGTTGTCTTTCCTATGTCATCGGCTGCCCCCGTGCCAAGACCATGGCCGTCGTGGATCCAAAACGCGATGTGCAGGACTATCTGACGATTGCCCGGGAAGAGGGGATGCAAATCACCCATGTCATCAACACGCATGTTCACGCCGATCATGTCAGCGGCGATCAGGAGCTGCGGTTGGCCACGGGTGCCGACATTTACATCCACGAAAGTGCGCCGGTGGAGTATCGACACAAGGATCTCAAAGAAGGAGAGGTGTTCGAGCTCGGGGCTGCAAAAATTAAAGTCCTGCATACCCCGGGACACACCCCCAACGCCGTCTCCCTGCTGGTCACCGATAAAGCGCGATCCGAGGAGCCCCAGATGCTGCTCACCGGCGACCTGCTTTTCGTCGGCGACATCGGTCGCCCGGACCTGCCCGGCGCGGAAATTCTCGACGAGCAGGTAGAGAATCTCTACAACAGCCTGTACCTCAAACTCGCCGACTACCCGGACCATCTGGAGATCTTCCCTGCCCACGGCGAGGGGTCGCTTTGCGGGCGCGGCATGAGCGCCAAAAAAAGTTCGACGCTCGGTTACGAGCGCCGGGCCAACCCCATGCTGCAGTTCGAGTCTTTCGAGAAATTCAAAAAGGAGGTGATGTCGGCGTTTCCGGTCCGGCCGAAAAGTTTTTCGCACATCATCCAGACCAACCTCAACGGTGCGGCAACTCTGGACGCTTGCCCCATTGACAAAAGCCTGACCCCGAAGCAATTCGAAGAGATGGTTGCTGACGGGGCTGTCATCATCGATGCTCGCGACTCGGCCGCCTACGGTGGTTTTCATATCCCTGGCAGCATCAATATCGGATTCGAAAAACAATTGGCCAACTGGGTCGGCATGGTGGTGGACCCCGCGGCGGAACTTCTGTTGGTGGTGGATGATCGCGAGGATTACGATCGCATGGTTACCGAACTGCATCGCATCGGATACGATTTGATTTTTGGCTATCTTTCCGGCGGGATCATGGCCTGGTTGATGAGTGGTCGGGCCGTGGACCAGCTGGAGCAGATATCTGCCCAGCAGCTGGCCGCACGTTTGGAAAACAGCGGCCTGCGCATTATCGATGTCCGCACGCCAGCCGAATGGAGCGCCAGTCGAATCAAATGGGCGGAGCATTTGCCCCTGTCCGATATTCTTGCCGACCGATTTCCCGACGCGCAAAAGGATGAAGAACTGGTGCTGCAGTGCGGCAGCGGGTACCGGTCCAACATCGCCGCCAGCATTCTGCGCCAGGCGGGGTACATGCGTGTCAAATCACTGGCCGGCGGTGTCTTCGCCTGGTCCAATGCGGGCTATCCCCTGGTGCCTGCCTGAAATGCACGGCGGGTGTCACCCGGTTCAATTGACGCTCGCTGCATAGCCGCACCTGCCATGCCAAGCGGGAAGATGCGCAGCAGTGTGCATCCAGTCGGTCGGCATCAAACCGACGCGGCCAGCGCCTCGATGATTTCATAAAGATCGGTTGGCCCGATACCCTTATCGGCAGCGATTTGTTTGAGCGACGTGTCGGCTGAAGCGCCAATGTCCTGTGCATTCAGATATAGGTGCCCAGGGCAGCAATCAGCGTGACGATCAGTGCGACGTTGAAATCAGGGGTAAACACCTTCATCCGGCGCGTTCTGTCTTTGAGGTATGCGGTGATCGCTTTCCAATTGTCGTAGATGGGTAAAGCGAGGGCGACAAGAAAAACAAAACCCATGTTGATATGCATGTTGCCCCAATCGGACTTGGATAAACCCCACAGCCGCCAGTCCGCCCAGTAGGCCACCCGCCCCTGAGGTACGATGTAGAGTACAATGCTGGTCAAAACCATCAGAAGAAAGGATAGCCCGGCCGTCAACGAAGTGATTTTTCGCATTTTCATTTTGGATCTATTGCCTTCTGTAAAGTTCGTTGTTCCTGTCCAATCGGAAAGCCGATAATGCCTGCGTCGCGTTCGGCCATCGATAATGAGCGCCGCTAACGGCAATGGTTAGATTGAACCCTCCCCGCTGCAAGCCGCGGGGAATGTTCTGCCTGTACCGGCAGTGCTGCGCAGCAACGTAAGGATGTAAGTCTATTTTCAGTTCGCTCGCTAACCCCGCCGCAAGCGGCGAGGAATGCGCTCGCTATCGCGGTTCACCACGGCAGGCGGAGGGGAATCGGTGGTGGTTCATGATCGGGGTGGTTTGGATGTCTTGCATTCGTTGAGCAGGTCCTGCATCTTTTGGTAGTCCATGGCATTTTGTATGGCCACGCCTCCTTGCTCGGCAACGGCCATGGCGAAGTTGATATCGGCGCTGGAGAAAAAACGGACTTCAGCCGTGATCAGTCTCAGCATGCCGATGGTTTCCCGCTGTACCGAAATGGGTACAGCAAGGATGCTGCCGACACCTTCGGTTGCTGCCTCTGCTGCTCGTCATAGATCTGGGCATGTTCGATGGCAATGCCGCATTGCTCTGCCAGGGCGGCGACGAATTCAATCTCCAATGGCGTGAATTCCCGCCGGGCTCGGGTGAGCAGCCGAAGGATTCCGTTGATTTTTCCGCGGATGGGAATAGGGGTGACCAGGATGCTCTGGATGCCTTCCTGGCCTGCCGCCTCGGGATAATTGACACGGGAATCGTCGGCTGCATCGGAAATGGCGATTGGTGTCCCCTCCAGGGCCGCCAACACACCTGCTTCCGCATCGATGGGCCCACGGTTCAAATAGGTCTCGCTCAACCCTGATGCGGCCTCCAAGACCAGCTTCTGCCGCGAAGGATCAAGCAGGCGGATGGTGGCGGCATCCACGCTTACGACTTGCGGAATTTTGGTGACGATAAGATCGAAGACCGCTAGTGATTATATAGAGGTTTCGATATTGTCATTCAATTCAAAATATGTTCGAATGAAAATCAACCGTTAAGCCCTTTTCAAAATCAATCGATGCTTCTTTCGGAGCGCCAGTCACAGGTTGCAGAAATGGTCCGCCAGCAGGATTTCATCCGTATGGAAGCCCTGTTTAGTGCCTATAAAGTAGACATCGGCATTTACGGTGTGGCCGGGGTTGACGAAGACGGCACCCTTCTGGATTTTTACGAAGAAGAGGTGCGTGCTCGGCAATTATACGGGAGAATTGCCGCAGCGCCTTCCTTGTGCTGGATCATACGAAATTCGGCCGTGCCGCTCATGTGAGGGGCGGAAAAATTAACGAAGCCACCAAAATCTTCTGTTACCGTACGCCGCCGCCGGCAGCTATTCTATCAATCGTGGCGCAGTCCGGTGCACAGCTGATTGTCTGCAAAGGAGATTTGACCCCATGAGCGGCATCCATATCCGTGAACTGGGCAAGCAGTGGGGTGCCGTCGTTGCCGTCGACCGGGTTTCCTTTACGGTTGCTGAAGGCAGCTTTACGGTGCTATTAGGTCCTTCCGGCTGTGGTAAGTCCACCATTCTGCGCCTTATTGCCGGCCTGGAAAATGTGTCCTCGGGAATCATCTCCATCGGCGGAAATGATGTGACCCACATGGACGCGGCCAAGCGCGGTGTCTCCATGGTTTTTCAGTCCTATGCCCTCTTCCCCCATCTCAATGTCCGGGAAAATATCCTTTTCGGGCTGCATGTACGGAAAATTTCTCAGTCTGAACGGCGTTCCCGACTCGAGGAAGCCGCGCACATGGTCGGCCTCGAAGAACTTTTAAATCGAAAGCCGGCACAGCTTTCAGGCGGTCAGCGGCAACGGGTGGCGCTGGCGCGATCAATCGTGTCGCGGCGGCGGGTCTGTCTCATGGATGAGCCGCTGTCCAACCTGGATGCCAAGCTCCGCGCAGAAATGCGAGACGAGATCCGCTCCCTGCAGAAAAAGCTGGGCCTCACCATGCTATACGTCACCCACGACCAGGTGGAGGCCATGACCATGGCGGACCAGGTGGTGCTTCTCCAAAATGGTCGCGTGGAGCAAACCGGGCGTCCCCATGAACTGTACGAGCGTCCTCAGACGACCTTTGTTGCCCAATTCATGGGATCGCCTCCCATGAATCTGTTGAAACTCGAAATGATTGAAGAGCAATCGGCACTGGCTGCTGCCTGCGGCGGCAGCTTGCCGGAAGCGCGGCTCGCCGACGGGTTTGTCGGGGTAAGGCCCGAACATGTTCGGGTGGGGCAAAGCGGCCTGCCGGTTCGGGTTTCCGCAACCGATTACCTGGGCGCAGAAACCGTGCTGCGCATGGTCCATGGTGGACAGACCCTGTTTGGCAAGATCGATGGCCACCGTCATTATAGCCCCGGCGAACAGTTGCATGTCAGCTGGTCCGAAGAGTCAGTTCACCGATTTGGTGCAGATGGCATCCGAATCGAAGACACACAAAGGAAATCGTTTTGAATATTTGTCCCTGAAAAACGGCAACCTTGTCCGCCTTCCGGTGGGCAACCAATCGAACCCGATCCAAAAAGAGGAGGAGAATTATGTTCAAAGGAATCAAATGGCTTCGCATTGGGGTGATGGCGACGGCGTTGTTGATGGCGACCGTTACGGCTGGCTCAGCCACGGATCTGGCCATGTATTACCCGGTGGCCGTTGGCGGCCCGCTGACGTCGGTCGTTGACGGCATCGTGGACGATTTCATGAAGGAAAACCCGGATATCACGGTTAAGGCAATCTATGCGGGAAATTATAATGATGCGCGTATCAAAGCGCTGGCCGCCCTGAAGAGCGGTCAGCCGGCCCAGCTGTCGGTGATGTTTTCCATCGACATCTACGAGTTGATCGAACAGGACGCGATCGTTGCCTTCGATGATGTGGTGGAGACCGACGAAGAAAAGGCCTGGCTGGATTCGTTCTACCCCACCCTCATGGAAAACGGGCGCACTGCGGGAAAGACCTGGGGCATTCCTTTTCAGCGCTCCACCATCGTTATGTACTATAACAAAGACGCATTTCGTGCCGCGGGGCTGGACCCGGAGCAGCCGCCGGCAACCTGGGATGAACTGGTCGCCATGGGTAAAAAACTGACCAAACCCGACGGTTCCCAGTGGGGCGCCATGATTCCCTCCACGGGGTATCCTTATTGGATGTTCGGCGCCCTGGCCATGCAGAACGGCCAGGTGCTGATGAATAGTAATGGCGACACCACCTATTTCGATGACCCGGCAGTGGTCGGTGCGCTGCAGTTCTGGAAGGACCTGGGCGAGAAGCACCGGATTATGCCCAAGGGAACCATTGAGTGGGGAACCTTGCGACAGAATTTCCTCGAAGGTAAAACCGCCATTATGTGGCACTCCACCGGCAACCTGACGGCAGTTAAAGACAACGCCAAGTTCGATTTCGGCGTGGCCATGTTGCCGGCCAGCAAGCGCCGGGGCACCCCCACCGGCGGCGGTAATTTTTACATTTTTAAAAAAACGAATCCGGCAGAACGCAAGGCGGCCATGCGCCTGATCAAATTCATGACCAACCCGGAAAACGCTGCCGAATGGTCCATGAAGACCGGCTACATGGGCGTCAGCCCGGCAGCCTACGAAACGCAGAAGCTGAAGGATTATGTCAAGGGCTTCCCCTATGCCGCCGTGGCTCGAGACCAGCTCCAGTATGCCACCGCCGAGCTGTCCACCTACCAGACCGGCCGTGTGCGAAAAGGGCTCGATGATGCCATCCAGGCTGTCCTGACCGGGTCCAAGACGCCGGCGGCGGCGCTCAAGGAAGCTCAGGTGCAGGCTGACCGGTTATTAAAGCAGTACCGCTAATTCGTCACCAACCGTAACCATATGCGAGCAACCGCTTCAAGAAATGTGCATGGCTGGCTCCTGCTGATGCCTGCCGCCATTCTGCTGATTGCCTTTACCCACTATCCGACCGTGGCGACGGTGATCGACAGTCTTTTTTCCAAGGCGACGGCAATCCGGCCTTCCCGCTTTGTGGGCGTGCTGAACTATCAGCGCATGCTGGACGACCCCATTTTCTGGAAAGTGCTGGCCAACAACGCCTGGTTTGCCCTGGGAACCATCCCTACCTCCATCGCCTTGGCCATCCTCATGGCGCTTTTTGTGAACCGCTCCATTCCGGGTCGATCGCTGGTGCGTATGGCCTATTTCACGCCTACCATTTTACCGATGATCGCCGTGGCCAACATCTGGTTGTTTTTTTATACGCCGGATATCGGGCTGATCGATCAGATTTCAACTTGGTTCGGCTTTTCCGGGCACAACTGGCTGGGGGATCCGACAACGGTGCTGCCGGCCATCATGGTAATGACGATCTGGAAAGAAGCCGGTTTTTTCATGATTTTCTATCTGGCGTCCATGCAGAACATCCCGCCGGAGCTTGAGGAGGCGTCCCAGTTGGAAGGGGCCACGCGATGGTATTACTTCCGCCGGGTGATGTTCCCCCTGCTCATGCCCACAACCCTGTTTGTCCTGGTCAATGCGGTGCTCAATTCGTTCAAGCTGGTGGATCATTTGTTCGTGCTCACCAAGGGCGGGCCGGACAATGCCAGCAACCTGCTGCTATATTACATCTTTGAAACCGCCTTTTCATATTTTGAAACGCATTTTGCCGCCGCGCTGACGGTGGTGCTGCTGATTTTGTTATCCGTCATGGCGCTGCTGCAGTTTTTTTTATTGGACAAACGGGTGCATTACCGATGAAACGGTCAAGATCCATTTCCGACGTGTTTCAATCATCGTTGGAGACCGGCGCCGCCTGGCTGCTGGCGGCACTATGGATTTCGCCCCTGGTATACGCCTTCTGGGCGGCCTTTCATCCCGGTGAATATGCAGTCAATTTTAATCTGCTGGCGCCACTGACTCTGGACAATTTCCGTGAAGCGCTTTCCCAGGCGCCGTTCCCACGCTACGCCTTGAACACCTTCATTCTGGTCAGCACGATTCTGGTTGCCCAGCTGGTATTGTGTACCCTGGCCGCCTATGCCTTTGCACGGTATCAGTTCCGCGGCCATAAAATCGCCTTTGCCCTGGTGCTGGTCCAGCTGATGATCACCCCGGAAATTCTGATTGTCGAAAACTACAGCACGCTGGCACGGTTCAGCCTGGTGGACACGATCCTTGGCATCGGCCTGCCATACATGGCCAGTGCCTTCGGGATTTTTCTTTTGCGACAGGCCTTCAAATCAACCCCCAAGGAACTGGAAGAGGCTGCCCGCCTGGAAGGGTGCGGGAGCATGGGTGTTCTGTGGCGGGTATATGTGCCCCTGGCCCGCCCCACTTATTTGGCTTATGCGTTGGTCTCCATCAGTCATCACTGGAACAACTTCCTCTGGCCCCTGATCGTCACCAATTCGGTGGAAACCCGTCCGCTTACCGTTGGCCTGGGAATCTTCGGAGCGCCTGAATCCGGTGTGAACTGGTCCGTCATCTCCGCAGCCACCCTGCTCTCGGTGGCTCCGCTGCTGGTTGCCTTTCTCCTTTTTCAGCGGCAGTTTGTGCAGTCGTTCATGTATGCGGGTATCAAATAGTACCGCTTTCCAACGAAGTTTGTGTTTTAGGCCGGCACGTATTTTGAGTAATAACTTAGATTGCCGAATGTGCCGCTGCGGTTACACTGGGAAAAGCATTCAGACCCGTGTGGGGCAGGAACAGGGCCGAGGTGAATTCGTCCATCTACTTTGGATTGCTGGAAAAATCGACGTAGGTCATGTTGCTGAAGATCTTCCGGGCTTCCTGTCGATAGTCGAATGTAGGGGTCTCTGCGGAGGTAGCGGGGTTCGATTGTCAGCAGCAGGTGAGCCATGGTGGTGTTGCCGGAGACGACCCCGTTGCGGATGGCTTCCGCCTTGGCGCCGGCGCTGTCCCGGGCTTCGCCGATGCGGCTGTTGATGGTGGATAGGGCCATGCGACTGAGTTTCTTGACGCCGTCTTTTTCAGGCCCCGATTGAGACGGTCCAGGTCGCTGACCGAGTCCTCAAGCGTGGGTGGTTCCAGAGTCAAGGGGATCTGCTGAAGCATGGGATCGATGTCCGTGACCAATTCTTTGAGCCTGCCTGTCTTCGGCTTCCCAGCCCGCCTTGCGCTTGCTCATGAACCAGATGGGGCAGGCGGATCGGTGTTTACAATAGATCTTTGGGTCTCTGCATTCCAGACAATCCTCACATAAGTAGATTTGATGCTTCATGCAGATGTATGGGGTCTCACGATCCGGATGGTTGATACACATTCCCATGATACAGCATTCTCCTTTACCGCCGTCGGATCGGCGAGTTTATTTCTCAGTCGCGATGGACCATAGCATAAAATAGAGCCCACGCAAACAGCATGAAATCATAGAGCAAATGTCAACGCCGGTTTTTATAACATGGTGGGATACGGTGCGGTCACTTAAAGGGGCTTGGTCGGTCAATTAGATTTTTCAAAGCCCGGGTAAGCGTCCGAGCGTTTTGAACACCAATAAAGCGGTTCATCTCTTTACCGTCTTTGTAGAGTATGATGGTGGGAATGCTCTGAATACCGAGATGCATCGCGATGTCTTGGTTTTCATCGATATTTATTTTTTGGACAGTTGCCTTGCCACGGTAGTTCTTTTTCAATGCATCGATGATTGGTTTTTGATTGCGGCAGGGTCCGCACCACGGTGCATCAAAATCAACCATTGTCACGCCGTGCAGGATCGACTGCTCAAATTTTTTCTGAGTAAATCGCCCACTCGCAGCCATTGCTGTTCTCCTGATTCCATTGGTAAACTGAGGGCGGCAACCAGGATTATTGCCGCCCTCTCCGACAATTGAAGCACCCGCATGGATGCGGCAGTTAACCGCCAAAATTTCCCCCTCCCAATCCCTGCATGGCCTCTTCCGTGGTTACCCGAAGCGTAGACAGGGAGGCGTTAAAGGCAGCTCGCTCAGTTTGAATATCGTCTATGCAGGTTTCAGGCTTGCAGTTTTCCCGGATCTGATCGATTCGGTCGTCCATTTCTGCAATGAGCATGTGCAGGTCCTCGATGTTGGGCAGAACCCTCGCTTTTTCGCCACCGGGAAGGGCTTCCATTTTACGCGTGATGTCATAGACGATGGCCTTCCAGCCGGTGAGTTCCATTTCCATGGTTTTGCAGCAGTTTAAGGCTTTCATGATCATGACGGCGTCCTCCTTTTAATGTGGTTTGTGTTGTCTTGCTGGCAATGTCCTTAACTTAAGCCAAAAAGCTTTTCCTTGTTTAGTGGAATCAGTTCAAAACAAACGAATTCATTATATAAGAACACAACAACTACAATTAGGTATTATCAACTTTTGTGCCACAACGGTAAAACGATAAAAAACATAGAAAATATTGTAAAACATTAAAAACCTATTGGTTACGTAGTTATTTGCTCAAGGATTCAGTTCCTTTAAATATCCACATGGGGTGTAAAAGAAAATTGGCACCGTTACTTCCAGACAGAAATGCTTTGGGTTAACGTTAGGTAACGTTTGTACGGTGATCCTTTCGGTGAAGAATCCCCGCGGCTTGCCGCGGGGATTCTTCACTTGGATCGTGGTCGTGAAACCATTCATTCTCTTATCCACAAGTTCCACATCCATCGGCGCTTTTTGTGGTATTCAAGCTTCCTGCGACATGAAACCCCACAGGGGTGAAATCGATATTAATCGGTTTGGCCATAGCAAGCAGATCCTTGTCGACGATGTATTGAAAGCCATCGACGATTAACCGTTCATCCGTATCTTTTGGCTCATCCAGAGCCAACGCCAGCGATGGCGGTCCTCAGCCGCCGGCGTTATAAAAAATACGCAGGGGGGTGATGGCATTGTCCTGAAAATATTCTGTGCGTTTGGCCGTTGCCGATTCTGTTACACTAAGCATAGGGGGTTTCTCCTTTAAATGAAGCTTTCATGGTTTTTGCCGGCTGATCTCATCGGCTTTTCAGACATTTCCTTTTCATGCCCTGTTCGATGGGTTGCCATAGGCCCTTTCTCGGGAAGGCGAATGACCGTCACCGGGACATAACTCAGACGAATGACATCGCTGGCCGTGCTGCCGATGCTGCAGGCGTATTGGACCGCATGGCGGGCCGTATCGGAAAGATCGGTTGCATACAGGATCTTCTGAATCGACGGAACCATCGGCTTTTCCACCGTCGATAGTCGGCGGGGAAGTTTGGTGACCGTGGCAAGCTTTTCAGGGGCGAGCCGATTGACCTGCGGCAGGGGCAGTTTTTGGGCATCGTCGAAGATTTTTCCGACTAAACGGACATACCAGGCGGCCGTCTGGATCTGGATTACATAGGCCAGGGCGACCAGCAGAGCGATGGTGAGTCCTTGTTTGCCAAAGGCGGTCATGGCGATGGCCAGGGCGATGGACAGATCACGCATGACC
>Ga0272441_10014629_pt1 | contig 11092 bp, 9 predicted proteins | sample SSMProp6N_FD_193582 | JGI IMG/M metagenome (GOLD analysis project Ga0272441, IMG submission 193582) | Marine sediment archaeal communities from Little Sippewissett salt marsh, Falmouth, MA, United States - SSM-Prop-6N | ecosystem: Environmental > Aquatic > Marine > Wetlands > Sediment ...
CTCCACGAGGTAAGACCACCGACTGGAGAGCCGTATGCGGGAGAACCGCACGTACGGTTCGGAGGGAGGGGAGACCGGCAAACCGGTCTTCCCTACCCCTATCAAGGTATGTTTGCCGGGCAACCGCGGCATGTGCGATCATGCGCGCACGCCCTCGCGGGCAGTCCGGCCCAAGAATCGCGCAAGAGCATTCATATCATGACGAAGACACGTTGGAAGATCCGGGTGTTGTTTTCTGACCGCGTGCTGGCGCTATTCGTGTTGGTTTTCGGCACGGCCGTCGGCATCGCGTACCTCGTCACGTGGACGGGCGTCATCGGGCCCCGGTACGGACTGAATACCACCTGGCTTGTCCCCGCGGTCATGGTGGCGTGCGGCCAGGGCTGGCTTCACACGGACCACGAGCAGGTCCCCGGACTGACCGAGTTCCTGGAACAGAAGACGCTGGAATTCGTACCGGACCATTTGCCTGCGGAACTGCCTGCAAGGCACCACACGTTTGTGGAATGCCACCGGTACTTGAACTGGGCGGTGGGAATCACGTGGCGGCTGTGCGGCATCTCCTGGCACGCCCTCAAGGTGTTGCTTGCCGTCTTGTTTGGGGTGACCGCAGCTATTGTCTACGGCCTTTTCCGGCTGGGCATGAACCGTTTCTTGAGCACCGCGGGCGCCGCGTTGTTTGTCCTTTCGCCGGGGGTCCTGAGCATGCTCCCGCATCTGCGGGATTTCAGCAAAGCGCCCTTCATCCTCGGCACGATCTTCATTCTGGGCTACCTCGTCAAACGGCCTGTCAAGATCGCCCTGTTCCTGGCGCTTGCCGGACTGCTGGGCCTCATCGAGGGCATTGGACTCGGCTTCCGGCAGGACTTGCTCATTTGCGTTCCTGCGAGTGTGTTTGTGCTGGCCTTCGGCGCACAGCTCGAGGCGCGTGCCGTGGTGCGCTGGCGGCTCGCGGGAGTAGCCGTGTTGCTGGTCTGCTTTGGGATACCGGCATGGCCCATTCTACGGGTGATGCGTGCGCAGGGCGGGGCCGAGTCATCCCACTACCTGCTTCAGGGCCTGTTTACGGACTGCGAAGACACCTTGGGCTTGGGCAGGGCCTCGTACGAACGGCTGTACTCGAACAACGACAACTTCGTCTACGCCGCGGTCAACACCTATGACCGGCGCGTCCGTGGCGGTACGGACCCCATGAACTTCACGAGCGCCTCATCGGGACCGGCGGGCCGTGCCCTGTTCCTCGAGTTCGTCAAGACGTTTCCGGCAGACATGATCACGCGCGGCTATGCGGCCGTATTGTGGACACTCGGCAATGGCATGGCCCATCTGGACCCCGGCATCGAGACGAATCCGTTCTTGCGGCGTTCGTTGGCGCTTGTGACGCCCCTTGATGCGCATCTGAAGCGCTACAGATTAGGCTATGCCTTGGCGGCCGTGCTCATTCTGAGTTGCCACAGCCTGCGCCTGGCTTGGCTCGCATTCTTCCTTTTCCTCTACTTCTCCAGCTACAGCAGCTTGGCCTTCCAGTACCGGCATAGCTTCCACCTCAGCTTTATCCCGGTTTGGATGCTCGGCTTCGCCATCGACAGGGCCGTCTACGCGGGGCGCCGTCTGGCGCGTCCCGCCGCGCGCCAGGAAATCAAGCGCGTTCTTGCGTCCCCACGGCAATGGTGGGCCGCGCCGACGCGCCGCATGCTCTTGTTCCTTGCGGGAGCGGCGATCCTGATTCTTGCGCCGCTCGGGGTTGCCCGGGCCTATCAGTGCCGACAGGTTGACAAGATGCTGGATACGTATGCCCAGGCAACGCTCGAGCCGGTCGCGACAACCCCGGAGGCCCTGCAGGACTGGGTCCTGTTCCGCCCGGCAGATCGCTTGCCCTCATTTTCGAGTGCGTTGGAGGAACTGCCCTGGGAACGCGCCAGCGAGATCCCGGGCGAGTACCTGATCGCCGAAGTGGCGTCCCGGGCCGTGCTCCGGCCGATCTGGGTCAGGTACGGCACGGAGCAGTACGCCAACGACTTCTCCCACGTCCTCAATATCGGGCCGACCGACGCCGATGAACACGCAACGACAAAGTACTTCTTTCCCGTCTATCAAGCCGCGGTCCCGCTCACGCCCTCGACAGGCGAGGCCCCCTTGGACACGTATGCCTTGCCATGGCGCCGGAGTAGCTTTGCCGGGGTGGCATTGCTCCGCGAGCACGCAGACGAATTCAAAGGGCTGTATCGGGTTAGCAATGTGCGCGATTTCCCGCTGTTTCTGAATCTCTCCTTGCCAACCGATCCGGCCGTTTTCCGCCGCTATCAGAAATTGGGCAATGCGGCGCAGAGATTCGCGGATTCGGCTGCCCGTCACGAGGCCAAGGGCAACCTCGAGGCTGCCGTCGACGCCCTTCGCCAAGCCTACGCGCTGGATCCTGCCAGCCGGGAACTCCGCGCCCGGCTCGCAGGTCTGCTGGCCGCATGCGGCAGGATTCATCAGGAAGAGGGCGGGTATGACAAGGCGGCCGAGATGTATCGCGAAGCGGCCACGCTCGATCCAGAATCCGCCACGCCGTACATCGACCTGGACGGCCTATACGTGTGGCGAAACGATTCTGCCGGCCGCATAGCGGAGTGGCGGAACATGGTTCGCAGCCACCCCCACACGGCCCGCTGCCACTACCGGCTGGGCATGGCGCTTGAGGCCGCGGAAGATCTCGAGGGCGCGGTCGAGGCCTATCGCGAGGCCCACGCCCTGGACCCCGCGGACATGGGCCCGCTTGCGGACCTGGGGCGCACGCTCATCCGTCTGGGCGATGCCCAAGGCGCTGTACGCGTGCTGCGCGAAGGGCTGCGTGAAAACCCGGAGGCTAGTTACATTCGCCACCACCTTGTTGAGGCCTTGTACGAAAGTCACGACTACGAGGCTGCCTGGCAAGAGGTCGAGCAGTGTCGCGCGGCCGGACTCGCCCTGCCGCCGGACCTTCTCGAGAGGCTTGCACGCGATTCGGCGAGGGAACAGTAGCAGGGCGCGTGGCACTCGCCGCCCTGGCAGCGGGCAAACCCAGCCTCCGCCTTTTCTTCGGTGGGGTGAGCGTCCCCGCGAGTGGGGTCTTTGCGTGCTCAGAACAAACCGAAGACGGCTCGCGGGGACGCTCGCCCCACCGGCATGTCGCCCCACCGGCATTGAAGCGCAACACCCTTTCTGCTATCGTTTTCGACTATCCGGCTTGGGATGCGCGGCGGTCTTCCCCTTCCAGTGCCGACGCGGACTGCCGCCGAGTTCAATAGGGCGGAGAAGCCTATGACAGGCGGGGAAAACGTGACGCCTCAGAAGATCCGGCGCATTATCCTTGAGCAATCCAAACGCGCCGGTGTGGGCCATATCGGTTCTGCGCTGTCGGTGGCCGACATCGTAGCGGCGCTGTATGCGAACGTTCTGCGCATCTCCGATCCCGATGACCCGGATCGCGACCGCTTCATACTCTCGAAGGGGCACGCGGCCCTGGCGCTTTACGCCGCGCTTTTCCTGCGGGGCTGGCTGACCGAGGAGGGTCTCAATACCTTTTGTGGCGATGGCAGCCTGCTGGGGGTCCATCCGGAGCATGCGTTGCGCGGGGTCGATTTCTGCACCGGGTCGCTTGGCCACGGCGTGGCCATGGGCGTGGGCGCCGCGCTGGCCGCACGCCTCCAGCAGTCCTCCCTGCGTGTGTTCGTTCTGGTGAGCGACGCGGAATGCAACGAAGGCTCCCTATGGGAAGCCGCGGCCTTCGCCGCGCACCATGGCCTCGCCAATCTTACGGTCCTGGTTGACCTCAATGGCCAGCAGGCCCTCGGGTACACGCGGGACGTGCTGGATATGTCTCCGCTGGCTGGGCGCTGGCGCGCGTTTGGCTGGGACGTCACGGACGTAGACGGCCACGACGCGCCCGCGATAGCGAGCGCCGTGGCTGGCCTAAACTCGGCCTCCGGACCCCCGCATGTGTTGATCGCCCGCACTACGTTCGGCAAGGGGGTTTCCTTCATGGAGAACCAGATCAAGTGGCACTACTGGCCCATGACCGATGGCGAATATGAACTGGCCTTGCATGAGGTAGACCAAACGCCGTGAGACGTGCCGTCGTCAAAGCCCTGGTGGAACTGGCAGAGTGCGACCCGCGTATTCTGTTGCTGACGGGCGATCTCGGCTACCTGGTTGTCGAGCCCTTCTCAGAACGGTTTCCGGCGCGCTTCATCAACGTCGGCGTGGCCGAACAGAACATGATCGGCGTCGCAACAGGGCTGGCCGAGGCCGGCTTCATCCCGTTCGTATACTCGATCGTCACCTTCGCCTCGCTGCGCCCCTACGAGTTCATTCGCAACGGACCCATCCTGCATCGATTCCCCGTACGCATTCTCGGGGTAGGCGGTGGCGTCGAGTATGGCCATAACGGCGCAAGCCACTATGGATTAGAGGACGTCGGCGTCATGCGGGTCCAGCCCGGTATCACCGTGATCGCCCCGGCCGACCACGAACAGGCCCGCACCGCCGTACGCAAGACGTGGGACCTGCCCGGCCCGGCCTACTACCGGCTCGGCAAGGATGACGAGAGCACCGTCCCAGGCTTGGCAGGGCGTTTCGAACTGGGGCGCCTCGAGGTCATCCGCGAGGGCGCGGACCTGCTGTTCATCACGATGGGAAGTATCGCGGGCACGGTGGCGGCCGCGGCCGAGTCGCTTGCGGGTGACGGCGTTTCGTGTTCCGTGGCCGTGGTGGCGAGTCTGAATCCCGCGCCGGTGGCCGACTTGAGGGAAATCCTGGGGCGTTTCCCACTGGTGCTTACCGTCGAGGCACACTATCTCGTGGGCGGCGTGGGCTCGCTCGTCTCGGAGGTGATTGCCGATAGCGGCCTCGCGTGCAGGATCGTGCGCTGCGGCATCCGAAGCACGCCCGACGGCGTTTCGGGCAGCCAGGCGTATCTCCACGAGGTCCATGGCCTTTCCGCCCCGAAGCTTGCCGACACGGCGCGCGAGGCGTTGGCTGCCCTGGACAACGCGCGCAGCACGGGAGGGTAGCGGCACCTATGGCGAAACGCGTGTTCTTGGTAACGGGTGCGGCGGGGTTTGTCGGGGCCAACGTGTGCCGGCGCCTTGCGGAACGGAACGAGGAAGTCCACATCTTCGTGAAGCACACGACGGATCTGTGGCGCCTCGAGGACCTTAAACCCGGTCTCCACGTGCACGAAGTGGACGTGTGCGACGAACGACGCGTCGACGAGCGGGTCGCGGCGATTCGCCCCACCGTCGTCTATCATCTGGCAACGCACGGCGCCTATGCGCGCCAGAGCGACGCGGACACGATCCTGCTCGTGAACGTGTTCGGCCTGTGGAATCTGCTTCAGGCCTGCAACAAGCATGGCTACGAGCTCTTTGTCAACACCGGGAGCTCTTCCGAGTACGGCCGCAAGGCCTTTGCGATGCGCGAGACCGACCTCCTCGAACCCGACAGCTACTATGCCGTGGCGAAGTCGGCCCAGTCCCTGCTGGCCCGGCTCACGGCGCAACTCGAGCACCGGCCTGTGGTGACGTTGCGGCTGTTTAGCGTCTATGGGCCCTATGAACAGCCCGGGCGCCTGATGCCCACCCTGATGATGGCCGCGCTCCACGATCAGCCCATCGACATGGTTGACCCACAGACCGCACGCGACTTCGTCTATGTAGATGACGTGGTCGACGTGTACCTGAACGTAGACCGCCTCAAACCCGTCGCGGCCGAAGTGCTCAACGTCGGCACCGGCGTGCAGAGCACCATGACCGACGTGGTCGAAACCACCCAATCACTCACCGGCAAGACGCTCCAGGTTCGGTGGGGCGCCATGCCGCCTCGCCCGTGGGACTCGAGCGTTTGGGTGGCCGACGTGACCAAGTTGCGCCGCCTCGCGGGCCTGTGCCCGAGGACGACGCTGCGCGAGGGGATCGCCAAGTGCCTGCCGTGGTTCAAGGACCACGCCGGCCTGTACCGCAGCGAGGGCTGAGCCGGATGCTGATCCACACGCGGTGCCCGATTGACGGCAGCGACGACGCGGACAGGGAGCTCTACGCGGCGAGCTTCGACTTCTCGCAGGTTACGCCGGAGACCTTCTCGGCCCGGCGTAGGCCCGACCGCGTTCACTACCGCATGGTGCGAAATGAGCGGACCGGCTGCGTGCGTGCCGATCCAATCCTCGACGCGGAAACGCTTCTGCGCCTCTACCGGGAAAGCACGGTGACGGACGAAGCCACGGCCCAATCTGCTGCGGACACATACCGGCGCTACCTGGGCAGGGCGCTGCCCCGCCTTCCAGACCGGAGGGGCGCACTCGAGGTCGGATGCGGCCACGGCCCATTCCTGCATCACTTGCGCGCGCTGGACTTCGACACGGTGCGAGGCGTTGAACTGAGTGCGGACGCCGTCCAAAGGGCCGATGCCGCGGTTCGCCCGCATATCGTTCAGAAGCCGCTCACCCGCGACCTCTTCAAGCCCGAATCGTTTTCGCTCGTGTGCGGCTTCCAGGTGCTCGACCACTTGGCCGATCCGAATGCCTGCCTGCAAGCATGCCGCGCCGTGCTCGCGCCGGCCGGCGTAATGTTTTGGGTATGCCACGATATCGGCGCGATCATCCCCCGCGCGCTCGGCAAGCGCTGTCCATTGATCGACATCGAACACGTCGTGCTGTATGACCGGAAGACGTTGCGCGCCCTCTTCGAGAACAACGGCTTCGAGGTGCGCGCCATATTCGGCATCTGGAACCGCTATCCGCTGCACTACTGGGCGCACCTGGCCCCGCTGCCCGGCGGGGTGAAAGCCGCTGCGCGCGCAATCCTCGACTGGACGGGCCTGGGCCGGTGGCGGCCCCGGGCCAACTTTGGTAATATGGGCATCATTGCTCAAAAGCCCCGGAAATGAAGCGACAGCGGAGGCGTTTCTGTGCAACAGGAGGAACCGAAGGCCCCGTCATCGAGCCCGATGACGCAACGCGCGCTCTCGGTGGTCATTGCGTGCTATCGCGATGCCGGCAGCATCCGCGAGTTCTACCGGCAACTGTCCGAGATACTCCCCGGGATTACGCCGGACTACGAGATCGTATACGTCAATGACGCGTCGCCGGACAATGCTGAGGAGATACTCAATGAGTTGGCTGACCGCGACCCGCACCTTGTTGTTGTGAACCACACGCGCAATTTCGGCAGCCAGAACGCGTTCCTGTCCGGCATGCAGGTCGCCCGCGGCGACGCCGTTGTGCTCATGGATGGCGACCTGCAAGACCCCCCGGCGCTCATCCCAAAACTCGCGGCGCGCTGGCTCGAAGGATACGACATCGTCTACGGCGAACGGGTAGCCCGGAAGGAAACGGTCCTCCGCCAGTGGGCCTACAAGGCCTTCTACCGCATCTTCAGGCGACTCGCCGACGTGCCGATTCCTCTCGACGCGGGCGACTTCGGGCTGCTGGACCGGCGCGTCGTCGAGACCCTGCTGGTCGACTTCCCCGAGCACCTGGTCTTCTTGCGCGGCCTGCGGGCCTACACCGGCTACAAGAGCACCGGGGTGTCGTACGTTCGCGACGCCCGGTTCGACGGCCAGTCCACCAATTCCCTGTGGGGCAATATCCGGTGGGCGCGGCTGGCCATCTTCTCCTTCAGCAAGAGACCGCTCGAATACATCTCGATGCTGGCTTTCTTCTGCGTTATTGTCACGCTTCTTGCGGCGGCCTATTATCTGGTCGCCCACCTGATTCTGAGAACAGCCCCGCCCGGCTGGATGACCATGACCATGCTGGTCCTCTTCCTGGGCAGCGTGCAGTTGGTGTGCTTCTCGATCCTCGCCGAGTACCTCGCCCATATGTACGACGAACTCAAAGGACGGCCGCGCTACATCGTGCGCGACCTCGTTGACCACCGCCCGCCACGGGAACCAGGGCCTGAAGCCTGAACGCCATGAGTAGATTTACCCACCGCGTCCGAATCCTGAGCAAAATCGGCTGGAGCATTGCCCACGCCAAGCTGCTCCGGCAACGGCGGCCCGTGTTCATCGGGCTCTACATTACCAACCGATGCAACCTGCGCTGCAAGTACTGCTTTGTCAACGTCGACAAACGCTTCAACGATCCGAAGCGTTGGGGCTTCAGCGGTCAGGAAGTGCGTGACATCGTCGACGAGCTCTACACCATGGGCACGCGGTGGATCTTCATGTTGGGCGGCGAACCCCTTATGCACGACGAGGTCGGCCCGATTGTCCGCCACATCGTCAACAAAGGCATTCTGCTTCACGTACTGACCAACGGGACCTTGATCGAATCCAAGATCGACGAGATCGAGGCTGCGGACGGCGTCTGCGTCAGCGTGGACGGGCTTGAGGCCGCCACGGACGCCATGCGGGGCAAAGGCACGTTCCGCAAGGCGCTGCGCGGCATCGAAGTCGCGCTGTCCCGCGGCATGACGGCCCGGATTCACGCCGTGCTCACCAAGCCCAGCCTGGGCGACATGGAGGCGCTCGCCGCCATTGCGAAAGATATGGGCGTCGGGATCAGCATCTCGCCGCCCAACTACCTCGGCCACAGCGACGTCCCGGCCCTGCAGCTCACCCGCGAGGAGTACAGGGACTTCTACGCCCGGTACCGCCGCCTCAAGGAGCAGGGCTTCCCGATCAACAACTCGTTCTATGCGATCGACAAGGCCCTCGAGTGGCCTGTCGACTATCACGAATTCATCAAGGAAGGCCAACGGTTCCCCGATTACCGGCCGATCCGTTGCGTGATTGGCGACCTCCACGGCTGTATCGACGCCGAAGGCACGATGTTCAACGGCATTCAACTGGGGTGTCTGAGCGGCGCCAACATCCGCGAGGTCGGCCTCAAGCAGGCCTGGGCAGAGCTCCCGAACTGGCGGCCCAACTGCGTGAGTTGCGCCTCGGTCAACACGATCGAAACCGCAGCCTATTTGGGCCTGCGGCCCGAGATCCTGACGGACGGCTTCCGGTTCTTCTTCGGCAGGGCATTAAAAAGGGACAGTCACCCTTTATTGCCTCCTGCACGCCATGAATAACAAAACATGAAACCGCAAATAAATGGTGACTGTCCCCCTTTAAGAGAGCAGGGCCACCAGCCCTTTGACCGGGATATCGAGCGCACGGGCACCTACCAGTATACCGACGGCTCGCTATTCAGCGCGCGCATAGCGAATGAACGCTACACCCGGATGATCCTGGCCGCGGCCGATTTCGCGGGCCGTTCGGTCGTGGACGTTGGGTGTGGCGACGGCACGTACACGGCCGAGCTCGCTGAGCGGTCCGGGGCCGCGTCGGTGCTCGGCGTCGATCTCTCGCTCAAGGCCGTCGAGCGTGCGCAGGAAATCTATGCGGACCTTTCGCCGAAGGTGGTGTTCGCGTGCGGATCGTCCGGGGCGTTGATCGAGGCGAAGAGGCGCTTCGACGTCGCCGTGTACCGGGGCGTCATTCACCACGTGGCCGACCCGCGCACGGAGATTCGTTGCGCGCTCGCCCTGGCGAAGACCGTGATTATTCTGGAACCGAACGGCCTGAACCTGCTCATGAAGATCGTGGAGAAGACCTCACCGTATCACCGGCAGCACCACGAGCGTTCCTTCTCTCCCCATGCGATTGGGCGGTGGGTCTCGGCAGGCGGCGGCCACGTGCGCTCCATTCGTTTTTTCGGGCTGGTGCCCTATTTCTGCCCTGCGGCAATGGCGCGCATGGGGCGCCTATTCGAGCCCGTAGTCGAGGCGCTGCCGTGCGTGCGCGCAATCTGCTGCGGCCAGTACGTAGTGGTTGCCGTGGGCACGAATCGATGATAGCGAGTGGGGAGGCACTCTTGCCGGGCCTACGCGCTGGGCCAAGGCGGGCGTGGTGAAGGGCATCGCGACAAAGGTTGGGGCATTCTTCTCGGACCGCCGGATCGTCCTGCTCCTCATGGCCACAAGCGCGCTTGTGGCCCTGGCCTATCTTGTGGCGTGGACAGAGCCGATTGGGCGCGCGTACCGGGTTTATCCTCCCTGGTTTGCCCCGGCAGCGATGCTGGCAAGCGGTAGGGGGTTCGTGAACCCCAACATCTCGGAAGTCCCTGCCCTCGTCGAGTTCATGGAACAGAGGAAAACCGAACTCATTCCGGGCCGGCTGCCCGAAGAGATTCCCACGCTGCCGCTTACGGGGTTCCATCAGACCCACCGCTATCTACTCTATGCGGCGGCAATCACGTGGCGGCTGTGCGGTATCTCGTGGAACGCGCTGAAGCTGCTCCTTGTGGTGTTCTTCTGCGCGTCTGTCGGCATGGTCTACGGGATCTTTCGCCTTGGTGCAAACCGCCTGTTGAGCGCGGCCGGCGCGGCGCTCTTCATGCTGACCCCGTCCGTGCTGACAACGCTGCCCTCGGTGCGCGATTTTTGCAAAGCCCCGTTCATACTGGCGACAATTCTGATCGCGGGGCGTCTGGCAAAGAAACCGCTCAAGACGCGGGCGTTCCTCGCGCTCACCGCCCTGCTGGGCTTGACCCTGGGCATTGGGCTCGGTTTTCGTCAGGACCTGCTCATTTGCCTGTTACCCAGCGTGGCGGTCGTCCTCTTCTCTCCCCAACCAGGCGCCGGGCTACGGGTCCCTCGCCGGGTGATTGCCGTGGCGCTCCTGCTTGTCTGCTTCTTCGTGCCTGCCCGGCCGATTCTCGAGAACATGCGCGCCGAAGGTTCGACGACGTCCCACCATATGGTCATGGGGCTCGCAACGGTCTGCGACGACAACTTGGGGGTGGCAGCGGCGTCCTACGAACGGGTCTATGAGTTCAGCGATTTCTTCGCGTTTGCGTCGGTGAGTACATACGCATGCCGTGCCAAGGAACCCGCCAAGCCCATTTCCTTTGGCAGTCGCGACGCGGCACAGGCCGGCACGCGATTCCTCGCCGAGGTCGCCAAGACCTTCCCCGGCGACCTGGTCACCCGCGCCTATGCGGCCGTGATACGGGTGCTTCGGGACGCCCGGGTCCGTCTTGGGCCGCCGCCGTGGACGGAACACCCTTTCATTTCGAAGACGCTCACGGTCCATTGGCCCCTTGCCATGCATTTCGAGCGGTATGCCTTGGTTAATGCCG
>Ga0272441_10014630_pt1 | contig 11090 bp, 13 predicted proteins | sample SSMProp6N_FD_193582 | JGI IMG/M metagenome (GOLD analysis project Ga0272441, IMG submission 193582) | Marine sediment archaeal communities from Little Sippewissett salt marsh, Falmouth, MA, United States - SSM-Prop-6N | ecosystem: Environmental > Aquatic > Marine > Wetlands > Sediment ...
TATTTGATTTTTTTCCGTACATTCCAAGCAAGTAAAGGAGTAGAGATGGAGCAAAAGAACTTTACCGTAAAAGATTGGCCGGATAAAGAAAGGCCAAGAGAAAGATTGATTAAAAATGGCGCAAAAATTTTGACAGATGCTGAATTATTAGGGATAATAATGGTCAAAGGTTCGAAAGGGAAGAATTCGATAGAAATCGCAAAGGATTTATTATCAGAAACCAGGACATTGAGAAGATTGGATACTTTAAGCTTTTCCGAAATGACTGCTATCAAAGGAATAGGTTCGGCAAAATATGCCCAAATAAAAGCTGCTCTGGAAATCGGTAAACGTCTTGCTCAAGAGAAAAGCCCTATTAAAAAGAAAATTCATAATGCTAAAGATGTGGCAGATTATTATAAACCTCACATGAGAGATTTAAAGAAAGAAAAATTTAAATTGATTCTACTGGATGTAAAGAATAAAATAATTAAAGATGTCACTATTTCCGAGGGGAGTTTAACTGAAAGCCTGGTTCATCCCCGGGAAGTATTAAATGAAATTGTTCGGGAATCTGCCGCTTCGGTCATTTTTCTGCATAATCATCCCAGTGGGGAATCCAATCCCAGCAAAAATGATTTGAAAATTACCAAACGCTTGGTAGATGCCTGTAAAATCATTGGCGTTAAAGTGCTGGATCATATTATCATAGGCGATGAAACTTATACCAGTTTTACACAGGAAGGATTAATATAAAATAGTAAGGAGCAAATAAGCTATGAAAAGTAATTATTTAATAATATACTGTCCTTATTGCAGCCACAAATTAATTAGAAAACAATTAGAGGGAAGAAAGAGATTATTTTGTCCAAATTGCGAAAAAATATATTATGAAAATCCAACCCCCGTTGTAGCAATTGTCGTAAAAGATGAAAAAGGAAGAATATTATTAATAAAGAGAAAAATTGATCCATGCAAGGGAAAATGGGCATTGCCAAGCGGTTTTATGGAAATAGAAGAAACGCCTGCTCAAAGCGCCTTAAGAGAATTGAGAGAGGAAACCGGTATCATCGGTGAAGTGAAGAGATTAATCGGAGTATATTCCAATAATAGTAAATTACACGGATACCTGGTTTCGATTATCTACGAAGTAGAAATGTCAGGCGGAATACTCTGTGCAGGAGATGATGCGGAGGAAGCTGTTTTTTATGAGATAGAAAAAATGCCGGACATTGTTTTTGATTCACATTTTAAAGCAGTCAGCGAAGTTTTGAAATATGAATAAGAAATAGAATTTATATTTATGGAAAAACAAAAAATGAAAGGAGATATCGTGGAAAAAGTTAAATTTTATAAAGTGAATGAATTAAAAGTAAAAAAAGTATTGGAAGATTCTTCAATAAGGGTTGTAGCTAATAAAAATACCATGGTCAGTTTTTTTGAATTTGGACCAAAAACAACTTATATGCCAAACCATAAACATCCCCATGAACAAACTGCATATGTGCTGTCAGGTTCTGTAAAGATGATTGCGGGTGGAGAGACCAGGATCTTGAAAGCGAATGAAGGTGCAGTCATTCCGCCAAACGTGGAGCATGAAGTGTTCGCCCTGGAGCCGGGTACGAAAGTCATTGACGTTTTTCACCCGATTAGGGAGGATTACCTTTAATAAAAGAAATAAATTGCAGAGGAGTAGAGTATTGAAAGTATTAGCTTTAGATTTTGATGGCGTCATCGTTGACAGCATTTTAGATTCACTCTTTGTTAGCCATAATGCCTATATGAATTTATATGGTTCAAAATCAACAAATAGTTTTGGTGGCGAATTATTTACCTTTGAAAATTGGGAAAGAATTAAAATAGAATATCGGGAAGAAATAAATTACTATCGAAAATTCCGTCCTTTTATTCGGGGAGCGACAGATTATGGAATTATCAACAAATTAATGGAAGAAAAAAAAGACATTGCAAGCCAGGAGGAATTTGACAGGTATAGAACTTCCGTTGAATTTGATTTTGAAGGTTATCATCAAGCATTTTATAATGAAAGAGAAAGGCTGCAAAATATCAATTATAGATCCTGGTATAATTTAGAACCGCCTTTTCCTGAAATCATAAAAGGCATAAAAGAGCTTTTGGAAGAGGGAATAAAAATTGTTGTCGCTACATCTAATCGCAGAAAAGCCATTATGAAATCTTTCACACCGGAATATTTTGGTTTTTTTATCGCACCGGAGGATATTCTGGATAAACGATTTGGAGAGGATAAATCTGAACAGATGAAGCACATAGTAAATAAATTCCAGGTTGAATTCAAAGATATATATTTTGTTGATGACCTGGTCAGTCACCTGATCAGCGTAAAGTCTTTAGGCGTAAACGTTTTTTTAGCTGGATGGAGTTACGCAACAAAAGAACAAAAAGAGAAAGCATGTTTATTGAAAATTCCTATCATTGAAAAAGAAGAGAAATTTTTACCTATATTAAAAAAAATGTTATATTAAAAAGGTAAATTATAGTTTATTCCACAAAATTACAACAAAAAAAGGAGGAAGGAAAAAGATGAAGGTTTTTGATTACAAGGAAGTTACCGAAGAAGTAGCAGAAATGCATGGTGCAAAAGGAGTAACAGTAAGATGGTTAATCGCTAAAAAAGATGGTGCGCCGAATTTTGCAATGAGAATATTCGAAGCGGCTCCCGGAGGTCATACTCCGCTTCATGTCCATGATTGGGAACATGAAGTTTTTATTTTAGAGGGAGAAGGAGTAGTAGCAGACGGCGAGAAAGAGACCAGGATAAAAAGCGGAAGTGTTATTTATGTGGCTCCCAATGAGAAGCATCAATTTAAGAATACCGGCTCAGGTGTATTTAAATTTATCTGTATAATACCCATTAAGGAATAGATATCCATTAGAATTACATGATAAAATGAATAGATAGTGAATCGCATTGGTTACGGTGGCAAGTTTTGGATTGTCAATCCATTTTATTTATGTCATAAGGATAAAAAAGATAGAGAATATTCATTAAACAAATAAAAAACAAGAGTAGGTTTTTCTACTCTTGTTTTTTATTTGTTAAGATCGATTTTATTTCACGATGTATGAGCATTACTCATTATTCTCAATATTCATAAAACCGAAGTTACAATTAGTCATTAGATTGTTTTTATTTCTTAATCGATAACACTAAATTCGAGGATTGCCTCAGTCGTTTTTTGAGACAGGACATCTTTTAAAATAAAGCGAAATTTATAATTGCCCGAAGAGATCCCCAAATTATTGACCGGTATTGCAGCAGAAATAAATATCTCGGAATTTCTTACATGCGAAGTTAAGGGAAAATCCAGAAAGTTCATTTCTCCGAATAACACCGTATTTTCCGAATCTAATAGGTAGACTTCTCCTTTAAAGTGAAGTTGATAAATATCTTCCTGAACTTCTTTGTATGTAAAATTCTTTGGTTCCCCATAAATATAAAAAACATCATTTTGGCTAAATTTCGCATTATCTCTTATATTGTATACGCCAAACATTTGAGGGTCTTCTGTACAAAAAGATAAATTGACTAACTGAAGGCTGGCTTTATTTTTCAATAAAGCCAGCGCTACTTCCAATTCGACTACTGCTTCATTGTACTTATTTTCATCAAGATATATTATTGCCTGATTAATATAATCTTTTTCTTCTTTTGCAAAAGTAGAGATGGCTAAACTACTTACTAAAAATACAAGTATTACTCCGGTGAGCATGATTTTCTTTACTATTCCCATTGGCTTTACTCCTTTTTATTTTGAATTTTTATAATAAAATTGTTGTTCATCTTTTTATACTATTATGCCAAAAATCATTAAAAAAAGATAGAGATACTTAAATATTTGCATGAATAAGTATTGTAAAATGGAATTGAACTGTTATTTTATTTCAATTATAATATATAATTATGGTTAAAAAAACGAAAAACGGAGAAAAAACATGGAATGCAAAATAGAAAATAATAAGAAAAAATGTAATTGTACCTATGAACCTTGCAGTAGAAAAGGCAAATGTTGTGAATGTATTGCCTACCATTGGAGCATGGGGGAGCTTCCAGCGTGCCTGTTTCCGCCGGAAGTAGAGCGAACTTACGACCGTTCAATTGAAAAATTTATTGAAATATATAAAAAAAATTAGCAATAGTATCAAGTATTGAGTATATAGTAGAGGATAGGGGATAGAATTTTACTTCTCCAGTTATAAGATACAAGGTGAAACTGTTTAAGACCGGGATCTTGCCTGACCATTGATTTAGCATAGGGCTATATTGCTATAAGTACGCAGGAAATCTGCTTGGTAAATATTTGCTTAAAGTGACGAACCTAAGACTATAAAATAGGAAGGCACAATTTATTGTACCTTTGCAACAGAAGCGAATTTTTCACACGATACATTGTTAGCTATATTCATTAACGTTTAATTTCTACCAGTTAGCCAGCTAACTAGCTAACCAGCAAACGATTTTTACCCACATCTCAATCCCAAATCTTCTTTATCTATTCGCTGATGCTCTTGCAATTTTGCTCACACCTATCCGCTAGTCGCTAATAGCTTCAACAGCACTACTTACATTTGCTCTAAACCATATACTATATTAAATACTAGCGACTAGTTTTTTAGGGAATTCTCATTCTATTTAATGGCCAAAATACAACCCAGGCTTTACCGACGACATTTTTACGGGGCACAAATCCCCAGTATCTGCTATCACTGCTGTTTGGCCTGTTATCTCCAAGTACAAAATAGGAATTTTCCGGAACGGTGATGGTTGGCATATTCTCAAAAGATTTGAATTGAACATAAGATTCATCTAATGCCTGATCATTGACATATACTTCTCCGTTTACAATTTTAATTTCATCACCGGGGATGCCGATGACTCTTTTTATATAATTGCGCTTTGTATCAAGCGGTGGTCTGAAGATAATTATTTCACCATGTTTGGGTGATTCAAAGCGATAGCCGATTTTATTGGCTATCAGCCGTTCTTTATTATGTAAAGTAGATTCCATAGAAGCGCCCTGCACCACAGTTACCTGGCCGATAAAAGTGATGATGATAAAAGCAATGATTCCGGCACTTATGACTGTTTCCAATAGTTCTCTCAACATGGATTTTTTCCTTTTTTTTACATCTTTATTTGCAGGTTTGTTTTTTTTACTATTATTTTTCATTCAGCTTACCTCTTATATTTGACTTTATAATCCGTAACACTATTAAATGTTCTACCACAGGATATTAAGATTTTTTATTATAAATCTAAAAAACATTATAGCATATTTTTTTAAGATACAAAAAGATTATCTTAATAATAAAAAAAATGATATGATAATGATGTTTGAAAATTATTCATGCTTTTAGCCTATAAAGCTAAACAAAGTCAAGAAAATAAGAAAGGAACTGGCAACATTAAAGCAATAATTTTTGATTTGGACGATACCTTAATTAAAACATCCAAACTGTATAACCATGCACGTAGTAGATTTTCCTCACTTATGGGAAGGTCTGGTTTTGATGGTGAAGCATCATTGATTAAATTGGATGAAATAGACATTAGCTATATAAAGGTTCATGGTTTCATTAAGGAAAGATATCCTTACAGCCTGGGAAAAACTTACGAATTTTTTTGTAAAAAAAACAATAAAAAGATTGATTTGAATTTGAAAGATAGGATAGAGGATATTGGTTGGCAGGTTTTTCGGCAGATTCCGGAATTGGTTGACGGAGCATTTTCTGTCTTACAAAATTTGCGTAAAAAATACCTTTTAATCCTGGCTACCTTGGGAGATCCCCGTGTTCAGAAAGAAAAAATCAGATTAACCGGTCTGGAGAAATACTTTTCAGATGTTCATGTTTTAAAGTATAAAAATGTTGAAGAATATCAAGCTATTATAAGTAAGCATGACCTTAATAAAGCTGAGACCTGGATTATTGGTAATAGTGTTCGTTCTGATTTAAATCCCGGTTTGAAATTAGGCCTCAATTGCATTTTGATTCCTTATTTAAGTTGGAAATTCGAAGATGAAAAACCAATTTCCAATAATTATTTAAAGGTAGATTTCTTAAAAGATATTTTGTCTTACCTTTAAGAAAACAATGTTTGTTGGTAAAAGAATTGAAACATCCGTCTTATTTAAATATCCCAATAAAAGAAATTGACAAAAGGATTCAGAGAGCTTATCATTTATTTTCTCCATGCCAGATTTGTCCGCATCATTGCCTGGTAAAAAGAAACACCGGTGAAACGGGATTTTGCAGGTCTACAGAGGACATATTTATTTCCAGTTACAATGCTCACTTTGGCGAGGAACCGCCACTTTCCGGGAAATTTGGTTCAGGAACCATATTTTTTACTCACTGTAATTTGAGATGTATTTATTGTCAAAATTACCCTATAAGCCAAATGGGAAAAGGATATAGAATTACTGATTTGGAACTGGCAAAAATAATGCTTGCTTTACAGGAGAGAAAATGTCATAATGTGAACTTGGTGACACCGACTCATTTTACATACCAGATATTGAAAAGCATTAAAATAGCAAAAGAACAGGGATTGCATATACCTATAGTATACAATACAAGTGGTTACGAATCCGTGGAAACATTAAAACTGTTTGACGGGATTGTCGATATATATTTACCTGATGCCCGCTATTCTGACAACAGGATTGCCGTAAAATATTCATCTGCTACCAATTATTTTGAAGTGATGAAATCAGCATTAAAAGAGATGCACCGTCAAGTAGGGGATTTGGCTGTCGATAAGAACGGAATTGCTGTTTCGGGATTAATTGTAAGACATCTGATATTGCCTGGAGGATTGAGCGGGACAAAAAAGATCATGAATTTTATTTCTAAGAAAATTTCCAGTCAAACACATATCAGTTTGATGTCCCAATATTTTCCGGCGTATAAAGCAAAGGATGATCCGGTTTTTTCTCGAAAGATTAGCCAGGCCGAATACAAAGAAGCCGTTCTGGATTTCAAAAATGCCGGATTGGTAAATGGTTGGTTTCAGGAAGACTGAAAAATTTATTCCGGAGATAGATTAACAAGTTGAGGATTGAGAGAAATGATGAAAGGCATTAAAGCAGAAATTTATTTACTGATTATTGTAATTATCTGGGGCTCTACCTTTGCATTGACCAAAAATGTATTAAGTACGATGCCTCCTTATACCTTTTTAGGTTTTCGATTTTTGATTGCAGTTATATTGCTTGTATTACTGTTTTGGAAGAGATTAAAAGGTATGAATATGATGATTTTGAAAAAAGGTACATTAATCGGTGTTTTTCTCTTTCTGGGATATACGTTTCAAACGGTCGGGATACAATATACTTCTGCAACTAAGGCAGGTTTTATTACCGGATTATCCGTGGTTTTGGTTCCGATTATCTCTTTGGTGATTATTAAAGAAAAAGCAACAAAGAATTCCATTATCGGCGTATTTTTAGCAACTCTCGGATTATGGTTTTTAAATTATAACGGAAAGTTCTCTTTTAACTTTGGTGATTTTTTGGTGCTCTTATGTGCTTTTTCGTTTGCAATGCATATTACATCTGTGGGTTTGTACAGTAAAAAATTAGATTATGTTCTTTTAGTCATCATGCAGTTGGTTACCGTAGCTGTTTTATCATTTTTAATCGCAATATTTGCCGAAAAGCAGGCACTTCATTTTTCTTATTCATTAAATATCTGGGGAGCGGTTATTTTTATGTCTGTATTCGCAACTGCTCTTGCTTTTTATATGCAGAACAGATTCCAAAGGCATTCGACTGCTACAAAAACAGCCATTATTTTTTCCGGAGAACCGCTATTCTCAGGAATTTTCGGATATATCATATTAGGCGAAAAGCTTGGCGTAATAGCCTGGTTGGGGGGACTTTGTATTATTTTAGGTATGATTGTTTCCCAACAAACATTGGATAAATAGAATTTACAATTTTATTTCTTCGATAAGCTTATTTACCTCTTCAAGTTTTTGGGGGACTGTTTGAGGTAAACCCTGTTTTTTCATATACACTTTTTCCCAAAATGGCTGACTAAGTTCACCATATTCCGAGGCGTACTTATCCAGATGTGCAGCACAGTTTGAAAGAATGGTTTCTGCATTGCCGTGTGTAGGGTAAGCATTGCATTCCCTAAACACTTCCCGTAATACTTCCGGATGGTCAATAATCATACAGGGTCTCATGCGGTTATCAAAAATCGGTTTTTTCTGCTTTTCTCTAATCTTTCTGAACAAAGGCGAATTCAATGCTTCTCTCAGGGAAGTATTTTTTACGTTATGGGTTGCACAATGCGTAAAAACACAGGGTTCGTAATCGCCTTTGACATTGATATGCAAATAGAGGCGCCCTCCGGCGATACATCCATTGACATGCATCCCATCATTCCAGAAATCACCAATAAAAACCGGATAAGTATTCCTCAAGTGGTTTACTCTTCTCCAGCCATACAACCTCTGTTCAGGTGTTTGCATTAAGCTGACCTCAGGTTTGCTTCCGATAGGGATATAAGTAAAATACCATCCAAAGATACATCCCTTTTCTTCGCTTAAAAATTGCATTAATTTATCACTATAGATGATTTCTGTATTATGCCTTGTCGGAGTTGCTGAAAAACCATAAACAATTTTTGCTTCACGGCAATAATCCATAGCCTCCATAATTCTTTCCCAGGTTCCCGAACCGCGTCGGGCATCTGTTTCTTCTTCAAATCCTTCTATGCTGATGGCAGGAGCAACATTGCCTAATTCTTGTAATTTATAAGCCATATCTTTATCGATAAAGGTTCCATTGGTATATATCATAAATGCAGCATCATTATGTTTTTTATATATATCCAACATGTCGTCTCTTATAAAAGGTTCACCGCCGGATATGACAAAAAAGCAAGTTCCCATCTCTTTTGCTTCGGTAATCACCTGGTCAACGTATTCTATGGGCAAGTCATCTTTTTTAGAATAATCGCCGGCATAGCAGCCTATACATTTTAGATTACACCTCATGGTCGGGCTGATCACAATGGTTGCGGGACATGGGATACCTTCTTTTTTTTCAAAATTTTCCCTGGTCTTTGCCCCCATTAAAATATATTTAATCATAAAATTGAGCACCATTTTATCCCGAACATTAGGATGAAGATCTTTTAGGGCTTTTTTTGCGAGAAGGTATGCCGGGGCTTTTTCTTTGAATAATTTTCTCACTCTGCCTATCTCCGGTTTGAGACGGGGAGATATTTTTTCCGCAAAATAGGTAAGGCGGATAAGATTTTCATCAGAAGAGTTGGTCAATGCCTTAAGGATAAGATCGATAGCTTGTTTTGTGGTGTAATCTTTAAATTTTTCAATATAATTCATTATGTTTACCTCCCAAATAATGAGCCTATTATTAAAAAGCCATTTCTTCCTTTTTCTCGTATTTGGCTATAAATTAAAATAATATTACAAGGTTAAACATAGTCTGTAAAAATTGATCCACCTTTTCTTAGTTCTATTTATGCTTTTAGCAATAAGAGTAGTCCTTTCGATTTTTATTATATCATCATTGATTCATAATACAAATTGAGTAAATCGTGTTTTATTATTAGAATTCGTTAAATAGAGAAAGTAATGAAAAAGTTGGTTTCATAAATAATATATTATCTATTTGATTTTTTAAAAGGCACAATGACTCTAATTGATTCATGCTCTATTGAAAAAGAAAAATATAGCAAATTAACACAATTTTAAATGTTTGTACATTCTATTTTCAAAAACGATTTTGCAATATTACTACAAAGGCTTATAATTGTGATAAGTTTATATATTTAGAAAAAAATAAATATAGAAGGGAAATCAATATGGATAAGGTAAAAAAAACGGTAAACAATATGACACAGCAGGACGAACTAAAAGAATTGGATAATTTAGAAGATCCTTTAAATTCGGAAGAGCTTGAAAAACTGGATTCAGATAACGCTTAATCATCAGCAAATAAAATAAAGCAATATACCTGGCAGTTATTTTATGATATTATCTATTATTAATAAAATTAACTGAGCTATTGCACTAAAAATACAGGAGGCGGAAAAATGATTTTAGACATTATTAAAAAAAGACAGAGTATTCGAAGCTATCTAGATAGAGAAATGCCTGAAGAATTGTTAAATAAGGTTTTAGAAGCAGGAAGGTTGGCCCCTTCAGCAACAAATAGACAACCATGGAAATTTATTGTCGTTAAAGACAAAGAATTAAAAAAACAGTTGGTTCCCGCTTGCAAGAACCAGAAATTTGTAGGAGAAGCTTCGGTAGTTATTGTTGGATGTGCCAATGATCCAAGCTATAAAATGGGTAATGGTGATTATAGTTATTCTGTTGATCTTGCTATTGCCCTTGACCATATGAGTCTGCAAGCTACCGATTTAGGCTTGGGTACCTGTTGGATTGGCGCTTTTTATCAGGATAAAGTGAAAGAAGTTTTAGATATTCCTGAAGGTATAAATGTTGTTGCTTTAATGCCCTTGGGATATCCAAAAGAGTTAGGCGCAAAAAGAGGTAGAAAAGATTTGTCTGAAATTGTTTGTTTTGATAAATACAAAGTGTGACGAATATTTACTATTGGTTTTTGATAAATATAGATGATTGTGTTTAAAATTTTTTTCATGAATCATAATTATCACTTCAAGAATATTCGGGGCGGATTTAACCGCCCTTAATTTTTGTCATTTGAGTATTTTGATAAAAAATGCCCAATTTAATGGTTTCTATTTGATGCTTTTCCTGTTTCGATACTATTTTATACAAGCTAACCAGCTAAGTAATTAAACAACTATTCAACCAATAAATTTACCAGCTTTTTCCAGTTTTTATCCTTGCATCATTTATTTTTTATGAATACCGATTGCTTCAGTTTACTTACTATTTTTTTACTTCATACTATAAATTCAAGTAAAATGCTGTCCGTAGTTTTCCCTATAAATATAAATTATGAATTTTTTGTTGACAAGAAATTAATTAATGATAAAATAATTGTAAGCTTGTCAGACAATATAACAAATTAGACAAAAAGTTAAAAGGAGGTGAATAAATAGGT
>Ga0272441_10014632_pt1 | contig 11088 bp, 8 predicted proteins | sample SSMProp6N_FD_193582 | JGI IMG/M metagenome (GOLD analysis project Ga0272441, IMG submission 193582) | Marine sediment archaeal communities from Little Sippewissett salt marsh, Falmouth, MA, United States - SSM-Prop-6N | ecosystem: Environmental > Aquatic > Marine > Wetlands > Sediment ...
CACAAGCGGCGAGCGGCCGCACGTGCGACGCCGTCTCGGCCGGTTGACGTCACCCAGTTGGCATGGTGTCGCAGGCTATTGGGGATTGACCGATGGCGACAGACGCGCTGACGTCACGGGAATACTGGCGGTCGCATTGGGATGACGTCCGGCTGCCCGTCATAAAACAGCCGTCGGCCGACGTGTCGGGTCTTCTGGCGACGTTCCTGCCGAAGGGGGGGCATCAGACGTTCCTGGAAGTCGGGTGCGCCCCGGGCGCATGGATGGCCTATTTCCATTGTGAGTTCGGGTATCAGGTGTCGGGCATCGAGTATGTGGAGGAGGCGGCCGCGACGACCAGGACGAACCTCGAGATGCAGGGCATCGAGGCCCGCGTGATTACGGCGGACCTCTTCGAATACGAACCGGAGAACGGCGGATACGACGTGGTGTACTCGGGAGGTCTGATCGAACACTTCGAGGATCAGCAGGGCGTCGTCTCGAAGGTGTGCAGCCTGTCCACCGATATGGTGTTGACGCAGGTTCCGCATCTTCTCGGCCTCAACGGTTTGATTCGGAAGGTGGCTCGCCCCGGGATTTTCAAGACGCACATGCCCGTTTCCTGCAAGGCGTTGCGGCAGTACCACGAGGCCTGCGGGTTGACGACGCTTTTTTGCGACTGTGTCAACGGCGTTCAATTCACGCCGCCGGCGGGCGAGGGGCGGCGCCTTTTCGAGAAACACCCGGCACTCACGCGCCTCATCAATCTTCCGGTCCGGGCGGTGAACAAGGCGTCGCGGTGGGCGAGCGCGCGGCTGGGCGTCTTTCCCCGGTGGCGGTTTGCGTCCAACTCTCTCCTGTATATCGGCAGGCGCGCACCGACGGCATCGGACGCAGGCGCGGGTTCCGCGGACGGCCGGCGCGAGTTCAAGGAGTCCCGGACCGACCCGGAGACGCGGCCGTGAGCCAGTCGAAGATCGCGATGCGGAACTCGGTGGCCGGCCTGCTGTCCCAGGCCATCATGCTGCCCATCCGGGTCTTCCTCTTCTCGTTCGTGGCGGACCGCATCGGTGACGAGGCGTACGGCGTTTTCCTCCTGGGCCTGAGTATTATTACCGTCCTCCAGGTGCTGCGGGGCCCGATGGCCCGGACGTGCCTCGTGACGGTCGCACGCGGCCGGGAAACGGGCGAGGCGGAACGCATCAACCGGACGGTGAGCGCGGCCGTCGCCTTCGGCCTGGCCGTCGGCGCGCTGGGGTGCGCGGCCGTGGCGGGCGGCAGCGAACTGATCTATCGGTACATGGACATCCCGGAGAGCCTGCGCGGCGACACCCTGCGCGTACTCGTCATCGTCGGGGCCACGGTCCTGTGTGTCTTTCCGCTCTACCCGCTCCAGGGGGTCCTGTGGGGCGTCCAGCGCCTCGACATCGGGTACGGCACCATTGCGGTGCTCCAGGTTCTTCGGGCCGTCGTCGTCGTCGGCATCTTTCTGCTGGGGTACCCGTCGGTCGTGGTGTTGATGCTCGTGACGGGGGTGTTGGAGGTCGGCGCCCAGGTGCTGATCAGCGTGGCGGCGAAGCGGAAGCATCCGCCGCTGCGCATCCGGCTGCGGGGCCTGGAGAAAGCGGACTTCGGCCCCCTGCTCGGGTTCGGCTCGCTCATCCTGATGTCGCAACTGTTCCTGATCGTCGACTCGCAGGCCTCGCGCTGGATCGGGGGCAAGATTCTTGGCATGGAGTATGTCACGTATTTTTACATGGCGACGATGGTCCTGGTGCTCGTCTATCGGATGGTGCTTCAGGTGACGGCGGTCCTGGCGCCGATCTCCGCCAAGTACCACGCCCTGGGCGATACGCGCAAACAGGTGGCCGTCGTTCTGCGCGGCAGCCGCTATGCCGTGGCGATGGCCGCCATGGTCGTGGTCGGTCTCCTGCCGATGATGGATGTCTTCCTGAAGGTCTGGCGGGGGGAGGTGTACACGTGGCTGGCCCCCTATGCCGCCCTCGTCGGCGGCGTCACCATCGTGACGTGCGCCTCGAGCGCCGCGAAGCAGTCGCTGGAGGGCATGGGCGACGCCCGGTCGCCGCTCGTCTCGGTCCTTCTCGGAATGGCCTCCGGGTTGAGCACCATGGTGGTCCTGCTGGTGGTCTTCGACGCCGGGTTCGAGGCGCTCATCGCCGGCGTCTGCGTCAGCCAGGTGGTGCGCTGGGGCACCGTGACCTATTGTGCGATGCGGAAGACCCGTGCGTCGTGGAAGCGGCTGGCCCTCGGTGGGTACGTGCAGCCGCTTCTCGGAGCGGTGCCCGCGGTGGGGGTGGTGGCGCTGGTGCGGTGGCTGGCCGCACCGGACGGGTGGGTGGGCGTCATCGGGATGATGGCGCTCGGCGCTGCCGTCTACCTGCTCGCGTGGGTGCCGATGCTGACGGCCGGCGAACGGGAACTGCTCCGTGACGGATGGGGCTGGGCGATGCGAAAACTCGGGCGGTCCCCGAGCCCGGACGGACACTGAGGAGGCGAGTCATGCCGCGCTTACTGATCGGCGGCGACGTGGTGCCCGCGGGTCGGACGCTCCCGGCCTTTACGTCGGGCGATGCGGCCGCCCTGTTCGGCGACCTCCTGCCGGAATTCGAGGCGTCGGACCTGACCGCGATCAACCTGGAATGCCCGCTCATCGAGTCCGAAAGCCCCATCGTCAAGACCGGGCCCGTTCTGGGGGCGCCCAGGCAGTGCGTCCGCGGCATCGAGGCGGCGGGCGTCGACGTCGTGGGCCTGGCGAACAACCACATTCTGGACCACGGGCAACCCGGCCTGCGGAGCACGCTCGATGCCTGCGCCGCGGCCGGTCTGAACTCGGTGGGGGCCGGCGAGAACCTCCGAGAGGCCGAGCGCATGCGCGTCTGCGACGCCGCCGGCGTGCGCGTCGGCGTGGTCGCGCTCGCCCATCGCGAATGGTCCGTCGCGACACCCGACGCCGGCGGGGCTGCGCCGCTCGACCTGGCGCAGTTCATGCGCACGGTCCGCCGGAACCAGGGGACGTACGATGTCCTGATCGTCCTGTTGCATGCCGGCGCGGAGCATTACCCGTACCCGAGTCCGGGGTTGAGGCGGACCTGCCGGTTCCTGGCGGAAGAAGGCGCAGACGCCGTCCTCTGCCAGCACTCGCATCGCCCCGGGTGTCTTGAACGGTACGAGGGGTCCGTGATCGTGTACGGCCAGGGCGACCTGCTGTTCGACAGCCCGTCGCGGAAGCCCCCGTGGCGCTATGAGGGGTTTCTCGCGCGCCTGTCCGTTGGGCGCGGCAAGGCGGTGTCCGTTGAGACGATCCCCTACGTCCAGGGGCGCGAGCGCCCCGGCGTCCGCCGCATGACGGGCGAGGAGGAGCGCGCCTTCCGGCAGGAGCTGGACCGGCGCTCGCACGCCATCGAGGACGACGGCTTCGTCGAGAAAGAATGGCGGGCGTTTTGCAGGGAACGGGAAGCGAATTACCTCAGCGTCCTGCACGGACACGGGAAATTCCTTCGCGGCCTGCATGCGCGGTTTCCGTGGCTGCGGCTCGTCTACGGGCGCCGAAAACGCCTCTTCCTCCACAACCGCGTCCGCTGCGAGTCGCACCGCGAAGCGATCGAGACGATCTGCCAACACGGTTAGTTTCCGGAACGAAAGCCCCCGGCCATGACGATGCCTAACTTCCTGGTCATTGGCGGCGCCCGCTGCGGGACGACGTCGCTGCACTACTACCTCGGCGAACACCCCGACATCTTCATGGCGTCGCACAAGGATTGCCGATTCTTTGCCATGGGCGACGAGCCCATGCCGGCGTACCTGGAGGAGGACGAGCCCGCCCGGGCGCGGTTCGACGCCATGCGCCGCGACGCGGTCCTCACCCCCGAGGCGTACCGCGCCCTGTTCGACGAGGTCGCGGACGAGACGGCCGTCGGCGAGGCGACCGCGTTCTACCTGTACCATCCGCGTGCGCCGGAGCGGATCCGGCGCACCATCCCGGACGCCCGGCTCGTTGCGGTGCTGCGGCAGCCGGCGGAGCGGGCGTATTCCCACTACCTCGCCCGCGTGCGGAACGGAAGCATCGACCGGTCGTTCGAGGAGGTGCTCGACGCCGAAGACCCGGCGGACGAGCGCGTCTGGGCCGGACAGTTCCACTTCATCCGGGAGGGGTTCTACTACCGCAACCTGAAACGATATTATGATTTGTTTCCCGCCGACCAATTCCGGATATTCCTGTTCGAGGAACTCCAGGGCGAGCCGGAGCGGCTCGTCCGGGACATCTGCCGCTTCCTCGGTGTCCGCGACGACGTCCCGCTGGACGTTGCGATCCGATACAACGCGGCGGGGCGCCCGAAGAGCCAGGCGATCAACAGGCTGCTGATGCGGCGCAATCCGCTCAAGAGCGCCGTCAAGTGGCTCATCCCGCAGTCCCTGCGCACCCGGCTCCGGTTTCGCGTGATGCAGAAGAACGCCGCCGAGGCCGAGATGGCGCCGGACGTCAGGAAGCGGCTGATTGACGTATTTCGAGACGACATCCTCCGGTTGCAGGACCTGATCGGGCGCGACCTCTCGCACTGGCTCCGCTAAGCGGTCCGACAACGGTGTTGCGCGGTGGTCCTCCGTAACCACCGCGCAACAACCCGATGAATCGCGGCGTGTACGGAGCCCCGCCGCGCACACACGTTTCAGAACGTAGGTCGGCCCGCTTGGAACGATCGGCCGGCCCGTCGGCCGGGCGCGACGCCTCCGGCGCAAAGGCAAAGGCTGTTGCATGACCCCCCTGTTGCGAAAATGCCAATCCGCGTGGGGGCTTCTGGGCGCCGTCCTGCGCGGCTGGCGCACCCGGGAGAAGATCGTCGTCATCGAGAGCGACGACTGGGGCGGTATCCGCACCGCCTCGCGCGAGGCGTACGACCGGCTCGTGGACGCCGGCTATCCCATGGACGCTTCGCACCACAGCCTCGACGCCCTGGAGACCGACCGCGACCTCGACCTGCTCTTCGAGGTGCTGGACGGCGTGCGGGACGCCCGCGGCCGGCCGGCGTGCATGACGGCCAACCTGATCGTGGCCAATCCGGATTTCGAGCGGATCCGCGACGCGGCGTTCGAGCGGTATGAGTGGGAACCGGCGACCGCCACGCTGGCGCGCCGCGACGCCTGCCGGGGCGTCATGGCCCGCCGCGCCGACGGTCTGAAGCGGGCCCTCTTCGTGCCGCAACTCCACGCCCGCGAGCACGTCTGTTGGTGGCGATGGATGGAGGCCCTGCGCGCGGGGTCGGCCGAGGCGCGGCTCACGTTTGACCTCGGCATGTGCGGCGTGCCGCACGCCGTCTCCAGGGAGCGGCAGAGTTTCTACGTGCCGGTGTACGCGCCCGACGAGGAACTCGCCGAGCACGCCGTCGACCTCCAGGCCATGGTCGCCGATGCCGTTCGGTTGTTCGCGGAGCAGTGCGGCTACCGCGCGCTCAGCGTCACGGCTCCGTTGTATCATTGGACGCGCCGCACCGAGCGGGCTTGGTGGCGCGAGGGAATCCGCTACATCCAGGGGGCGACGTTTCAGCATCTCGGCCGCGGCCGGAGGCGGACGCACCGCCTCGGTCAGCGGAGCCCGGCCGGCTGCTGGTACCTTCTCCGCAACTGCGCCTTCGAGCCTGTTCCGCAAGGGCCGGACGCCTGCGACCGGGCCTTGGCGGAGATCGCACGCGCCTTCCGTTTCCACAAGCCCGCGGTGATCGGATCGCACCGGTATAACTATATAGGCTCCATTGATCCCGACGGCCGCGACCGCAGCCTCCGCGCGCTGGCCAGCCTGCTGAAGGCCGTTCGCGAGCGCTGGCCCGAGGTGTGTTTCCTGAGTTCGCCGGAGTTGGGGGCGATGATCGAGCACCGTCTGGACACGGTCGAGGCGCTGTCCCGCGCGGTCGACGTCACGGGCCATCCTGCGGCGTGATCGGCAGTCGGCCGGGCGGCACGCCGGCGCACGCGGGGATCGGGGCCGTCGGGTCGCCGCCGCCCGCCAGGCGGGCCAGGACCTGGGCCAGGACCGGGGCGTTGCGGTCCACGTTGAAGTGGGCGCGGATGAAGCCCTCCGCCCGCTGCGCCATCGCCGACGCCGCCGACGGGTCGGCCAACACGTCCGCCACGGCCGACGCCATCGCCTCCGCCGCGTCCGGGGGGACCAGCCGGCCGGTCTCGCCGTCGCGAAGGATCTCCGGCACGCCGCCCACGCGGGTGCTGACGACCGGCAGGCCGGCCGCCATCGCCTCCATGACGACGTTCGGCAGCCCCTCGGCCCGGCTCGTGAAGAGCATGACGTCCGCCGCCCGCATGAACCGGAGGACCTGCGGCCGGGGCACGCGGCCGGTGATCGTGAGCCGCCCCGCCAGACCGTCGCGGGCCGCGCGGGCCTCCATCGGACCCGCCTCGGGCCCGCCGCCCACCCACACGGCCCGCAGGGTCGGGACCCGCCCCGCCAGGCGCCGGAAGGCCCCGTAGAACGCGTCCGACCCCTTCGCCGTTCCGACGTGACCGGCCATGAGCACGTACGGGGCGCCTGAGTCCATGCCGAGGTCGCGCCGCAGGGCCGCGCGGTCCGCCCCCTCGGCCGGGAGGTCGCCGACGTCGATGCCGCGGTAGAACGTGTGGGCGTGCGGCGCCCCGCCGCAGGCCTCCGCCACGACGCGGCGGAGGGCGTCGCTCGTGGTCAGCACCAGGTCCGTCTGCCGCACGTTGTGACGGAAGAGACGCAGGTTGTCGGGCGAGGTGAACGGTTGCGTGTGCACGTCCGTGCCGACGGCCCATCCGACCGACGGGCGCCCCAGGCGCCGCCCCACGTACTGGGCCGTGTGGACGGAACTGCCGAACCCGTTGCCGAGCACCACGGTGAACCCGTGCCGGCGGTGCAGGGTCTCGCACAGGCGGGCGGCGGCCAGGCAGAAGGTCCGGGCCTGAAACCAGCCGCGACGCTGCGACCGGATGGAGAAGTACGGGGGACGGTGCACCTCGATGCCGTGCCAGGTTTCGCGTGCGGCTGGCCGCCGCTGCGGCCGGAACCGCGCCAACCGTGTCAGCGGACCGGGGACGTAGGCGGTCGGCACCACGACGACGAGCCGCTCGGCGAGGCGGGCCAGGCGGCGGACGAGGTTCGCGAAGAACAGGCCGGCCGTCGGCCGAGGCCCGCTCGGAAACAGGTGGGCGCTCGTGATGACCAGCAGGCGCAGCGAGGCATCGGCGGCGGGCATGTCGGACGGCGGCGCGTTGCCTTGCGGCATGGGGGGCATGGTATTCCCGATGGTCGCCGGGCGCTTCACGGCGCCCGGATCGTCTGTCGGATGTATCGAGGGATGTTCCTCGCCCGAAACGCGGCGGACTCCAGCATCCATCGCAGCCGGCACACGGGGTCGCGCGTGTAGGCGTACCACCGCTCGGCCCGGGCGCGAAACACCTCCAGGCCCGTCAGGCGGTGCAGCACGAGCAACTGGCGGATGTGGAGGAAATGGTACCGCGGCCAGGAGGGCAGGGCCCCCCGCGTCGGCGCCTGGTCGTAGGCGCTGATGTAGCCGCGGTCGTACCGGTCGAGCACGTCCTCGCAGGCGAGCGTGGCGACGCCGTCGTCGAACAGCCGCTTCGCCTCCTCGCTGCCCGTGGCGCGGTACAGGTCGTACAGCCCCATCAGCGACGACATGAACCCGTTTAGCACGTGCCGCAGTTTGCCCGGGTACGGGTGCTTCTCGTAATAGGCGCGGCCGGCCGGGTCGGTCCAGCGGAGACCGCCGTCGGCCACCGGAACCGTGTAGGTGGCCATCGAGCCGACGGCCGCATCGAGGAAGTCCTGCCTGCCGGTCACCTGGTGGGCCCGGCAGAGGACGGAGATCGCCCAACTCTGGGCCAGGCACCCGATCCACGGGACGGGGTGGGGGGCGTAGGACGGCACCTCGAAGCGAAAGAACCAGGCGTCGCACGCCGTCCCGCCCAGGGTCACCCGCTCCCGCGCCTCGAGCAGCAAGTCGGCCTTGTGCAGGAACTGCGCCTTGAGCCCCTCGTCGTGGGATTCCAGGTATCGATGAAACAGGTGCATGGCCACGTGGCAGTGCGTGGTGGGCTGACGGCGCCGGCGTCCGCCGATGTGGACGATTGAGAATCCCCGTTCGTCGGTCTCGCGGTGGGCCAGGCGCTCGTCGGGATGGTAAATGTAATGGAAGCCGAGCGTCGGACCGAAGAAGTCCACCCGCGGGTCGAACTGGCGAACGTCATACGGCCACTTGCGTTTGCGCCAGATGACGGCGGATTGGCGAGCCCCGTACGCCCACATCCGCCCGAGCCACGTGCGGGGGACCTCCGACGCCGGGGAGGGCGGCGCGTCGGACGGCACCCCTTCCGGCCCGGCGCGGTCCCATGCGTCGCGCATCAGCGGCGTTCCTGGATCCACCCCTATCGCGGGCCGCCGGCGGGACCCGCCGGCGCGGGCAGGGACACGGCGCCGGCCTCGCCGTGCGGGGAGAGGCGTCCGACCAGGCCGGCCGACGGCTGTCGCCAGAAGAACGCCAGCAGCCATGCCACGCTGAAGAACAGCCAGTACTGCTTGCCGAACCACCACGCGCCGCCGAGCCCCAGCAGGAACTGGTAAAGCGCGATACTTGCCGCCAGCCACTTGTCCGCGTTCCGCGGCATGCGGAGGATGCCGTAGAGGATGGAACCGGCGAATCCGAGGAAGAGCAGCGCCCCGGGCACACCGAGGTTCGAGAACAGGTAGAAGAGGTCGTTGTGGACGACCAGGCCGGACCGCGTCCGGAAGCACGCCCACCCGGCGCCCAACGGGTGCGCCGAGACGTAGTCGTAGGCCTCCTCGATGAACCCCAGCCGGCGGATGAAGGAGTCCACGGCATACTGCGGGTTCGTCATCCGCCACACCGTGAGCGCGGGCAGGAACATGACCGCCGCCACGTAGACCGTCACCGCCAGAAGGATCAGGCCGAACAGGATGCCGATGACCAGGCGCGGCCGGCGGAACATCATGCCCCCCGTCAGCAGCGGCAGCAGGAGCGGCACTCCGAGGAAGAAGACGGCCTTGCGGCCGCCCGTCTCCATCGTGCCCACCAGCAGCAGGGCCATGGCGGTCACGAGCAGGAAACGGATCGCCACGCTCCGCGACCGGACGAACAGATAGATCGCCGTCAGGAATCCCAGGCCGAACACCGCGCCCATCGTGTTCGGGTTCACCTCCGCCCCGCCCCCGAAGGCGAACGCCAGGCGGTAGTGTTCCGTGCGCAGGCCGAACACCGCCGCCCCCAGGAACGCCAGCACGCACGCCGCCACGTAGATCCGCAGCGGCCAGAGCAGGTCGTCACGCTTCCGCACCACCGACACGATCAGCACCACGTAGACCAGCATCTGGATCGGCGTCCGGACCATAACCAGGGCGTATTGCGGATACATCGCCCACAGCACCGACGCGATGGCCAGCAGGTTCAGGCCGAACAGCGTCAGCGTCATCGTGTTGAAGAGGCGCAGGTGCTTGCGCGTCAGGAGGAAGTGGATGAGGGTTCCGAGACCGAACAGGATGCCCATGCCCTGCTCGGGACTGAACTGGCCCCCCACGCCCAGGCCGCCGCTCAGCGGCACCAGGGCCGCCATCAGCGTCAGGCCGAAGATCGGTTTCCACGCACAGCCCGCCAGCGTCAGGGGCGCCACCAGGAAGAGCATGTACTCCCAGTCGATGCCGAGGCGGATCAGGATGAGCGTGGCCAGCGCCAGCACGCCCCAGGTGGCCAGGAACAGCAGCCACAGGCTCGACGGACCTTCCGGGGCCGCCCGCGTCCGCTCGGGGACGACCGTCAGGCCTGCGCCGTTTCGCGGCGGGTTGGACCCGGTCGTGGTCAACGCGTTCGCCTTTCCTGTGCGCCGCCCCCCGTCCTTCGGCGCTCGGCGCCGGCGTCCGCCGCCGGCGCGCACTCATCCCCCCTCCCCGTGAGGACTCATCGGCCAGCGCGGCGCCCCGGTCCAAGAAAAAGCGGGTCGCCGGGCCGAGGCGCCCTCCCGTAGCGGTGACACCGGTTGTTGTCGGGGACGGCTCATGCTATACTCCTTCCATCGCCCACGCAAGGGCTTTTCGGGGGCACGCGAGGCCGCGGGCCCCGGCGGGGCGGGGGCGCTTCCGACCGCGGGTGGCATGGCCACCCGATGTTGGGTGGCCATGAGGTTTCGAAGGGCCCATGGCCGCGTCCCGGCGCGCCGGGATGGCCATGCCACCCCCCGTTCGCATGGCTTGCTGCAAGAACTTGTCGCACGCGAGGCCGCCGGGCCTTGGCGAGACGGGGCGGCCTGCGACGGCCGTTTTCAGCCGCTCTCCGCCGTGTCGCCGGCCGTTGGATTTACTGAAGGCCGTTTTGCCGCAAGGACGATAGCGCCGGTACGCGGGGGAGGGGGTTCCGACGTCTCTTTCGGCGCGAAAGGACCCACATGCCGGACCCGGACGGACGCCAACCGGTCCCGGTGCGAACCCGCCTGGCCCGCTTCCTCGCGGGCCGCAGCGGCCTCGGCCGATTGGCCCCGGACTGCCTCAAGCGCCTCGTCTTCCGCTGCGTCGTCCCCTGGGAGCGCTACAAGCGGCAGCAGTGGTTGGCGGCCAACCCGCTGGCCGATGCCGAAGAGGTTTCCACCTACCCCGCCAAGGTCGACGTGCGGCTGGGCGTCGTCCGCGACTTTGCTCAGCGTCACGCCCATTACGTCGCCGCTTGCCGCGACCTCGGCGTGCCGTATCGCCTCGTCGATCTCTTCGCGCCGGACTGGATCGATCGCCTCCGGGCCCACCCGTGCGACGCGTACCTCGTCTGGCCCAGCGTCGCGCTGACCGTCTGGAAGCAGATGTTCGACGAGCGTCTGCGGATCATGGTCGAGCAGTTGGGCCTGGCGGTCTACCCGTCGCTCGCGGCCCTGTGGATTTACCAGAGCAAGCGGCGGATGCACTACTGGCTGGCGGCCCACGACGTGCCCCAACCCCGGACGTGGGTCTTCTACGATCGGGACGAGGCCCTGGCGTTCGCCGAGACGGCCGACCTGCCCCTCGTCTACAAGCCCGACCTGGGCGGAGCGGCCCGCGGCGTCCGC
>Ga0272441_10014633_pt1 | contig 11088 bp, 13 predicted proteins | sample SSMProp6N_FD_193582 | JGI IMG/M metagenome (GOLD analysis project Ga0272441, IMG submission 193582) | Marine sediment archaeal communities from Little Sippewissett salt marsh, Falmouth, MA, United States - SSM-Prop-6N | ecosystem: Environmental > Aquatic > Marine > Wetlands > Sediment ...
TTTATCAATTAGAATAGCAACTTTGTTTGAAGGTGCGTTTTCGTCTAACGTTACCACTGGACTGCTCATGATATCTTTAACAATCATTCTTGTTCTTAATCCAATGTCAGACATGGCTTTGGACTCCTAACAACGTTTTAACAAGCCTCGGCTTCCACTTGTGAAAGTAGTAATCGCACATTTAAGAGTTGCTAACTCCGCCATTGCAAAAACAGAGCCTTGAGGAGGGCCGTGCAAGTTTATTAATGCGTGCATGAAAAGCATAATTCAAGGGATGGGAAATGTTGAGGACAAACGCTGATAAACTTGTGAAGATGTCAGTTGTGGGTGAAGTAGCTAGCCCAGTTGTCGGGAAATCAGTTTACAGAGTCTCACCCACGGGAACTCCGACGATTTTGCCTGGAGTGGGCGGAATAACTTACAATCTAAGAGTCGGCGACTTAGCATGCGGTTGGGAAGCAGACCACGTGGAACCATGCGTTAGTGTTGAAAACAAAGAAAACGACCCGCGATACGGGCAGGGAGCCAACGCCGCGTTCAATGTGCTCTCATGCATTGGAAACGAAGCAACTGTTGTAACAGGCGACGCGAAAGGAAGCAAAGGTGTTGTCACGGGCAAGCACGGCGGAATAGAACACGTGCTAGTTGATTTTCAACCAGAAACGTTAGAAAAACTCATGTTAGGCGACAAGATTCTCGTGAAAGCCTTCGGGTTAGGTTTGAAGCTCACAGACTTTGCTGATATCAAAGTGATGAATATGGACCCGCGGTTCTTGGAGGCGTTAGACCCCAAGCCAAATGGTGAGAAATTAGAGGTTCCTGTGACTCACATGATTCCAGCGGCTATTATGGGTTCAGGTTTAGGAGCAAGCCAGACGTATTCAGGAGATTATGACATCCAGCTTTTCGATGAAAACGTGATAGAGCAGTACGGGCTTGAGGATTTGAGGCTTGGAGATTTGGTGGCTGTAATTGACGCTGACCACTCATTCGGCAGAATTTACAGGCAGGGCGCCATCTCCGTCGGCATTGTTGTGCACACCAATTGTGTCACAGCGGGGCACGGACCAGGAGTCACAAGCTTGATGACTTCGCCTTCAGGGAAACTAGTACCTAAAATTGACTCGAAAGCCAACATCGCTTATCTCCTGAAGTTAAGAGCAGATATATAAAGCAGTAATTTTACTATTTGCGTGTAAACAGCCAAGAGGTTAAAATTAATGCCGTTTAAACGAAAAAGTCGAGGAAGATCAAAAGGAAGCAAAGGAAGCAGTGGTCTCGTACAATGCGTCGGTTGCGGACAGATGGTGCCGCGTGACAAAGCAAAGAAGTCTACGCGCAGAGTGTCCTTCGTCGAGCCTCAATTGGCTAAGGAACTAAGACAGAAAGGCACGTACATGGCCTCGTGGGTAGACACAAAATACTATTGCATTTCATGTGCAGTGCACCGCGGAATCGTGAAGGTTAGAGCCGAAAACGAACGACGCACACGTTATAGAAGAAGACGCTAGCCTTCCAGACAATTACTCTTTTTCTTCAACGAATTATAAACATGTATTCCTCTCTGTAGAACCGTGAAGTTCGAGAGCACCGCAAGCAAAATTATTCCGATGTTTAAGGCTGGAAGCCAGAAAACCGCGGCGATACTTGCGACTGCCATAATCAGCATTCGTTCAGCTCTTTCAGCTACGCCCACGGACTCCATCTTTATCCCTGCAGCTTCAGCCCTAGCGCGGCTATAACTCACCATCATGGAACCAATTAAGGCAGCTAAACCCCATACAGGATTGCACAAGCCGCCGATTATCACGCCAGCGTAAACAGCAGCGTCAGCGTACCTGTCCAGAAGAGAATCCAGAAACCCTCCAAATACGCTTGCCTGCTGATATATTCTAGCTATAACACCGTCCAACGCGTCACAGAACCCAGATGCCAAAAACAGAATGGTAGCCAAAAAAATCCACAGAGACTTACCATCCGATACTGCGTACGTAAAAGCTGAAAGCAAAGCCAAAGCCACCCCTATGAGACTTACAAGGTTCGGGGTTAACCCTATCTTATGCGCGGCTTTAGCTTCTGAAGCCAGCAGGTCCTGAACTTTCTTCTTCAGTTTCGTAAGCAATTTCAGCTCGCCACTTGGTATGTTAACGCTTACTATTAAAGCTGGGACTGCAATATGGTTTGCGTTTTAACCAGCCAAAAAACTGAGCAAACAAGAATTAGATTGTTAATTCAACATCCACAAAACACGGGAGCCTTAAATGGTCCTCGATGGCTGGGCATTGCCTTAATGTGTTCTTTCAGCGGACTTATAAGTAAGATGTAGTTAATTTAGGGCAGTAACGTTCTGTCGCAAACAAAAACGCGTAAACGACAACGTTACACAAAAGAAACAACAAAAAGGAGTGAAGAAAATGACTGAGAACGCGGATGTTGTCTTCGTCGGGAACAAACCTCCAATGAGCTATGTGCTGGCAATCATAACAAGTCTTTCTTCAGGAAACTTGAAGGAAATAACGCTGAAAGCGCGTGGCCAAGCAATAACTACAGCAGTTGACGTGGCTGAAATAACAAGAAACCGATTTATCAAAGACTTGAAAGTAACCAAGATAGCCATCGGAACAGCAGAGATGCCACCCAGAGAAGGCGAAAACAGGTCCAGAATGGTTTCAACAATGGAAATCACGATGAGCAAAGAGTAAAACAATACAGAGCACAGTTGACAAAGAAAACATTTCAAAATTTCTTTTATTTTTTAATTTTCAGCCAGTATCCGCAGTATCATAGGTTTTTGATGGGCGCTTCTCAGCACAAGATTAATAGCTTAAGGAAATTCAAAGTAGAGTTAGCTCCGTGAGAAAGATGTTAGACATCAAACTTATCCGCGAAAATCCCGAGTCCGTGAAAAGCAATTTGGATAAAAGGGGAAACCCTGAAAACAGCAAAATGCTTGAAGCGTTAATAGATTTAGACAGGGAATGGCGTCAGAACCTGACGAAACTGAACGACCTTCGCCACGAAAGAAAACTTTTGACCAGTGAAATTGCCAAGCTGAAAAAGGCTGGGAAAGACGCTGGCAGCGAAGTTGAAAAAGCAAAAACTCTTGAATCTGAAATCAAAGGCATACAATCAGAAGTAGCCAGAGCAGAAGAGAAAACGCGCGAGTACCTTATGCAGCTTCCTAATTTACTGCATGAAACAGTGCCGTTCGGGAATGATGAAAGCGGCAACGTCCAAGTTAAAAGCTGGGGCTCCACACCAAAATTTGATTTTGAAATTAAAAATCACATAGACTTAGGCTTGAACTTGGATATAATTGACATTGAGAGAGCGGGAAAGGTTACGGGTTCAAGATTTTTCTATTTGAAGGGAGAAGGCGTGCTTCTAGATATGGCTTTGATGAGTTTTGCTTTGGAGGAAATCACGAAGAAAGGCTATGTTCCTGTGGAGCCGCCGTATTTGATGAGGCGAGAGCCATACGAAGGCGTCACGGCGCTGGGTGATTTTGAAGAGGTATTGTACAAAATTGAGAATGAAGACTTGTATTTGATAGCCACTTCAGAGCATCCCATGGCAGCCATGTTCATGAACGAAGTTCTGAAAGAAGAAGACCTTCCTCTTAAACTCGCAGGCATAAGCACATGCTTCAGAAAGGAGGCGGGCGCCCACGGTAAAGACACGCGGGGAATGTTCAGGACGCACCAGTTCAACAAGATAGAGCAGTTTGTGTTCTGCACTCCTGAGGAATCGTGGAAACTTCATGAGGAGCTTCTTCGTAACGCGGAGTCGCTTGTTCAGAAGCTCGGTTTGCCTTACCGCGTGGTCAACGTGTGCACTGGCGACATTGGAACAGTGGCAGCTAAGAAATACGACATTGAAGTGTGGATGCCTGCTCAGAACGCTTACAGAGAAGTTGTTTCATGCAGTAACTGCACAGATTACCAAGCGCGGAGACTAGGAATTCGTTACAGGGAAAAGGAAGGTGCAGCACCGAAAGGGTTCCTGCACACTTTGAATTCGACCGCGATAGCCACTGGAAGAACCATTGTTGCGATAATGGAGAACTTTCAGCAAGAAGACGGGACGGTTGTTGTTCCTGAAGGTTTGAGAAAATACATGCATGATATTGAGAAGATAAGCGTGGAACGGTAAACCTTTTAATATTGCCTTGCGATTGTTGATGGCACGTTTGGAGGATAAACTTGTCTTCGAAAACTAAACGGTTACGCGATAAATGGCGCGGAAAAACATGGTACATGGTAGTGGCGCCGCCGTTCTTTGGAAACGTTGAGTTAGGGTCGTTGCCAGCTGAAAATCCAGAGCAGCTTATTGGAAGAGTTGTTGAGGCAACGCTTTATGATATTACAAGCGACTTTTCGCATCAGTATTTGAAGATGTTTTTCCAGATAAATGAGCTTGATGGAAAAACTGCGCATACTTTGTTCAAGGGTCATGAGTATTCTCGGGATTACTTGCGGAGTTTGGTGAGGAGAAGGACAACGAAGGTTGATGGTCTTTTCAATCTGATCACGAAAGACGGTTACAAGCTGCGGATAGCAGTGTCGGCGCTCACGCTTTCGCGGATTAAAACGTCTCAAGAAAAACTCATACGTGACATGATGACGAAGACTGTTGACGAAAAAGCTGCCGTGTTGACGCTGGATCAGTTTGTTCAAGAAATGGTTCTTGGAAAGATAGCTTCGGACGTTTACAATAAAGCAAAGAAAGTTGCACCGCTCAGGCATGTTGGCATCAGAAAGTCAAAGCTGGTAGCTCAACCTGCTCAAGCGCCAGTTCAAGAAGTCGAAGTTGCAGCGCAGTAAGCTAGAACTTTTCTTGTTTCCGCGTTTTTTCACCGTTCGTATTGCGGTTGTTAGGGCGAAATGTCTTTAGATGTGAGTATGCTTGTTTAGAAGTTGTTAGGAGGTTGGTGTTTTGACTGCACGTGCGGGTGTTCATGAAAAAGGAACGTTTTCTGTTTCAGACTTGATAAGTAATGCTAAGAGAAGCAGTGATTGTGAAAAGATGGGAGCTATGACGCTTTTCATTGGGGTAGCTCGCGGTGAGACTTTGGAGGGAGAAAAAGTTCGGAAGCTTAAGCTGGAAGCGTATGAGGAAAAGGCTGATGAGGTTCTAGACAAGATTTGTGATGATTTGTCTAAGAAGTCAGGTATAGTTGATGTTCAGATTCATCATTTGCTGGGCGAATTCGATGTTGGAGAAGAAATGGTGTACGTTTTAGTGGCTGGTTCCCACAGGACGGATGTTTTTCCTGTTTTGCGGGAAGCCGTTGAGAGGTACAAGAGTGAAGCTCCTGTGTTCAAGAAGGAGTATGTTGTTGACGCTGAAGGTTCGTCGAGTGAGTATTGGGTTTCAGAGAAAAAGAGCGAGAATAATAGGCACTAGCTTTTTTGTTAAATGTTGTTGAGTGGAAGCGATGATTACGGCTTTGGCGGGTGGAGTTGGAGCGGCTAGGTTTCTCACTGGGCTTGTGAGGCTTGTTAAAGGGGAAGACTTGACGGTAATTGTGAATACTGGTGATGACATTGACTTGTTTGGTTTGCATATCTCGCCAGATGTGGATATTGTCACGTACACTTTGGCAGGTATTGTTGATGAGGAGAAGGGTTGGGGAATTAAGGGAGACACGTTTCGTTGTCTTGAAGCTCTTGGGAAGTTTGGTTGTGAACCATGGTTTAATCTTGGCGATAAAGACCTTGCTACGCACATGTTCAGAACAGGACTTCTTAAAAACGGGTTTAAGCTGTCCGAAATTACAGTGCAAGTTAGCCGTGCTTTGGGGCTTGACTTAACTATTTTGCCTATGACGGATGACAAGTTTGAAACTAGAATTGTGACTGAGTCTGGTTCTGTTCATTTTCAGGAGTATTTGGTTAAGAGGGGAGCAAAGGATGAAGTTTTGGGTGTTGAGTTTCTTGGTGTGGAGAGCGCGAAGCCTGCGGTTGGTGTTGTGGAAGCGATTATGGATTCTGAGTTGGTGGTGGTTTGCCCGAGTAATCCGGTGGTTAGCATAGGTACAATTTTGGCGGTGAAGGGAGTAAGAGAAGCTCTTAAGCGTACTGGTGCTAGGAAGGTGGCGGTGAGTCCGATAATTGCTGGTGCTCCTGTTAAAGGTCCAGCGGACAAGTTGCTGCGTGGTTTGGGTTTGGAGGTTTCTGCGTTTTCTGTGGCTAAGCTTTACTCTGATTTTCTTGACACGTTTATTCTTGACACGGCTGATTCCGCGGAGAAAGGGAGAATAGAGAAGTTGGGCGTTGAAGCGAAGGTCACCAACACGATAATGAAGAGTTTAGACGATAAAATTGAGCTTGCGCGAACTGTACTAGAAGGCTGAAAGCCGCTTTCGTTTCTGAATGGGACTAAATAGGTTAAAGTTACGTCTATATTCTATGGTGGTAGTCTAAATAAGCATGGAGTGGTGAATAGTTGTCACTGTTGCCTTTCATAAGGAAGGGTTATATGTTTACTATTCCCAAATAGTGTAAATGGAGATGTGAACCTTGGAAAGAAGAAGCTATAATTGGTTTGAGAAACGCCGCAAAACAAAAGGGTTAGAGCTTGCTCATGAGCAGATATCTAAAGCTTTTGACACGGTAACGTGGCTTCATAAGGCAACTGAAAGCTTTTCAGAGGGAAACTTTGCTGAAGCCAAGAAGCACGTTGAGAACCTGTATAAGGCTGAGGAGGAAGTTGACAAGTTACGGACAGAAGTTTTCATGGAGCTTTCCAAGGGTATTGCACTTGTAGCGGACTACCGTGAAGACCTGTTGCACGTAGTAAAACGGCTGGACACAATGGCGGATCACACAAAAGATGCTGCTAGGTGTCTGGAGATGCTTAAGGACACAAAAATCCCAAAGGAACTGTGCGATAAAACGGTTTTTATGACTGCGAAACTTGTGGAAACAGCTCAAACCTTGCGCAACAGCATCGAAAAGATTTCATCTAACCCAGCAGAAGCGATAGAGCAAGCTAAAAAAGTTGGCGAAATCGAACACGTCCTTGACGAAGAGTATCTAAGGGCTAAAAGCTTGTTTGTCAAGTACGGAACAGAAATCAACTGCGGAGCCATGGTAATCTTTGACGACCTAATCGAATTTCTCGAAGCGGCTGCAGACATGTGCGCAGACACAGCAGACTACATACTTGTACTTTCAAGCAGAGAATAAACACAAACTCCACTTTACCCATTTACTTTTCAATTGGGCTCTAGCGCTCGGAACGTCTATAGCCCCCCTTATTTAAACTATAAATAGTTCGCGAGGGGAGCGGTTTTTGATTTGAGGAGGCAGAGTAAGGCTTTTCTTGGAGATTGCATGTGTTGGCCGTGTCGGTGTTGTGGCTGTTTTTTCCGAAAGCTTAATTGATTGCCGTTTTGTTTGCGTGACGTAAGGGTGTATTATTTGAAGTTTGGTGCTTTCGTGTATAAGCCTGAGAAGGCTGAGGGTTTTGATTTTCACTTGTTGCGTACTAAAATTGAAACTGGCGAGAGGATTGCGCCTGTTCAAGACATGTATAGTAACGTTGCTGTTTTCGCTGATAACGCGGCTGCCCGTAGTCATCCTGAATGGATTTCGCAGTCGCCTCTTGGTCCAGCCCAGTTTGGGAACAACAACTTTAACATTTACTGGAGTGTTGTTTGCGCCACGCAGCCTGAGCATCGAGCTGAACAACTGGATTACATTGAAGATGTTGACCGCCACTCACAGGCTGTATGGCTGAACAGCCAGTACTTCGCCGACCACAGCCACTGTACTTGCCCGCGCTGCAAAGAACTCTGGAAGAAAAGCGGCTTAAGCTGGTTTGAATGGCGCATAAAAGAAGTCACCGACTACATCGCGGAAATAAGGCAACGCGTCAAAAAAGACTTGGTTATGTGTGTTCAGCCTGACCCTGTAACCGCTTGTGAACGTTACGGCGTCGACTTTGACGACCTCGCCAAGTACGCTGACGCCTTCAACGTGGTGATGTTCAGTAAAAACTACGCGACACATTGGTACTGGGAAACGTTGGCGCGCGGCTTCAAGAAGCTACTAAAGAAGCCAGTGTACATCAGCCTTTACGTTTACGGTCCAGGTGACACCCCGAAAGATGTGCCGTCACCCTCCGAGTTGTTAACTGTGAGCGTGCGCTGCGCACGAACAGGCATCGATGGAATCCTCTACTTGGCGAACGGCGCCAGCGAACTAAAGGACTTCCAGAAGGCAGCAGTAGACAAGGTTGAGCTCCGCAAGCGTTTGAGAAGCTACGGCGGCGCGCCTGTTCAAGAAGTGCTGGGTCGAGTTAAAAATTGGGAAAAAATTGTGGAGTAAAACGGGTTTACTGCAGGGATTTTTTCAGGGTCAGCAGGTAGGACATAACTTCTTCTATTTTTGGTTCAGAAATGTTCAGGGCTAGCTGAATTGCTGATTTAGGCTTCGAACGTGAAGACTGAAGCGTCTCCAAAGCGTGGTCTATGTTCGTTATCAGTGAATCCCAAGTGATTTTGGCTTTTCGACCTTCCAGCGTGTACAACGTAAGAACGTGCATGCTGATTGCATTCAAAGTGTCTCTGAAGCCCTTCGCGGCGCCGACGATTTCCAAGTTGTCATCGTCTCCTGCAAGGTAACCCTTAAGCGCACGATACTGCTGCTCTAGGAGCTCGATTTCACCGTAAAGTTTGGTTTTTATTATTTCATCTGTTCCGTCTCTCATAATTGTCCAACTCCTCTTTCTAGGGTCAACATCGGAATAAATAAGACTTCTTTTTTAAGAAAAGTTCCGTGGTTTACTTAGCTGAAACTTTCTTCCATCAGCGCCTTTACTTTGCCGTATTCCTCAGCCAATTTCGCAGCGGACACCGTGGCTTCACATGACACGCAGTTGCCGTCTTGACACGTTAAACCGTAGTGTCTCGCTTTCAACTGTTTAAGGCAAATCAGACTCTTCTCTAAGGCATTCAAGTCCGCGTTCCTGAAGCTGGGACACAAGTAAACCAGAATTTCAACAAAAAAGGAAGCGTTGGTCGGCGTTAGCCGTACCCCCACGCCTATCCTGAAGTTCTGGGTCTTATCGAGCGTCAGGTAAGCTTCTCCATGCTCGGAAGCCTTCGCTTTCTCTAGCAGGGCTTTTGCGTTTAATGGTTTAGTTTCTTTCGTTTTTTATCCCTCACATGTTTTGTGGGAATTTTTGGGTTTGTTGGTGGTGTTTGCTTAGATTTTGTAGTATTTTCCGTACAGGATTATGCCCACTGCTAGGATGGCTATGCAGGATACTGATACTACTGCGGTGTCCACTATTACTGCTGGACTGGTGATGGCTGCGCCTCTCAGGAACAGAGAGGTTAACGCGTCGGTGACGTAGTAGCTGGGTACGATTTTGCCGGCGACTTGCGTTGCTGAAGACATAGCTGAACCTACGAAGGTGCCGAGGAACATTTGCGGTAGCACGAATAGGAAACTTAAGCCTGTTGCGGCGCCTGAAGACTTGGCGATTGTGGCGGTGATTAAACCGAATCCAATGTTAGACAACGCGAACACCAGCACCAGCGTAAAAGCGAAAGCGTAGACTGGTACGCCCACGTTTGGTTGGAAGCCCATGAAGTAAACCATGATGAACACTATAATCGCTTGAACCAATGCTATCACCATGTACGATAACACTTGGCTGGCCATGAACTCCGTAGGTGTCGTCGGCGTAATGCGGATTCGTTTCATCATGCCGTTCTCGCGGTCTTCGGTGAACGACTGGGCAACAATCATTATGAGGAATATCGACGCGAAAGTGAACATACCCGGCGCCATAAAGTCAAACATTGACGGCGCATTCACCTCAACCAAGGAAGCGGTCTCCAAGCTGAACGGGCTTGCAACTGCCTGCTGACTCTGACCCGCAAGACCTGACAGCACTTGCTGGATGATCGGCGGTACTGCTTGGGTTGCGATGAGGGAGCCTTTGTCCAAGTACAGGGCAACAGTAGCATTCGTCCACATGTCAGGGTTGTTGGGCGCTGCCTGATACGAAGCAAAGCTCTGGCTGAAGTCTGCGGGAATTATCATCACGCCTTGAACATTGCCTTGTGACAGGTCGGTTTGCGCGGTTTGGTTGTCAACGTACGCCTGCACGTTAAGTATGTTCGTGTCCGACAACGCTGTTAAGAGAAACTGCGACGCGTTAACTGAACCTGCTTGATCCAAGTTAACTACGCCGATGCTATAGGCGGGTTGGCTGTCTCCGACTCCTCCGAAGGAGGCACCGAACGCAAAAACGAAAACTACGGGGAACAGGAAAATCATGAACAGAACCGCGGGTTCACGAACGGTTTTCTTCATTTCCTTTTTAGCTAAAGCTAAAACTCTTTGAAACTTCATTTACACTGCCTCCCGTATTTTTCTTCCAGTGAGCGCAATGAAAACCTCTTCCAAATTCTCGACGTTATGCTTAGAAATCAACGCGTCAGGAGAACCAAGCGCAATCAGTTTTCCATGGTCAATTATGCCCACACGGTCGCACAGTTCCTCCGCTTCTTCCATGTAATGCGTAGTCAAAATGATTGTTTTGTTTTCCTTTTTCAGTTCTTTTATAAAGTCCCAGACAGCACGGCGCGATTGCGGGTCCAAAGCCACTGTGGGTTCATCCAAGAACGCTATTTGGGGATCGTGAATTAGAGCGAGAATAAGACTTAATCTGCGCTTCATGCCGCCGCTGTACTTCGCCGTTCTCCTCTTAGCATCACCCGCTAGCCCCATGTTTTCGAGCAACATGTCATGTCTCTTTCTGAGGGTTTCTTTGTTCATAGCGTAAAGATTCCCGAAAAGCTCTATGTTCTCCGCACCTGTCAGGTACGGGTATATCGCGGTCTCTTGAGGACAAACACCTATAAGCTCCTTAACTTTCCCTGTTTCCCGTTGAACATCATAGCCGCCAACCTTGGCAGAGCCGCTGGTGGGTTTCGTCAAGCCACAGAGAATGTTTATAGCCGTGGATTTGCCCGCGCCGTTCGGACCCAACAGCCCAAACAACTCGCCTTTCGGAACTTGCAAGCTAACGCCATCTACGGCGGTAACATCTACAAATTTCTTCACGAGG
>Ga0272441_10014634_pt1 | contig 11087 bp, 9 predicted proteins | sample SSMProp6N_FD_193582 | JGI IMG/M metagenome (GOLD analysis project Ga0272441, IMG submission 193582) | Marine sediment archaeal communities from Little Sippewissett salt marsh, Falmouth, MA, United States - SSM-Prop-6N | ecosystem: Environmental > Aquatic > Marine > Wetlands > Sediment ...
CCGGTTCCTGAAGCCTTGGGGCTCCTGAAGGCTTCTGAAGCCTTTCCGGCAATTTAAAGCCCGAGGGGCCACGGAGGGGCCTCGATATGGGGCGGAGACGGCACGTAAGTAATGCTCCCCCCAGGGGTTACGCCTCTGCGCCCGATGCGGATCGCTTGAATAATGTTAAAGTCGGGTTTAACATTATGAAAGGTTCCTGTGAGCGGCGAGCCGCACGTGAGGAGAAGAGAGAGGAGGAAGAGGCAGCGGGCTGCGGCCTGTAGGGCAGGAGGGAGGCGGACGGTTCAGTTGAGGGGGCGAGGAGTTCAGTGGGCAGATTGACACCCGGGCGCGGGGGCAGTATCATGGGGCGGCGTCCCGGGCCGTGATCGGGGCGCGCGGCATGTATGCGGGGCGCCGGCGGGTGCCCTGCCCCACTGGGTGCTTCCAAGGGAGACGAGCCGTGAACGATTGGTGCGAGCTGGTTCAGGGCGGTGTGACGGCGCCGAAGGGGTTCCGGGCGGGGACGGCGCGCTGCGGCATCCGGCAGGCGGCGGGGGACGACGTGGGGCTGCTGGTGGGCCCTGCCGGTGGCTCGGCGGCGGCGGTGTTCACGACGAACCGCGTCGTCGCGGCGCCGGTGACGTGGAGCCGCGCGACGATGGCGAGGGGGGCGGTGTGTGCGGCGGTGGTGAACGCGGGGAATGCGAATGCGTGCACGGGCGAGCGGGGCCTGCGGGATGTGGAGGCGACGGCCGCTGCGGCCGCGGAGGCCCTGGGGCTGGGGCCGGAGAATCTGCTCGTGGCGTCGACGGGGATCATCGGGCGCTTCCTGCCCGTCGAGAAGCTCCTGGCCGGCGTGGGCGAGGCGGCGAGGGGGCTGGACGATTCGCTCGAGGCGGGCGATGCCTTCGCGCGGGCGATCATGACGACGGACACGGTGCCGAAGCAGGTGGCTCTGCGGTGCGACCTGGGCGAGGGCTCCGTGACGCTGGGCGGGACGACGAAGGGGGCGGGGATGATCGCCCCGGGCATGGCGACCACGCTGACGTTCCTGACGACGGACGCGCGCATCGAGCGCCCCGTGCTGCTCGAGATGCTGCGGCGGGCGATCGAGGTGACGTATAACCGCATCTCGATCGATAACCACATGAGCACGAACGACACGGCTGTGTGCCTTGCGAGCGGGCTTGCGGAGGCTCCGGCGATCGCGGCGGGAAGCGAGGGGGCCGTGCGTTTCGAGGCTGCGCTCACGGAGCTGTGCGGCCGGCTGGCGCGGATGATCGTGGCGGATGGCGAGGGGGCCACGCGGCTGGTGACCATCGAGGTGGTGGGTGCTCCAAGCGAGGAGTCCGCTGTGCGGGTGGGACGCGCCATCGCGGATTCTCCGCTGTGCAAGTGTGCCCTGCACAGCGGGGATCCGAACTGGGGGCGGTTCGTGTCCGCCGCGGGCTTTGCGTGTGCGGAGCTCGAGGAGGCAAAGACGTCGCTGCACATCGGCGGCAAGCTGGCCTACGCCGCCGGCGGGCCTGCCGATACGCCGCTGCCCGACCTCGAGGCCGCGATGGCCGGCGATGAGGTGACGCTGCGCCTGGACCTGGGGCTGGGGGCTGGCGAGGCGACGGTGTGGACGTGTGATCTTTCGAGGGAGTATGTGACGATCAACGCGGACTACCACACCTGAGGCGCCTGGGGCATCTGAGGGCCAGAGGGAACACGGGCAGGATGCCTGTGCCACCAGGATCGGGGCAGAAGCGCGTGCGCTGCCACAGTGCAGGCAGGGATGCCTGTGCGGAGGCCCGCCAAGGCGAGGAAGGTGTCCGAGAGGCCGAACGCACGTAGGCGATTGAGGGTGAGCGGTTGAGCGAGCTGGTGCTATTGCTGCGAGCGAAGGGCCGGGCGGTGCGGAACCGGCTGCGGGCCTTCCGCCGCGAGTCGCTGCTCAAGGTGGCGGTGGTGGGTGTGGCGGGGCTGACGTTCTGGGGGGGCATCTTCGGGGCGTCGCTCCATGGGTTCCGGTTCATCGACACGTTTCTGGGCAGCCCTGAGGTGCTCCTGGAGACTCTGCTGGGGCTCTTCTTCCTGCTGTTGGGGGTGATGCTGCTGTTCAGCAACGCGATCATTTCGTTCGGCGGGCTGTTCCGCTCGGACGAGACGGATCTGCTGCTGACGTGGCCGGTGCGTGCGGAGCAGGTGTATGTGTACAAGCTGGTGGAGGCGGTGACGTTCAGCTCGTGGGCGTTCGTGGTGCTGGGCCTTCCGCTTCTGATGGGCTACGGGATTGTGGCGGGAGCGCCGTGGCACTATCCGCTGCTTACGCTGGCGTACTTCGGGGCGTTCGTGGTGCTGATGGCGAGTGCGGGCGGGGCGGTGGCGGTGGTGCTGGCGGCGTATCTGCCGGAGCGGGTGAAGCGGGTGCTCGGTGTGTCGGTGGTGGGAGTGCTGGCGGTGACGCTTTCGCTCACGGTGTGGGTGCACGGGGCGGCGCGTGCCCGGGGTGCGTTCCTGGAGTCGTGGCTTCCGCGCACGCTGGGTCGGATGAGCTTCGCTCGGAACCTGTTCCTGCCGAGTCACTGGGTGAACCGGGGGCTGATGGAGGGCGCGCGGGGGAATCTGGGCGAGGCGGCGTACTGGTTCGTTCTGCTTGCGAGCACAGCGGCGGTGGTGTTTCTGGCGGGGCGTGGTCTGGCGTCGCGGCTGCTGCGGGTGGGGTGGTCGCGGGCGCGGTCGCTGCCGGGGGGCGGCCGGGGGGCGTGGCGTGGGCAGTGGCTGCTGGCGCGGTGGGCTCCAGCGGTGCGGGTGCTGGTGGCGAAGGACTGGCGCCTGTTCGTCCGCGACCCTGTGCAGTGGTCGCAGTGTGCGATTCTGTTCGGGCTGATGGGCTTCTACGTGCTGAACCTGCGGACGTTTTCGTACCACGTGGCGAAGCCGCTGTGGCGCAATCTGACGGCGCTGCTGAACGTGGCGGCCACGAGCCTGGTGCTGGCGACGGTGACGACGCGGTTCGTGTTTCCGCTGCTGAGTCTGGAGGGCCGTCGCTTCTGGCTTCTGGGTCTGGCTCCGGTGGGGCGTCGGACGGTGTTGTGGTCGAAGCTGGCTTTCTCGCTCACGGGCGCACTGGTGGTGACGGTGCCTCTGGTGGTGGTCTCGGACACGATGCTGGAGCTGCCTGGGGCAACGATCTGGCACCACGGCCTGGCGATCGTGTGTGTGTGCTTCGGGGTGTCGGGGCTGTCGGTGGGCCTGGGGGCGATGTTTCCGAACTGGAAGGAGCAGAACCCCTCGAAGATCGTGTCGGGGTTCGGCGGGACTCTGAACCTGTTGCTGTCGGTGGCGTTTGTGGCGGCGGTTCTGGTGCTGACGGCGGTGCCGTATGGAGTGCGTCTGGCGCGCCTGGGCAGGACGGGGCCGGAGGTGTTCTACGCGCTGTGTGCCACGGGTGTGCTGGCGGCGGTGGTGGGGCTGGTGCCGATGCAGCTTGGTCTGCGTGCGCTGCGTCGGCTGGAGTTCTGAGGTGCTCTCCGCGATTCTCGGCCGGAGGCGATAGGAAAGGAGATGATGTTGTCGCGGGACGGGGACGTCCCGGCCACAATAGGATGGCGCGGAGCCGTCCTGATGGTCTTGGGTGCAGGAGGGTTGCCGGTCCTGTGGTCAGCGGTCGAGGACGTTGACGGCTTGTATGAAGTCCTCGTCGTTGGGTCCGAAGCTGACGATTTCGTCGGCTTGTTCGACCTGTCCGTTGCAGCGGAGGACGTTGATGTGTCCGGAGTGGTGGATTCGTGCGGGGCTGGTGAAGGTTTCGTAGTAGTCGCAGCCGATGATTTTCTGGGGGTTTCCGTCGACTCTGGCAAGGGCAAGCGGTGTGCTTGCGTCGTCGACGAGTCCCTGGCGTCCTCGGTATCCATAGGAGCACTGGACTTCGCCGTCCTCGGTCTCCCAGTTCTGCCAGCCGTATTCCCACTCGATGTCGCGGGCGGGGTCGCCGGCGCAGAAGAAGGCATTGTTGTCGGGCATGAACTGGGGGTAGAGGCATCCCCAGCCGGTGGGCTGTGCGTCCTTGTAGCAGGTGTTGGAGATGCGCAGGGGGGTGGTATGGTTGATAGGGAGGAAGTTGTCGAAGCTGTTGGCGTAGAGTGTGGTGGCTTTCCAGAGCTGGGTGAGGTTTCCCTTGCACGTGGTGTCGCGGGCATGTCGGCGTGCGAGGATGACGACGGGGATGAGTATGACGGTGAGGAGTACGATGATTCCCATGGAGACGAGCAGTTCGAGGAGAGTGAAGGCTGCGCGTCTGTGCTGGCGATCCATGGTGATGAGACCTCTGTTCATCGGTGGCTCCTCAAGTTGCGTGAGCGGGGTCCTGGGCGTTCTCGATACATCGGCGGTACTCGGCTTGGATCTGTCGGGTGATCGGGCCGGGTGTGCCGGCGCCTACAGTGGCGCCGTTGATCGAGCGCAGGGGGACGATCTCGGCGACGGAGTTGGTGAGAAAGGCTTCGTCGGCAGCGGCGAGTTCGCGGGGGTCGACGGTGCGTTGGTCGGCGGGCAGGCCGGCCTGGGCGGCGAGGCGCAGGATCTCGTGGCGGGTGACGCCTGGCAGGATATTGGCGTCGAGTGTGGGGGTGATGAGCCTGCCGCGGACGACGATGAAGAGGCTGCTGGATGCGGCCTCGGCGACTTCGCCGCGGGTGTTCAGGAGGATGGCTTCGTGGGCGCCGCGCTCGCGGGCCTCCGTGCGTGCGAGGAGCTTGTCGAGGTAGTTGAGGGTCTTGTGGCGCGGGGTGGGCGAATCGGCGTTTTGGCGCACGGATGCGACGATGGCGGATGAGCCGGGGTCGTAGCGTTCGGGGGGGAGCGGGCGGATGGGCTTGGCGATGATGCACAGGGTGGGCGGGCCGGCGGGTGTGAGTTCGAGGGGGCCGCGGTGGATGCCGCGCGTGAGGGTGAGGCGGACGTAGGCGTCGGCGAGGCCGTTGAGGTCGAGGAGTTCGGCGATCGCGGCGCGGGCGTCGTCGGCATCGAGGGTGTGGGCGAAGCGGAGCTCGTGGGCCGATGCGTTGAGGCGTTCGATGTGGCTGCGGAGCCGGAAGGGGACTCTGGAGTAGGTGCGGAGGGTCTCGAAGAGTCCGTCGCCGTAGAGCAGCCCGCGGTCGAGGGCGCGGACGGCCGGCTCGGTGTCGGGCACGGTGCGGCCGTTGATGTGGATGTGGAGGGATTGGGCGTTCATGGGGTGGTGCACAGCTCCACGGCTCGTGCCAGGGAGGCGCTCTGGTAGCCGAGTGCCTGGAAGAGGCGCTGGCCTTTGTCGAGCGTCTCCTGGTATTCGGCGGGGGGGTCGGAGTCGGCGACGATTCCGCCTCCGACCTGGAAGAAGGCTCTGCCTTGGTGCATGAGGATGGTGCGTATGGCGATGTTGAGGTCGGCGGCGCCGTCGAGGCCGATGTAGCCGATGCTGCCGGTGTAGACGCTTCGCTGCGTGGGTTCGAGCTCGTCGATGATTTCCATGGCTCGGACTTTGGGTGCTCCGGTGATCGAGCCCCCTGGGAAGCTGGCCTTGAGGAGGTCGACGAGGTCGCGGGTCTTGTGGAGGCGTCCTTCGACGGTTGAGACGAGGTGGAAGACGGAGGCGTAGGCTTCGAGGGTTTTGTGCTCGGTGACGACGACGCTTCCGTAGTCGCAGACTCGGCCGAGGTCGTTGCGTTCGAGGTCGACGATCATGGTGAGTTCGGCGGCGTCCTTTGGGCTTGCGAGCAGTTCTGCGGCCTGCCGTGCGTCCTCGTCGGGCGCTGCCGCTCGGGGCCGTGTGCCCTTGATGGGGCGGGTCTCGACGCGTCCGTGCGCGACTTTGAGGAAGCGCTCTGGGGAACTGCTCAGGACGGCTCCGGCGCATTCGTCGAGAGCGATGTAGGCGGCGAAGGGCGCGGGGTTGGCCTGGCGGAGGCGTCGGTAGAGTTCGGGCGGCGGCAGCGCTACGGAGGTCTGGAAGCGTTGCGAGAGGTTCACCTGGAAGATATCGCCGGCCGCGATGTAGTCCTTGGCTCGTCGGATGGCGCGGAGGTAGGCGTCGCGGGAGAAGTTGGCGGCGATGGGCTGGGCGGAGGCGGGCAGGTGGGCGAACCGGGTGTCGGGCTCGGCGTTGGCCAGGAGCGCGTCGATTCGGGCGATGCCCTGTTCGCCGCGCAGCGAGGCGGCGTACCACTGTTCGGCCAGGTGGTCGTAGGCGGCGATGTGGTCGTAGAGGCCGAAGTGCATGTCGGGCAGGTCGATGTCGTCGGCGGCGGTGCGTGGGAGCCTCTCGACAAAGTGGCACAGGTCGTAGGCAAGGAATCCTACGAGGCCGCCGACAAAGGGCACTGGGCTGGGTGCGGGCGGGATTCGGTGGCGGTCGAGAATGTCGCGCAGGAGGGAGAAGGGGTTGCCGTTCGAGCGCTGCTCGGAGCCGTGGTGGCGAAGGAGCAGCGAGCGCCCCTTGGCCGAGGCTACGAGCACGGGGTCGGCCCCGAGGAACGAGAAGCGCCCCAGCCGCCCGTCGGGCAGCCTGCTGTCGAGGAAGAAGGCGTGGGGAAGCCGGCAGAACACATCGAATGCGTGTGCGGGGTGAGAGCAGCGGTGCAGCGGCGCGACGAGCGCCGGCTGCGCGGGGAACGCGTGTTTTCCGTCCATGGAAATCCCGCCGTCGTGCCCACCCCCGCGACACCCGTGCAAGAGAATACTAGTCCGAGATGTGCCAGGAGTCAAGCGGAGAGGCAGAAGACGGCGTGGCTGCCGCTGCCTGGCCCGAGGCTGCGGATGGGTTCGCCACGGCGGTGCTTGCGGGGCAGGTGCAGGGAAGGTGGGCCGCCGCTGGACTCGGGCAGGCGGGCGAGTACAATGGGGCGGCTATGGATATCGAGGAGCGGAGCTTCGCGATCGTGGGTGCTGGGGTGGTCGGGCGGTCCCTCGCCTTCGCCCTTGCGGAGGGCGGGCTGCGGGTGGCCGCCGTGGGCAGCCGGCGCGTCGAGGCGGCGCGGGCCGTTGCGGACGGTGTGCGCGCCCCCGTGGCGACGAGCGACCTGGCGGCCGCGGCGCGCCACGCCGACGTGGTGGTGCTGAGCGTGCCCGACGACGCGGTCGCGGCCGTGTGCCGGGCCATCGCGGAGGGGGGCGGCTTCGAGGCAGGGGACATCGTGGTCCACCTGAGCGGCGCCCTGGGTGCCGATGAGCTGGCCGCGGCGCGGGGGTGCGGCGCCCACGCGCTCGCGTTCCATCCGGCTCAGACGTTCGCACGTCCCGACTCCGCGCTGTTCCGGGGCATCGTGTGTGTGCTCGAGGGGGACTGCGAGGCGGTGGGGTTCGGGAGCCGGCTCGCGGTGCGGCTGGGCGCGGTGCCCGCCGTGGTGCGGCCCGAGGCCAAGGCCCTCTACCACGCGGCCCTGTGCATCGCGTGCAACTACTTCGTGGCCCTGGCCGACGCCGCGTCGGGTCTGCTCGCGGAGGCGGGACTTTCCGAGGCCCCGCTGGACGTGCTCATGCCGCTCGTGCGGGGCACGGCGGACAACCTCGAGCGCGTGGGCCTTCCCGACGCGCTGACCGGCCCCATCAGCCGCGGGGATGTGGCGACGGTGCAGAAGCATCTCGACGCGCTGGCCGTCCGCGCGCCCGCGTTGCTGCCTCTCTATCGCTCCCTGGGGTTGCGCACGGTGCGTCTGGCCCGCCGCAAGGGCACGGTGGATGCTGCCCAGGCACACGCCCTGGCGGGGCTGCTCGCCGGTCCGGGCGGGCCTGGGCCGTAGCGGGGCGAGGTGGCTGTGCGTCACACACTCACACGTGTGAGGAATTCGAGCACGTCATCGAGGCCGAGCGGCCCGCCGAGCAGGAGCACCCACACGCCGGGGCGGAGTTGGCGCCAGCGGAGGACCGAGGGGTCGGTGACACCTGGCATGGGTTCGGGCTGCTGCGGGTACTCGATGGTGGCGGCGAGGAGCCGCTCGCCGTCGGGTCCGTCCTCCCAGCGGATGTCGGCGATGCGTGCGGCGGCGGCGTCGACGCCGTCGAAGGCGAGGCCCAGGTGCCAGGCGCAGAAGTATTCGGCCCGCTGGGCTCCGATGAGCGTGCCTCCCAGGGAGGTGCGCAGATCGCCGTCCTGGAAGGTGATGCCCGTGAGCACGCGCACCAGGTAGGCGGGGTGCTCGGCGCCGAAACGGCTGACGAACTTCTGGGCCTCGGCGTGGTTGTCCATGCAGGTGGCTCGGAAGAGGTTGAGCCCGTGCGTGCCGCTGCCGCGCACGACCTCCTTGAGGGAGGCGTCGAGGGCGTCGAACTCGGTGGCGTTGGGCTGGTAGAAGCGCCGTACGATTTCGTCGTACTTGCGGTCCGCGGCCAGGCGCAGGAATTCGGTGGAGAGCTCGCGCACGAGGCTTTCCTCGGGCGGGTGGGCCGGCGTGCGGGTGAGTGCGACCACGGCTGCCGCCACTGCGCCGGCCACACCGAGGCTGAGCAGTATGGGCAGCCAGGGCACGGCCCTTCGGCGCACGCCCTCCTCGTAAAGGTCGCACCCACACTCGAGGCAGAAGCGCCCGCGCGGGGGCAGTTCGGCGCCGCATTTGGGGCACTGTTCCACTCTCACCTGGCGGACTCCGCTTCAGGGGGCCTCGCTACGGCTGCCGGGCACGGCGCGAGCCAGGGTGTCGCGCGCCCTTTCCAGGCGCTCGGGGAGCGACACCTTGATGACCCACCCGACGGGCAGCTTGCACCAGACGACGCGGCGGGGCTCGCCGCGCAGCCATGCCGCGTGGCGGCGGCCCGAGCACTCGAGCCTCGCGGCAAACCGCTGGGGGCCGACCTGCATGACCTCCACCACCTGTGCCGTGGTGAGGTCGAGCCCATCGAACAGGCCGGCGATGTGCCAGCGCAGGATTCCGCGGGCCCGCTCCTCGCCGCTCAGGTGCATGCCCGATGCTGAGGGGTCGCGCGCCAGGTGAGCCAGCAGGGCTACCGTGTAGTCAGGATCCGTGTCCCCCGCCCTCAGGAGCTGCTCTGCCGCCCGCCTTTGGCCGAGGCGGATGATGCGGGCGCTCCACTGTGCGAAGCCGCGCGAGGCGGCACCCGCCAGGACATCGTTGAGCGCGGCCTGGGCGCGCTGGAACGCCTCGGCGTCGGGCTGCGCGTAGTTGTCGATGACACGGCCGAGCTGGCCGCGCTGGACCAGCGAGAGCAGCTCGCGCGTCTCCGTGCGGACCCGTAGGGCCTGCTGCGGCGATGCCGCAATGGGCACCGCGGCTGCCGGGGCCGGTGGGGCCTCGACATCGGTGTCCTCCGCGACGTCGGCCGGAGCCAGCGCTTGTGCCGTCTCCGGCCGGTCGTCGCGCGGCGTGGGGTCAGCGGACCGCGAGCGGCTCTGGAGCGCCCGCAGTCCTGCCGCCGCGCCCACCACGACCACGCAGACGGCAAGCGCAAGCGCGGCCACCCGGGGTGCAGATCTGCGCGGCGCAACGGCGCCCTCAGCACGCGTCGTCGCGCCCGGAGCCCCTAGAATCTCGGCCTCGCGGCACGCTCGGCACACGCCCTCCAGATGGTCGCGCCCGACCAGCGGCTCCCCACACAGCCGGCACTTGCCCTCTTCGCCCGCCAATACGTCACTCTCCTGCCCTCCCCGCCCGGCCACGGCGTAATCATACGGGCGCCCGACAGCGGCGTCAACCCTGGAACACGGGCCTCGAGCGGTCGGCTATTTTCGGAAGATGAACGCCGCGCCGCTCCGCACGTCGTCGTCGGCCTGGGTCCACGGGCCCGCCGCCGGGGTGTCGCGCGTGGGCATCGTCGTGTCCGTATGGGGGGGGTGTGGCGACACCGTGCGGCGCCCGCTCCGCCGCACCATGGCGATGGTGATGACATCGCCGTCGTGCAGCTTCGCGCTCCGCCGCACCCGCACGTTGTTCACCCGCGTGCCATGGGTGGAACCGAGGTCCTCGATGTAGAAGCCCGTCAGGCGCCTGCGGATACGGGCGTGCTCGCGCGAGACGATACGCTCGGGCACGCACACGTCGCAATATTCGGCTCGACCGATGAGCGTGATGGACTTGACGAGCTCGCGCTCTTCCTTGGTGCGCTGGTCGATCAGCTTCGGCATGAGCAATGGGCCTCGAGCGTGCGAGATCGGGGGGCGCGACGTACGCCCCGACGGCTGCACCTGCGCGCGGGCGGATTGTACACGGCACAGGCCGCGCATGTCAACCGGCGCCGCACGCTCGGGCAGGGGCGCACACGGGGTGCAACGGCGCCTCCATGTGCCCCGCCGAGCACAGGACCGGCCGGCTCCGCATACGCCCTGCGGCCACGGCCCCCGAAAAAAGGGCTTGACAAGAGCGGCCATTCCAGATTTAATGCGGTCACTCGCCCGAGTTCCACTGCACTGTTGCTCCGAGTTCCGGTGTTCGTTGCTCGTCCGTTGACACGGCTTTGGGCAGTGCTTGGGCGCGCGCAAGACTGTATCGCCCGGTCTTGGGGGGGGGCCGCTGGAGCTTGGTGCGGACCCCGGCGTTTTGTGGCGCGTTGGCGTTTGACACGCCTGGAATCGAACTGTATCATGATCTATGGAGAAGGCGGGAAGCCACGGAAGGTGCAATACCCGCGGAGCCCGCTCGGCGGGGCAGTGCGGTGAGCCTGGTCCCAACGTCAAGCACAGGAGAGACTTGATGGACAACCGACGCAGCAGCAGGCAGGGATTCACACTGGTCGAGCTTCTGGTGGTCATTGGCATCATTGCGCTTCTCGCCGCCATCCTGCTCCCTGTGCTTGCTCAGGCCACCCACGCGGCACGCCGAGCCAATTGCAGCAACAAGCAGGGCCAGATCTACAAGGGCGTGCGCATCTATCTCAACAACTTCGACGAGTTCTTCCCCCTCGGGTGGCTCGAAACCGAAGCGGAGCACGAGCGCCTCTCGAAGCTGACCTACTGGCGCTTCATCATCCACGAATATGTCGAGACAGGCTTCTCCCGCTTCATCGCCCTCGACGGCCACGAGACGGGCGAGGAGAAGTTCCGCCGCGACAAGGTGTTCTGGAGCGATGCGGCCAAGGGCTGGACCAACGACTACTTCGCGCCGATGATCATATTCAGCGGCTGGAGCAAG
>Ga0272441_10014635_pt1 | contig 11087 bp, 12 predicted proteins | sample SSMProp6N_FD_193582 | JGI IMG/M metagenome (GOLD analysis project Ga0272441, IMG submission 193582) | Marine sediment archaeal communities from Little Sippewissett salt marsh, Falmouth, MA, United States - SSM-Prop-6N | ecosystem: Environmental > Aquatic > Marine > Wetlands > Sediment ...
GTCGACCGCTATGTCGACCTTTGGCTCCGAGCCATCACCGATGTGCTCGCCGATATACAGCATTGGAGCCTCGTCCTTCTCGCCCTCGCCGATGACTACTATGCCGTCCATGGCCACATGGCCGAGGACGTAGCGCATAGCCGAGACGGCTTCCCCGTCAACCAGGTTCTTGTCGCCACGCCCGAGATGGCGCGCAGCGGACAGAGCGGCTGCTTCTGTCACGCGGACCAACTCCATGGCGATGTTTCTTTCGATGGGACGTTGTGTGTATGCCTCGTGTGTCATGGTTCTCGCCTCTCCTTCCCGGCTTGTTCGGCGCTCAACTATCTGCAATCCGGGTCGCGATATCCAAACTCAACGGCCCTCTCGAAGCGGGCCGGGTAGACCGACCTGGTGCTATCCATCACAGGTGACCGTAACACGTGCCTGGTGACACTCACATTCAACCGGAACTTCCTGGCCGTCCTCTCGTAGCGCACACAGATGCGACTCGATTGCGAGACGCGTGTTCTCCACCGCCTCCTCGACGGTCTCTCCACAACACCCGCAACCGGGGAGCGCGGGCACGCGCGTCCAGTAGCCGCCCTCTTCTGCCGGGTATACCAGCACTGTGTACTCTATCTGGCGCGCCACTGATTCCTCCGCCCTATTCTAGCAGTCCCGCAAACTGTTCGGATGTGATTCCGGCCTCTTTGAGCGCGTCTTTCAGCCGGCCGATTTTCACGTCGCCCGTGGTCCGCAGCGTGATGATGCGGCCGTTTGGCATCTTCAGATTGACGTGATCTCCCCTGCCTGCACGGTGCTGCCCGCCCGCTCGCTCAAAGGCCCGCAGCGCCTCGCCGGCTCGTATGCTACGTGGAGTGCGTGTCACAATTGACCACTGTAACCTGTGAAGGCTGCTACTTTCAAACGTCCATAGAGGCCGCAAATCCCTCCGGTGACCCTTTCACTCTGTTAGAATCGGCGCGATTGTGCCTGCTGAGACGGGCCAACACGAAGGAGGCCCCCTATGTCATTCACACCTGCTGAGACCGAAATTCTCGACCGAATCGAGAAGGAGGGTTCGGACGCACTGGCCGAGTTGCACGGCTGCGCGAGGTGCGCCCTCATGGCGATTGCGGACCATATAGACCTTGCGGACAGGGATGCCATCGACACTGCCCTGCGAGCGGGAATCACGCTGTCGGGTGGTATTGCCGGGACGCGGCACCACTGTGGCGGTCTGATCGGTGGCATCATGGCCATTGGCATCGCAGGTATTTCGGATAGTCCTCGTGTTGCCAGCAATGAGCAGAAGGCAGCGGCGACGAAGGCGGCCCGCGCGTTCTATCGCCGATTCGAACGCGAGATGGGCAACGTGTACTGTCGTGACCTGCGTGAGATAGGCCTCGGACGTCAGTTCGATACTGACGACCCGGACGAGGTCAGGAAGTACCAGGAAGCCGGCGGTGTTGAAATGTGCTGCAACCTGGTGGGCAAAGGCGCTCGCATGGCCGCTGAGACAATACTCGAGATGCGACGCGAGATAGTGTAGTACACCCGAGGCGGGTGCTAGTAGCGCACGTGCATCGCGGTGACTATCGGTCAAAGGAACCTCACTAGCTGTCGAGTCTCTCATTCTCAGCGTTGATATGAGGCATACCCTGTCATCGTGAAATGACCATTGACAAGCGTAATTACGTTCGTGTACTACACGTTTAGGAGTATCGGACATCAGATTGGCTCCCCTGTTCGGTTCCCGGGGTGGTTGCGGCAGGAGTGGCCTGTCTTTTGGCAGGAAGCGTGAGCCACGATGCTGAGCAAAGCTGAAGGCCCGGGGGGTGGCTGGCTCGTCAAGTGTGACGGGTGCGGCAGGGAAACGCTGGCAGAGGTGTTTCCTGACCGGATTGTGGTGTACGACAAACGGCACGGCCGCAAGCACATCGCAGTCATCCCGCGTTGCGAGATTCTCAAGATAATGGGGACATGCGTTGTGTCATGTCTCCCCGAGACGGAGCACGTTGCAGTTACAGAACACACAAGAGCGAAGAACTGAATACGCAATAGCGTGAGATAGCTCGACTATCCAGGAAAGACCGTCAAACGGTCCATGCACCCTGAGGGTGTCTGGACCGTTTTCTGTTTCTTCAGGAGCCCAGAGCAGGCATACACAAGTGGCGAAGGCAGATGATGCAATCAATGATTGGTCAAAGTGGACTGCACCAGGAGGTGAATGCATGTGAATGCCAACAACCGGGTGACCATATCAATCTGAAGAGGAGGAAGTAGTAACGGTGACAAAGAAAGGTTTGGTTTTGTTTCTAGCACTTGGCCTCGTTCTCAGCCTTGTCGTCGCAGGCTGCGCGCCCGAAGCGGCGCCTGCACCGGATGAAGGTGAGGAAGAGGAGGCTGCTCCCGAAGAGGAAGAAGAAGATGAGCCTGCGGCGCCTGCTGACGAGGTCTACACAGGCACCTGGGTAGATGTGGACGGCGCTGGCACCGATCAGAACCTTATTCTGGTCGAGGCTGCTGCGAACATGCTGGCTGCCTCGGGTGGCCGTCTGGACATCACCATTTCCGCGTCGGGCGAGATTGTCCCCAGGGATGAAGGTGTTCCTGCGGTTGGTGACGGTGTTGTTGACATCGCCTCACCTGCGGCCTCAATGGACATGGGTCGTCTGGGCCCGGTCACATACATTCTGGGCTCGTCAGGTCTTCCCGCCGGTGGCTCGGTACTCGACTGGGTTGCGTGGGCCTACCAGGGCGATGGTATTGAGATCATGAATGACATCTACTCCGACTATGGCTACTGTAAGGGCGTGGTTGGAGGCGCGGCCGAGCTGTTTGCGCATTCCCACAAGCCGCTGACGAAGGCTTCTGACTTCGAGGGGCTCAAGTTCCGTGCTCTCGGTCTCTGGGGTGAAGTGCTCCAGGAGAGCTACGGCGCGTCCGTTGTACAGCTCCCCGGTGGCGAGGTCTACTCCGCTATGGAGCGCGGCGTCATTGACGCTTTCGAGCTTGGCCCCGCGGGTCTGAACTTCGCATTCGGCTTCCAGGAGATTGCGGAGTACGTTGGTCTGCCCGGCGTGCAGTCGCCCGGCTACTTCAAACCTTGCGTTGTCAACAAGGGCTGGTATGACGCGCTTCCTGCTGATCTCCAGGCTTTGTTCGACGATGAGGTTGCTGCACTGGCTTTGCGCAGTGTCGGCTACATCGGGTACGAGAATGCCGTGGGCATCCAGAAGTTCAAGGACTACGGCACGAAGTTCTTCTACGTTGAGGAAGACTTCCAGGCAGACATTGCTGCGAAGTCCAGGGCAAAGTGCGAGCAGTTCGCTGCCGAAGACGCGACCTTCGCGGAAGTCTGGGAGCAGCAGAATGAGTTCTTCAAGGTCTGGGCAGGCACCTCGGCCATTACTCCTGACTACTCTATTTACATTGTAGACTAGACCATTTCTTTCTCGGTGGTGGCAGCCCGACACGGCTTCGTCGGGCTGCCACTATTACTACCGATTGGAGTGCATATGGAAGTTCTTCGCAAGTTCTGCGAGGGCGTTGGACGCATAAGCAGGTGGACTGGCTACGCTGTCAGTTTCCTGTTACCCGCCCTGATTCTGAGTATCGTCTACGAGGTTCTGGTGCGCTATGCATTCAACGCGCCGACAAGCTGGTCGTTCACAATCAGCTTCATGATGGGTACCATCATCATTGCGCTGGGCATGTGCTACCTTCACGAGTCGAGAGGCAACGTCCGGGTCGACTTGTTCTACAACCGCTTTCCGCGGAAGGTGCAACTCTGGCTGGATGTAATACTGACCTCCGTCCTCTTCTTTCCCCTGGTGGGCATGCTTACGAAGGTCTGGCTTGATGACACGATTCATGCCTACGTCGTGGGGGAAGTGCCGATTACCGGCATCTTCTATCCGCTGCTCTGGCCCATGAAGGCGCTGATTACCATCGGATTCGCTCTTCTGTTTCTCCAGGGTTTCGCCAATTTCGTCAAGGACGTGGCTTCCTTGGCCAAGGGAGGGCAGGAACCATGGTGAATTTCAGCCCTGAGATGGTTGTCGCCATCATGTTTGGCGCCGTGTTTATCGGCGTGTTCCTCGGATACCCGCTGCCCTTCATCGTCGGTGGTATCGCCATGGTTGTTGGCTTCCTGGCTATGGGGCCCGGGGTGTTCGCCCTGCTGCGCGTTCGCTTGTGGGGCATGATGATCAGCTACATCCTGCTTGCCATACCCCTCTTCATCTTCATGGGGTCAATGGTTGAAAAATCGGGATGTGCCGAGGGTTTGTATCATGGCCTCTATCTCGCGTTTGGTCGCCTGCGCGGCGGGCTCGCCATTGCCACCGTGTTGATGGGTACGGTTCTGGCTGCCTGCGTGGGTATCATCGCCGCTTCTGTTATAACCCTCGGCCTTATCGGTATTCCTAGCATGCTCAAGCGTGGCTATGACAAGTCGCTTATCTGCGGCTCTGTCTGCGCTGGAGGGAGTCTGGGTATTCTGATACCCCCGAGCATCATGCTTGTCATTTATGGCCCGATGGCGGGACTATCCGTCGGGAAGCTCTTCATGGGCGCATTCGGGCCTGGCCTGCTGCTATCCGGGTTGTACGTGATGTACATCGCGGTGCGGGCATTCGTGCAGCCCAGCGTGGCTCCGCCATTGAGCGTTGAGGAACGGTCTGTTCCAACCGGCTACAAGGTGAAGGTTCTCGTGACCGGTATGCTCCCTCCGTTCATTCTTGTGCTGAGCGTACTGGGTGTCATCTTCTTCGGCATTGCGGCCCCTACAGAGGCTGCAGCCTGTGGAGCCTTTGCAGCCACAGCGCTTGCGTTGGTGAACAGGAAGCTGAACTGGACGGTCCTAAAGGGGACGATGCTCCAGACGGTCAGAGTCTCAACGATGGCCATGATGATTGGCTGGAGCGCCTCCATGTTTACCGGCGTCTTCCTTCGCCTTAAGGGTGGAGACGTGGTCGCAGACATGATTTTGTCCGCGCCCGGCGGCAAGTGGGGGGCGTTTGGTCTTATCATGTTGATCGTGTTTATTCTGGGCTTCCTGGTGGACTGGATGGCCATCGTGTTCATCCTGGTACCGCTGATGGCGCCCATCATGCCTGAGCTGGGATTCGACCCGCTCTGGTTCGCCATCATGATATGTGTGAATCTACAGATGGCTTTCATGACCCCACCTATGGCTCCGGCCATATTCTTCCTGCGAGGGATAGCAAGACAAGAATGGGGGATAACCACAGAGCACATAATCAAGGGGATAGCGCCTTTCGTGGGCTTCATCATCGTGGCGCTGATTCTGTGCATTATCTTCCCCGACATCATCCTCTGGCTCCCACACCAGATGATCAAGTTCTAGTTTCGAGTTTGGAAGAATGCGCATCCCACCCCGCTTGTTGCAAGGGGGGTGGGATGCGATGATTTGCGGGTTCGGATGGCGGAGTATCGGCCTGCCATCCGGGATTCAAGAGGAGGACCGTATGCTTGAAGGAAGAGTAGCGCTGATTACGGGTTCCGGCCGGGGTATAGGGCGCAAGATGGCCGTGACCTTCGCGGAAGCCGGCGCGGACATCTGTATCACTGACGTGAACCTGGAGGCTGCTGAGGAGGCTGCGGAAGAGGTTCGTGGGATTGGCCGCAAGGCTATCGCTGTCAAGGCGGATGTAGGCGATCCTGATGAGGTCGACGCAATGGTTGGCAGGACCATTTCCGAGCTTGGCGGTGTACACATCCTGGTGAACAATGCCGGCATTGTGGACCAGGCTGTCCCGACGATTGAGTCTGACATCAGTCGATGGGACGAGGTCTTCCGCGTCATTGTTCGCGGCACGTATTTGTGCTGCCGCAGTGCGGGCAAGTGGATGGTCGAGAACAAGACGGGCAAGATAGTGAACATCAGCTCTGTTGCGGCGCTGACCGGCCTTGCCCCGCGACCCGCCTACGTGCCCGCCAAAGGTGCCGTTATCGATCTCACCCACACGCTGGCGGTTGAATGGGCGCCGTACGGCATCAATGTCAACTGTATCTGTCCCGGTTTCACGATGACTCCGCTGGCTGAAGAGGCCTTCAAGAGGGCTGGAGCCAATTTGGACAAGATCGGTGAGAGCGTGCCGATGGGACGCCTGGCACAGCCCGCGGACATAGCGGACGCGGCATTGTTCCTTGCTTCTGACCAGGCGCGGTACATCTGCGGCGTCACGCTGCCTGTGGATGGCGGCTGGCTGTGCTACCGCACATTGCCAAAGGGATAGTATAGGCGGAGTCTCCCGAGACCTGCGAGAGCGGACTCGGGAAACACTACATAAAGGAGAGTATTACACATGGCAAACAGTATGATTACGGGCGGGTTCGGATTCGTTGGCAGACACCTTCTCCGTATGCTGCTGGAGCGTGGGGATAGCGTCACTGTGTTCGATATCGTGCCGTCGTCCCCATTCGTGGAGGACATCAAAGGCGAGTTTGCAGTCAAGGTCGGTAGCCTTGGCAACTGGTCACACGTCGCGGAGGCCATCACGGCCAACAAGGTCGACACCATCTACCACGTCGGCGCTGCGATACCCCCACTGACTGAGCGTGACCCCGCGGTCGCATACGATGCCAATATCGCGGGCACGTACAATATCCTCGAGGCGGCGCGACTCTTCAATTTGAAGAGCGTCATCTTTGCGAGCACCCAGTCGTCATACTCCGATGGCGATGCGTTCATCCCGATGGACTTCCCGCAGCGGCCTGGCACGTTCTACGGAATGACCAAGGTCTGCGGTGAGCGCATGGGCGAGTCCTACCATACTCACTTCGGCGTCAACTTCCGCGGCGTTCGCTACTGCATCGTTAACGGCCCCGGTCGTGGCGGCGTGAATCCTGGCCAGTTCGTCGTCTGGACGCTCCAGATGGCCGCACTCAAGAGGCCGTTCAAGGTCTTTGTTGAGCCCGATGTCGAGGTGGCGAGCATCTACGTGAAGGACGCTGCCAAGGCACTTATCGACTTGAACGACGCTGATGAGGCGAAGCTCAGATACAGGTGCTACCCCATCATGGGCTACACCGTGACGGCACAGCAGCTTGCCGACGTTGCCAAAAAGTACGTCCCTGAGGCGGACATTTCTTTCCGGGTCAACGAGGACATGATGAAGAAGGTGAGGTCACTGAACCTGGCCCGCCAGATGGATATCGAGCCTGCGAGGACGGATTGGGGCTTCAAGCCGGCCTTCGACCTTGATGCGTCCATGCAGGACTACATCAAGCAGTGCACGGAGAACCGCGACCTGCTCAACTACCCGATACCCGAGTTCTAGAATCCCGGAACTGACCTTCCGGGCCAGTAGCCTTTGGACTGCCGTCGCGGCGCGGGCGCCCGATGTCCGGCCGCACGGGAGTCGGTGTTGCTCGACGATGGGCTGGCGAGAGGTCTCGTCGGCCTGGTGGTCGATTCGAGCCCGGCAACTGCCGCCATGCGCGTGTATGGGTCACGAACGAGTTTCGCATGCGAGCACATCGGCTGGTAAAATTGCCGGAAGCACGCCCAGCATAGCTGGATAACGACAAGGAGGCACAACTACATGGCTCTTACCCCTGAACAGATGGCACTGCTCGATAAGGTGGAGGCGGATGGCGAAGCCCTGCACAAAGAGGTGGGTGTTTGCGCGCGTTCCACTCTTCTTGCGATCGGCAGAAACCTCAACCTCGGCTCGGATGCCGAACTTGATGGCGCCCTGAAGACCGCTATCCCTTTGAGCGGTGGTATCGCCAGCACCCGTAACGAGTGCGGCGCGCTCATCGGTGGAGTGATGGCTATCGGCATGGCTCTCGTGGACTATGATCCGAAGACCAAGAACCCCGAGGGCAGGAAGCCTGCGATGGGCAACTCAAAGAAGTTCTTTCGCTGGTTCGAGAAGGAAATCGGACACGCATCCTGCTACGACATTCGCGACGCCAACCTCGGCCGTTTCTACGACCAGGCTGACCCGGTAGAGAATCAGAAGTACATCGAGGCCGGTGGTAACGAGCTGTGTGCTGGCATCGTGGGCAAGGCGGCTCGCAAGGCCGCTGAGATGATTCTCGAAGCGCGCAACGCATAGTGCGCGCAGGGCTCGCTAGACAGCGAACGTGTTGTGACAGCAAGACCGGCAACCACTCCCTTGAGGTGTGGTTGCCGGTCGTTTCGAATGAGATTCGCCGCAGAACTAGTCTTCGATGGGGCAGCCGGTGGCGGGGTGCAGTTTGACACCCTTGGGCGCCTCCATGATTTCCATCGTGATTCCATCGGGACCGCGGAAGTAGGAGATTCCCCATCCCTTGAGGGCGCCGGCCGCGGCCCACTGGGGTTCGTAAACGAACTCAACGCCTTTTGCCTTCCACTCCTGGTACGTCTTCTCAACGTCATCAACAACGAACCCAAGATGGGCAACGCCCGGGTTGCACGTAGAGAGGTCGAGCTTCTTTCCTTTCGGGCTCACGTACTCGATGAGTTCGACGTTCGTGTTGTCAGGAAGGATGACGTTGGTGATTCTCATTTCAAGCTCGGCGAAGCCGATAATCTTCTCAACCCTCTCGCCCTTGACGACTCGAATCTCGTTTGCCGCCTCGAAGCCGAGCTTGTCGACGAAGAACGACTTGGCTTCATCGATATTGCTGACGGTGAAACTGATGTGCTGTAGTCCTGTAATCATGCAGTGCCTCCTTCATGCTGTCGCATGGTCCTATACGCTCATAATGTATCATGAGCTGTTTGATACTTGAACACTCCTGGAGAGAGACAGGAAACACCCGTAGGCCGCACGTGCGCCTGCTGAGAGAGCAACAAGAAAGGATAGGAGGAAATACCCGAGATGACCGCTGAAGAACGCAAGAAGCTTCTGGAGAAGATCGAGCAAGACGCGAGCGAACTGGAGCAGACCAAGAAGGCGTGTGGCAGATGTACGCTAATGGCTGTTGCGCAGAACCTGAAGCTGGCCGACGACAAGTGTATCGAAGCCACTCTGAAGGCATCGATTCCTTTCGCGGGCGGCATTTGTGGGACCAGGGACCATTGTGGCGGCCTGACCGGCGGCATCATGGCCATTGGGCTGGCCCTTTGCGATTATGATTGCACAGAGGCAAACCCCCCGCGTCGCAGCTTTGTGATGAAGAAGGCCAAGGAGTTCCATCGTAAGTTCGAGAAGGAAATGGGCTTCAAGATGTGCTACGACATCCGCGAAAAGGGGATGGGTAGGGTGTATGACTCGGCCAATCCAGTCGAGGCCCAGGCATTCATTGACGATGGTGGCTATCAGTGGTGTGGCAAGGTGGTCGGTGTAGGCGCCCGCCTGGCTGCCGAGACTATTCTGGATGTGTGGGAAGAAGAGGGGAAAGAGTTCTAGAGAGCAAGTGACACGTGCTTGTCCGGTGATCCGGACTTCGGCGCGCTATTGTGGCGATTATGCGGGGCAGGCTGCAGTCTCAACACGGTTGCGGCCTGCCTCTTTCGCGCGATAGAGAGCCGCGTCCGCACGCGATAGGAGAGAGTCTTCGTCATCACCGTCGATGTACTCCGCGATACCCAGACTTGCAGTAACCTTAAACGTCGCGCCTTCGGCATCGTGCATGGGGACACCCGCGAGTGATGCTCTCACGCGTTCCGCCATTACTCCGGCTCCGACCGCGTCCGTGTGAGGCAGTAGGATGAGGAACTCCTCACCCCCGTAGCGGCCGACGAAATCGGTATTACGGATACTGCGCTGCATCATGGATGACAAGGCCGCCAGTACCCGGTCTCCGACGCGATGACCGTACCGGTCGTTAACCCGCTTGAAGTGGTCTATGTCGAGCATGGCTACCGACAGGTGTCCGTTGTAGCGCCTCATGTGATGCAACCATTCACCTGCCTTTTCCAGAATTGCGCGTCGGTTGAGCAGTCCTGTCAGCGTGTCATAGCTGGCCATGCGCTCGTATTCGGCATTCCTCTTTGTGAGTTCCTGCCGGAGTTCCATGAGTTCCTGGCTAAGCCTGTCCAGTTCAGTCTGGATGCCAGACTTGTCGTTGTTGGATGCGGTTGCTTCACTCATTGTTCTGGTTTTGCCAGACGTGAACAGACGTCTGCACTTGGTCTTGTGCTCGAGCAACTGACGCGCCACGGAGTCACTGTGAGGGCACTTGTGTGCCCAAACGACGCGGTCTGGGGCATTCAGCCACGTCTCCCCCGTGACGCGCCAGTCAAACACGGGAGGTGAAAACTGATTGCATGTTACTCCGTGGCAGGATGCTCCGCTAGGCTGTGACCGTGAGAAAATGTAGGAAAAGGTAAGGATGACTCGGCGGAATAGGTCCACATGACCCATGGCAGAACAAGGCACCAGCCACACGGCTGGTGCCTTGTCGATGTTGTGAGGGGTTTATGAAGAGAAACGCCCCGCTCTCGGGACTCCGGCACCTATTCGGGCTTGGCAGATTCCCGCTTCCCCGCATCCTCCGGCTTGCCTGCGTCAGCGGGCTTGCCAGCTTCATCCGGTGGGCCTCCCTGTTCGCCTGTGCCGGCGGTCTCGGGCTTGCCTGCCTTCTCCGGCTGGCCGGCGTCCTCAGGTTTCTCCGCCCACTCCTGCTGGCCTTTCTTTACGCGCTTCTCTGTGTGTTCCAGCAGCCTGTACGCCTTGCCCTCTCCGCTTTCGGTCAGTTGAGGCTTGAGTATGTACTTGCCACTGTTTCCGGCCTGAGTGACTGTGATATCGAACACGAACGCTGACAGCGTGCCCTCTTCGCCTTCTGGGGCATCCGCTATCTGCAACGGCAACTTGACCTGGAGCTTGTTGGACGGCAGCTTTATTTCTACCGTCTCACCTTCCTCTCCGTCTAGGAGTGTTCCTGTTACGTCGCTGACGTAGAGGAAGACCTTTGTGTAGTCGCCTTCAGGGACGTACCCCTCCCAGAGTGCCACTGCATTCTCCCCGGTCAGTTCGACGAGGTTCACTGAAGTTGCAGGGTCAAGGTTCACATCGACCTGACCTTCCTCGTCGCCCAGCACAAGCCCCAGTCCGGTGATGGTCACCCAGAGTTCTGAGAAGTCTCCGATGTCATTCGGCTCGTCACTGATGAGCAGCAGCAGGTTTGGGGCACCG
>Ga0272441_10014637_pt1 | contig 11087 bp, 11 predicted proteins | sample SSMProp6N_FD_193582 | JGI IMG/M metagenome (GOLD analysis project Ga0272441, IMG submission 193582) | Marine sediment archaeal communities from Little Sippewissett salt marsh, Falmouth, MA, United States - SSM-Prop-6N | ecosystem: Environmental > Aquatic > Marine > Wetlands > Sediment ...
TAGTTTGCGAATGTAGCGAACTCTTTTTACTGCCATAAACTCCTCCCGGACAATTTTAATAAATTTTATTCTTCTATTTGTGGTTCAAATACAACAGCATTCTTGTTTTGGTGAAAACGATCCTGATAAATACTCTGAACTTTTTCTAACTGGGCTTCGCTGTTAACGGGCAAACCGCTTTTCGGATCATTGTCCACCCAGTTAAGTGTCGATAGATCCGCCCGATCAATATATAATTTCCCGTTTAAATGATCAATTTCATGTTGTAAAACAATGGCCAATAAACCCTTTGCCTTGATCTCGATCTGTTCTCCAGCTTCGTTCAACGCCCTGACCACTACTTTTTCATGCCGCGGCACCGATGCCTGTAATCCAGGCAGACTTAAACATCCTTCGTTTCCATGTTCAATATTTTCACTATAAGCAATTATTTCAGGGTTAAACAACGTGTATGTCTGTTCAAAATCGGTGACAACAATAATACGCTGCAGCACATTGACCTGATTTGCCGCCAGCCCAACGCCGTCCTCTTCGAGCATGGTATCCATCATATCTTTTAAAAATTTTTTATCAATCTCGGCCGGATTCACCGGTTCTGCTACCGTGCGAAGAGTTGGATGTCCGTACTTGATTACATCTAAAATTGCCATAATCTACCTTCTCAATAGTTAGTAATATATAAAAAAAATAAAATGAATCGCAAGTATTAAATAAAATTTCGATATTTTATTAATTTAATCAGGTTTTTGTCATCATTTCTAAAAATAAAAATCATATTCTATGGATTAAACTCTGTCATTTCATCCTTTTGCCGGATCAATTTTCCGATTAAACAATGTATAGGATTAACAACATGTTACTCAGTCACGTTTCCGTTTTTCACGTCTCCTGGCAGCCTCTTCCCATCGTTTTATCTCCTCGTCACTCACCGGCTTGAGTTCAGGGATTCTAACGGGCTTGTGTGAATCATCAATCGCCACAATAATAAACTGGGCCGATACCGCTTTAAAGCTTTCATTATTGTTATAAGTATCTTCACCAAAAACATCGACATTGACTTCCATGGATGAGCCGAAGGTTCTGTTCACAACAGCGCACATTTTAATGACCAGCCCGACTTTTAAAGGTTTCCCAAAGTGTAAATTTTCCACCGCAACCGTCGATACTTTGAGATTTGAATGCCTCCTCGCGCATATCGAGGCCGTCATGTCCATCCAATCCATGAGCCGGCCGCCGAAAATTGTTCCTATGCTGTTTGCGTCCTGCGGTCTGGCAATAACCGACCATTCCGTATAGGATTTGTCGGGAGTTTTAAGCATGATCAGTCATGTCCGTTAAATTGCTCATCAGCATGATAAGAGCTTCTCACCAGCGGACCGGATTCAATATGGTCAAATCCCAGTTCCAATCCAATCCTCTTAAATTCATCAAATTCTTCCGGGGTTACAAACCGTTCAATCGGTACATGATCCTTTGATGGCTGCAAATACTGGCCGATGGTCAGCATTTTACAATTTACACTCAACAGATCTTTCATAACATTATAAACCTGCGAGTCTGTCTCACCTATTCCCACCATTATTCCGGATTTTGTTTTCGAGCCGTGATCAGCGGCCCTTTTTAATACTTCAAGTGATTGCCGGTAATCGGCCTGGGGACGAACCCTGCTGTATAAACCGGGTACCGTTTCAACATTATGGTTTAATACATCGGGTTGGGCTTCCAGTACCGTATGTAAAGCCGTCTCCGATCCTTTAAAATCGGGGATCAGTACTTCAACCCGGCAATCCGGTTTCTTAATTCGAATTTGACGAATTGTTTCCGCAAATATAAAGGCCCCGCCGTCGGCCAGGTCATCCCGCGTTACCGAAGTTACAACAGCGTATTTGAGATTCAACGCTTTTACCGCGTTGGCCACACGTACGGGTTCACTAAAATCAACCGGTCCGGGGTTTCCCGATGTTACCGCACAAAAACGGCAATTTCTGGTACAGATATCTCCTAACAGCATAAAGGTCGCGGTTTGTCTGCTCCAGCACTCGGCAATGTTGGGGCAGCGCGCGCTTTGACAAACAGTACATAACTTTTCATCCCGGACAATGTCATGTACCCTGGAAAAACCGGGGCCGCCGGGTAATTTTATCTTTAACCAATGGGGTCTGCGTGTTTGAATTTTCATTTATTATAAACCAACTATATATGCAATATTTATCAATCTTCGGTCCATTTTTCCTTATTAATGATATATTTTATAAAAGCCTCCTGGGTCCAGGGCATTTTTTCTTTAAAAATCTCATTTATGGATTCCGCGAATTGACGAATTTCATATTGCGCGTGTTCCTCCATGCGCAGAGAAAGAAAATTCATCAATGCCCGCGCGTTGATGGTCCAGTAAAACTGTGTGTATAACGAAAGAGGAAGAACAATACGCGCGTGCTCCTTGGCGACGCCCCGTTCCAGCAATTCATGATAAAGTTTATAGGAAGAATCAAAATGTTCCTTTATCTTTGCCGTCAATTCAGTATTCGCCGGTTCCTCAACGTCCGAGTATTTATAGTTTCTGGTTTTTTGGGTGCGTAGCGTTTCAGGTACAAAAAATTCTTCTTTCATTTCCGAATAACGTCCGGACATTTCATTATAGCTCGCCATTCTGTGCCGGAACCATTGCCTGGCCACAAAAATCGGACATTTTATATGAAACTTGAAAACAGAGTGCTCAAAAGGAGTTTCATGCCGGTTTGCCATCAGAAAAAATAAAAGTTTTTTATCTCTTTCATCATTGGTTATTCCTTTGCCAAACGAAACCCTGGCTGATTGCACAACCGCATGGTCACCGCCCATAAAACTGACCAGCCTGACCAGTCCCAGGTCGAGTACTTTATATTCATTCGAATTATTCACAAATGTCCTTTCAATTATTTGTTTTCATATGCTGGATTCGGCTTTGGAACTATTTGTTTGATTTTTCTTTTAATAATTCCGCAATCTGAACACCGAATTCATTACATTTTTCCAATTCTTCTTTTCCGGGAACAAGCACCGCGGTCAGGCCTTCAAGCGGAACATTAAATTTCATGGCTTTCAACCGTTCATCAAGTAACGGCACGGCTTCTCCGCTCCAACCCATTGAACCGAAACTGGCGGCTAGTTTTTTCTTTATATCAATTGTCAACAGGCTGTTGAGAATATCCCAAACAGGTTTGGCGACCGCACTGTTCAAAGTCGGTGAACCCAACAAAATAGCATCGGCCGCCTCAATTTTATCGAGGTGGCTGTTAACATCGAGGTCAACCGCGTCAAACACGTCGACATCAGCGCCGGCGGACCGGGCGCCGGAAGCGATCTTTTCCGCCATGATTTCAGTGTTACCATGCGCGCTGGCATAATACACAAGTACCTTGGGGACCGCATTGGCAGGCAACGGCATTGCCCACTCATCGTACGCTTTTATATATTTATCCAGTTCCGATCGCAACATAGGGCCATGCGATGGAGCTATCATATTCAATTCCAACGATTCAATTTTTGCCAGAGCGTTTCGAACGTTCTTTTTAAATGGCCGCATTATGGTGTCAAAATAATATTTATAATCGGGCCAAAAATCCCGCGTGATCAGATCGTTGTACATCTTGCTGTCACAAAAATGCGAGGCGAAAACATCACAGGTAAACAGTATGTTATCCTTCTCCAGGTACGTCATCATCGTATCGGGCCAATGTAAAAAAGGCGCCGGAATAAAACGTAATGTCCGTGTTCCGAGGTCCAGGGTATCATTTTGACCGACACCAATTATCTCAAATTCCCTGTTGATTATATTTTTAACATATTTGACCGCCGCCTTTGCGCAATACACCTTTGCATTTGGGGCCAGATCCAAAAGTGTGGTCAGACTGCCGGAATGGTCCGGTTCATTGTGCTGTACGATAATATAGTCAATTTTTGCCGGATCGATGATATCGGACAGATTTTCAATGTAATGCTGATTGAATTTCCCTTTTACCGTATCAATCACGGCTATCTTTTCGTCCTTGATCAAATAGCTGTTATAGGTTGTACCGTTTTTGGTTTCCATAATAATATCAAAAACGCGCAGGTCTGGATGTAAAGACCCAATCCAATATAAATCTTTTTGTATTTCTAAAGGCTTCATAAAAGTGCCTCCGGGAAAATTTATTATTATTAATTTCTATATCTTTTCAACAGTGATTTTATATCCTTGAACTTTAATTTCTTCAACCTTGCAACTTTTCTGCGCCGCGTCGTTGGGTTTTGGTTTGCCGGAGTGGTTCAAACAATTGGTCATGGCCTCTTCCGGTGATGTTGCAACTCTTACATTATAACACGGCTGGTCACCTAAATGAAAAACCATGTATAATTTCAGATCACTCATAAACGTTCTCCTTGATATTCTCTATTTGGAATCACGATTTTTGTAATAATCTTCGATAGCGGCTTTCAGTGCATCTTCAGCTAATACCGAACAATGCAGTTTAACTTTTGGCAGTCCGCCAAGCGCTTCTGCAACCGCCTTATTGGAAATGGCCAAAGCTTCGGAAATATTTTTCCCTTTTACCATTTCCGTCACCATTGAGCTGGTTGCGATTGCGGCGCCGCAGCCGAATGTTTTAAATTTAACATCGGTAATAATATCATTTTCTACGTGTAGTGTCAGTTTCATCACATCGCCGCATGCCGGATTCCCGACCACACCGATGCCATTGGCGTCTTTGGCAACACCAACATTACGGGGATTTTCGTAATGATCCATTACTTTTTCAGTATAATCATCCCATACATCCATGAATTTCACCTTTTTATAAAATTAGTGGGAATGTTTCGCCCAACTGAGTTTGTCTATATCAACACCTTCTTTAGCCAGATCATATAGCGGAGACATTTCCCTTAATTTGTTAACTTTTTCTTCAAGCAAATCCAGCAAATAATCAATGTGTTCTTCCGTATTACTTTTACCCAATCCAAAACGTATTGAACAATGCGCGAGCGATTCCGGCACGTTCAGCGCCTTTAAAACATACGAGGACTGTAACGACGCGGAAGTACACGCGGAACCTGAGGAAAGAGCGACGCCCCGGCAGGCAAGGATCAGGGATTCGCCTTCAACAAAAGCAAAACTATAATTTAAATTATTCGACAAACGTTTCGTTGCATGCCCGTTTAATTTCACATGCTCTATTCGTGATTCGATACCCTCAGCCAGCTTGTTTCGTAATTTTAACATGCGCTGTGTTTCGGTTTTTAAATCCCGCTGGCCAATCTCGGCGGCCTTGCCAAGTCCTACTATCCCTGGAACATTTAATGTCCCGGAACGCATTCCCCTTTCATGCCCGCCGCCATCAATGAGGGAGACCAGCCGAATACCTTTTCTAACATATAAGGCGCCAATGCCTTTAGGACCGTATATTTTATGACCCGATATGGAAAGCATATCGATATTATCCCTTTCAACATTCATATCAAAACGCCCGAGGGCCTGCACAGCGTCCGTGTGAAAGGGAATTTTAAATTCATGCGCCATGTTACCGATCTCCGCGACCGGTTGTATGGTCCCGATTTCACTGTTCGCGGCCTGAATGGATATGAGTATTGTTTCCGGTTTTATCAATTGACGGAGATGCTCAAGATCAACAATGCCGTGTTCATCAATTTTCACAAATGCAATTTCATATCCATCTCGTTGCAGACGTTTGGCCGTATCAAGTATGGCCTTGTGTTCTGTCTCAATGGTAATTATTTGCCCCTTTTTTTCTTTTTGATTATAAGCGACCCCTTTCAGAGCAAGATTGTCAGCTTCAGTCGCACCGCTGGTAAATATAATTTCATCGGCAGATTTTGCTCCGATAAAATCGGCAATTTTTTTCCGGGCGTCTTCTACAGCACGGCGCGCTATATGACCGTACTCATGAGTATTGCTGGATGGATTGCCAAAATTTTCAGTCAGATAAGGCATCATGGCGTCCAGGACCTCTTTGTCCAAAGGTGTTGTTGCATGATGATCCATATATATAGATTTCATTTAAAACTTGTACCTCATTAAATCGTTTTTTATAATAATTAATACCTTCACCTAAATTACCTCATTTTTATATTAAAATCAAGTTTTCAATTTGAAGAGAAAAAATTAAGAGCTCTTTTTGACAGTAAAACGAGCGATTTTTGCCGATCCCGGGATACTTTATTAAAAAAATATAAAACAACTCAATATTGAGGAGTGTAAAAGAAAAAAGGTTCACACGGTAGAGTGCGAACCTTAAATAAAAATAAAATATTAATAAATTTTAAATCAGAAAATAGATTAATCCGATGTTGTCACCTCGTTGATCATTTCATCGGCGTTTTCCAATTCTTCTTCCTGATCCAGTTTGAGTGGTTCCACAAATGAAGATTCCAGCAAAGCCAAATGCTGTTCACGTTCCAATGCAAGATCTCGAAAAAGCGCGCGTAACTCGGCTTCGATTAAACGTTTGGATATCGTTGAATAAAAATTCTTTAATTCTTTTTCATTCTTTTTTACAATTCGAACCGCGTCGTTCGGATCGTCAGAACATTTCATCAAAGAAGATAATTTATGTTTTTTACCCAGATTTAAATACAGAATTTTTTTCCCGCTTGTTTTACTATATGTTTTGATGAGTTTTAAACGGTTTTTTTCTTCTTTGTCAGACAATCCTTCAAGTATCGCTTCGGCATCATCATTTTTTACGAGTGACGCCACTTTGGTATAAAATATTTTCATATCCATTTCACACTGTATTGACATTTTCAGTGCATCCAGCGAATCTATTGAACTTAAATTATACATATAAATAAACCTCCTTCATCCAATAAATCATATTAATATATAACAAACGGATGATAAATAATACATAGATAATCTTTAAAACATATATAATATTTTAAACTACTTAATTTACAGATATTTAAGCAATTTTACAACTATTTTGATGCTTAAAGTTGTAAAAAATTGTAAATAAATATTTGATTTTCTATGAATATAACGCTTTTTACTGGTGTTTTGTTCCCGGTTGGCGTGAAAAGATTTTAATTTATTCTATTTCAGCGAGTATATAAGGTCCTTTGGGTATAATCACAATTTTTGCGTCATTTCCATGTCGTTTAAAACATAATTTTAAGGCGTCTTTAGCAGATTCAGCCCAGGGTACGTGTATGCTGTCTTTTTGCTCGGCTGTTAATCCACCGGAAACCAGTATGATATTGGCTTTCCTGGCAACTTTGGTAAATTCCTGTAATTGCCATTGATCAATGACAAAATAATTTTCGTGGAATATTCGATGTAAAAATTTATCCAGGTCCGACGATTCCCTGACCAGTTCGCTAAATTCTTTACTGCCAATACCCTCACTGCATTCGGAAGCGATAATTATCGTTCCGCCTTCTTTCACAACCGGCATAGCCGCGGTTAAACCTTTTATTGTCTGATAATACGTAGCATCAAGGGGATAACCGGCGCTGGTGGTAATGACAATATCCACCGGTTCGGGGATGGTATCCTTGACATGACCGCGCACAAAATCTATGCCTTCGAGATGCGATTGTTCAAGTTCTCCTGAAAATATACCACATATTTGTCGCTGTTCATTTAACGCCACATTGACGTTAAAGTCGGTACCAGCCATTTTCGCGATTTCCAGCGCTTCTTCATGAAACGGATTCCCTTCGATAATCCCTTCCCGGGAATTGGGATGTGACAGCATTTCGGGGCCGTGCATAACTTTCATCGTTTCAATACTGGCAATACCCGGAACGACGAGTTTTCGCCCGCCTGAAAATCCGGCCATCAAATGCGGTTCTATAAATCCGGTTGTGATCTTAAAATCCGATTCTATATATCTTTTATCAATCCATACGTCCGTTCCCCTGCTGGTCTTGCCCAGATTTTTATGAGAGGACAGATCATTGGAATAATGATTTTCAACACGGTAATTTTTTGCGATATCTTCTCCGACCAATTCAATCAACTCATTATTCAAATTCGGACGATGTATTCCGGTAGCCACAAGTATCAGTATATCTTCATGTTTTAAGCCTGCCGCGTGTAATGTTTTAAGAATTGGGGGCAACAGAGTTTTATTCGGGACTGGCCTGGTTATGTCGCATATAAGAATACAGGCCGATTTACGTCCCTTTGCCATATCAAAAAGACTATGATTCAGGCCAATCGGTCGAAGCAGCGTTTTTGTTATCTCTATATACGTATCAATGATGGGAACAGGATTGGACATGGATAAGGTTTTAACTACATTTTTTTCAGGTACATCAATTTGCAGACCGTTTTTTCCATATGCCAGGGTAAGTTCCATTAATCTCTTCCGTTTTTTGATATTAGATTTTTCACTTTTTTTTAGATTTATATATTGATGGATTGAATCTCGGATCATTGTACATTTTAAATTGCCGGTAAACCTTGTGCCGTTTTTTGGCCTGCCGTAGATCAAGCATCAATTTATCCAGGGCTTTTGAAAGATCATCACGTTGTTCGTTTAAAATCGCCAATCGAAAACCGGCAACTTTTTTGTGTTCTTTATCCACATCATCACGTTGTATTTCTTCATTCATATGGTATATTTTCAAACAAACAATTGACATGCGGTCGATTATACTTGCGGGCGTTTCCGAATTCATTTCGGTATCTTTGTCAGGTTGGATATCGGCATTTTCCAGGACATTTTCTATCCAGATATCTATCCGCTCGATCGCGTCATTTCTTTGCTGATTATATTTATCAATTTTACGCTTACAGGATACAATTTCAGAAGCATCCACATCGGACCGTCTGGCGTCGTCCTCCAAATGCCACAGGGTGAAATTATTATAATGGATCCATTGCGTCATTCCTTTTGGAGAATGATGATCTTCAGGTTCAATCGGACCGGTATTATGCCAGAGTTCACTCAGATCAATAAACCATTCAACAATCCGAGCTCCCTTAAACGGCGTTAAAATTTCTGTTAACGAATGCAAATATTATCCTCCTCATTTGTTATTGTGTTGTTTTATAATTTATAAAAAAAAATCTCAAAACGCAACATGTTGTAAATTTATTATTGCTTTTTTAAAATTAAATATTAGATTTATAATAACCGTTAGGGGTGGTCAATAGACCTGAGAACACACCCTGAGGACCTGATCTAGATAATACTAGCGGAGGAAAACGGTATTTTATAATACTTTTTGAGATATATGAAACCGTTTTCCAACGTGAAATCGGTTTTTTTTATTTTGGGAGGTATTATGATACATTTTAAAAACAATATCCGCATTTTCATTTACATGATCATTATTTTATCTATTGCGAACATCCTGCATGCTTTTGAAATTAGAGGTAAAATAGTCGATCAAAATGACGGATCGCCTATTGTAGGCGCAAATATTTTTTTGATGGGCACGCGTTTAGGTTCATCTTCAGACAGATTGGGCGAATTCACAATTTCAAATGTGGACCCGGGTAGATTTACGATTACATTAAGCCATATTGGTTATAAAGTCATAAAAAGAAATCTGAGTATCAAGGATAAGGATATATACGCCACATTCACGGCCGAACCAATAGTACTCAAAGGTCAGCAAATTACTGTTTCCGCGATGCGGGCGAAAGAACGGGAAACGCCTGTCGCCTTTACGGATATCACCGCTGAGGACATTCAAAACAAATACTGGGCCCAGGAGATCCCGTTGCTGTTGGATGAAGTGCCCGGAGTGTATTCCTATTCCTATACAGGCAGTGGACTGGGTTATTCCGAAGTCAAGATCAGGGGATTTGACGCAACCCGCGTCGGCGTGACCATTAATGATGTTCCGTTAAATGATCCCCTCGACCATGTGACGTATTTTTATGATCTGCCGGACATCAGCGCCAACGTTCAGGATATCCAGGTACAGAGGGGAGTTGGTAATTCCCTCTATGGAACCGGTTCCTTCGCCGGATCGGTTAACCTGCGGACCACATCACCCGGGAATGAGCGTTTTATGACATATACGGCGGGAACGGGAAATTATAACACACAAAAACATACATTTTCAATCGGTTCCGGGCTGATTGACAACACCTATTCATTTTACGGCCGCTACTCCAAAGTCAATACCGACGGGTACCGGGATTTAAGCTGGGTGGATTCGTGGTCGTATTTTTTCGGTGCCACACGCTATGATGAAAACTTAACGACAACCGTAAACCTTTTTGGCGGACCTATGAGGGCGCATTTTGCCTGGGAAGGGATAACCAGAGATGAACTGAAAATTAACCGGAAACTGAATTACGACGATTATAAAAATGCCGCCGATAATTTCAATCAGCCGCATTACCAGTTGATCAATGAATGGACGCCAACGGACAATATCAAAGTCACCTCCACCCTGTTCCATGTTAAAGGCGATGGATACTATGAACAATTAAAAACCGGGCGCAAACTCAAAGAATACAATATGCCGGATTTTGAGGAAAACGACGAACTCGTCAAACGAACCGATCTTGTTCGGCAAAAATGGGTGGACAAATCCCAGTACGGCTGGATTCCCCGCCTGGAATTTGAAAAAGGCAAACACCGGATTTCCACCGGCGTTGAAATGAGCATTTTCAATTCTTTTCATTGGGGTGAGGTTGTCTGGGGATCTAACCTTCCCGCCGCGGTTCAAACCGGCCATGAATACTATCAATATGACCTGGACAAGAATTCATTTTCCTTTTATGTTAATGATCTCCTGCAATTAAAACCCGGACTTTTCCTCAAGGCGGGCTTGCTGTACCAGCATATAACCGAAGACTTTAAACAAAAAAAGATGGGCGCGTTTTACGGCCATGAATACGATCTGAATTACAATTTCCTGACGCCCCGTATTGGTTTGAATTATAATATTAATCCGGCGTTAAACGTTTTCGGTAATTTTTCCATGGCAAAACGCGAACCCAAAGACGCCGATATTTACGACGCCGACGATCCTGATATTCTGCCGTTGTTCAGAAATATTGATCCGGACAACGGTATTTATGAGGATCCCTACATTAAAGAGGAAACATTATATGATTTTGAAGCTGGACTGGGTTACCAGGT
>Ga0272441_10014638_pt1 | contig 11087 bp, 6 predicted proteins | sample SSMProp6N_FD_193582 | JGI IMG/M metagenome (GOLD analysis project Ga0272441, IMG submission 193582) | Marine sediment archaeal communities from Little Sippewissett salt marsh, Falmouth, MA, United States - SSM-Prop-6N | ecosystem: Environmental > Aquatic > Marine > Wetlands > Sediment ...
ATACAGGGATCCGATTTCTTACAAAGACGGACTTTTAGCTGATTTTGAAGAAAAAAATCCATGGTTTCATTTTTGGGACTGTAATGATGGATTTGCTGAATTTTTCGTTGTTGACAATCCGGACAAAGATGATGTCAATCCAAGCGATAAATGTGGATGGATGTTTACTTCCGGTTGTGAATGGGAAGGTTTCGCCAATGACGAAAAGTTTATTCCTTTCGAATATGACGAAGGTCTTGTATTTAAACTGAAAGTTTTAGCCCCCGACGCCGGACGCACCGTTATGCTGAAACTGGAAAATTTTGAAGACAAAAACATAAACAAAACTGTAGAGGCCTATACCGTATCAAATACCGGCTGGGAAGAATTAACTTTTGATTTTACCAATGTTGAAGGTATGGAACCGGGCGTCTATGGCCGGGTCGCTATTTTCCCGGATTTCTGGACTTATAATGAAGAGGACTGGTTTCTGGATGATCTGATTGTTGAAGGTCATACAACGGCGGTTGAAAAAGAAACTAATACCGCTTCTTCTTTTGATTTAAAAGTTCAAAATTATCCGAATCCTTTTAATCCGCAAACAACGATTTCTTATACTGTACCAAAAACAGCAAATGTGAAATTATCTGTTTTTGATATTCAGGGCAAAGAGGTTGTTACCCTGGTGAATGAATCCAAAACCGCTGGCTCATATAATGTTTCCTTTGACGGTTCCGATTTTGCCAGCGGTGTTTATTTTTACAAACTGCAGGCCAACAACCAAATCGTTACAAACAAAATGTTGCTGGTGAAATAGTATAAGCATAAAAATTTTATTTCATTTCCGGCCGGATTTTTGTATTATTCACCGGATAATCATTATAAAAACCCCGTGATCCAGTCCGGGGTTTTTGTTTACTCTTAAATATTTATTTTAAAACACGATGAGCAATAACACACTCAAATGTATAACAACACAATTTATCTTTTTTGTCAGTATTATAACTTTATCTTTTTTAATCGATTCAGCCTGCGCGCAAGCAGTCGACCACTGGGAGACCGTCGTTTACAGCGGTAACGTCTGGAAATACTATACCGGGACACATGAACCGGAGAGCGATTGGCGAACGGTTGATTTTAAAAACAGTCAATGGCCGGAAGGAAAAGGCGGTATCGGTTATGGCGACAGAGATGATTACACGGTCATTGAACCGACAATTTCCCTGTACATGCGGCAAAAGTTTACAATAATTAATAAAAATAAAATTTCCCTGGCAGCTTTGAATATAGATTATGATGACGCGTTTGTCGCTTATTTGAACAATGTCGAAATCGCGCGTTCGAACATCGGTGAACCGGGTGATTTTCCGGCTTTTAACCAGGTGGCCGATGAACCCAAAGAAGCGCAAATGTATCAGGGCGGCCGGCCGGAATATTACTATCTCGATAATACCCGGATTAGATCAATATTAAAAGAAGGTGAAAACGTTCTGGCCGTGCAAGTTCATAACCACAGCCTGGACTCATCGGATCTGTCGGCAATCGCGTTTCTGTCCGTCGGTCTGATCGATGCCAACAGTTACTATGGCGAGGTCCCCAACTGGTTCAGGCCGCAAAGATTCGTTGACTTGACATCCTCGAATCTGCCTGTTGTGATCATAAACACCCACGGGGAGACCATTCCCAATGAACCGCGCATTGCAGCCGACATGGGTATAATCAACAATCCGGGAGGTCAGCGCAACAATGTATCGGACCCGGTCAACGGTTATAACGGCAAAATACAAATCGAGATCAGGGGAAAGTCCTCGCAGATGTACCCAAAAAAGTCATACCGGATCGAAACCGTGGACAGTACCGGCGAGAACCTCAATGTTTCCCTGCTGGGTTTGCCGGAAGAAAACGACTGGATACTGTACGCGCCATACAGCGACAAATCACTGATCAGAAATGTACTGAGTTTTCACCTGGCACGGGGCATGCGGCAGTACGCGTCCCGGACACAATATTTTGAACTGGTATTAAACGGTCAATACCAGGGTCTTTATGTGTTGATGGAAACCATAAAGCGGGATAAAAACCGGGTGAACATTGCCAGATTAAATCCCGATGAAAATTCCGGTGACGATATCACCGGCGGGTATATCATCAAAGTCGATAAAAAAGAAGGTTTTTATGACGGCTGGCAGTCGCCGGTAAAACCGATCCTGTCGGGCTGGCGGAGTAATTATTACCAGTACCACGAACCGGAATATGATGAAATATCAACCGAACAGAAAAAATATATTCAAGACTTTATGCTGCAATTTGAAAACGCCCTGAACAGCAGCAAATACAAAGACCCGGATTCCGGTTACACGCGGTTCATCAACATGGACTCGTTTGTCGATCATATGATCCTGCAGGAGCTGACAAAAGAGATCGACAGCTATAAATTCAGCACTTTTATGTACAAGGACAAGGACAGCAAAGACGGCCGGCTTTATATGGGTCCGTTCTGGGACTTTAATCTCGGCTACGGCAATGTGAATTTTGGTGGTGAAAAAGCCTGGGAACCGGAAGGCTGGATGTACAATAAAAAATATCCGCATATGTACTGGTGGTATCGAATGATGCGGGATGATACATTCAAAAAGAGATTCCAATCCCGCTGGTGGGAACTGAGAGAACGTATTTTTCATACCGACAGTATTCTCACATTTATCGACACGCAGGTAAATCTTTTACAGGAAGCCGGGGAACGGAATTTTCAACTGTGGCCGGTGATCGGAGAATACGTCTGGCCAAACTATTTTGTTGGCGAGACCTGGCAGGAAGAAATAGATTTTCTGCGGGACTGGGTGATCGACCGTTTGGACTGGATAGACGATAACATTGAAAAAAGCGGCGCCGGGATTGCGGCCGGACAAAACAACCCGAAGCCGGTGAACTATGCTTTGAATTACCCGAATCCATTTAAAAACAGGACAACTATAGCGTATCAATTGTTTAAACTGGGAATGGTTAAAATTGATATTTACAATATACTGGGGGAAAAAGTCAGAACCCTGGAGAATCCGGGCCGGTCCGCCGGACATTATCGGATTGTCTGGGACGGACATAATCTTGCGGGCAGACCGGTCTCCGCGGGTCTGTACCTGTATACACTGCAAGTGGACGGCCGGGTTATGCTAAAGGGAAAGCTGGTCAGGCATTAGAGCCCGAACATTATGTTCACGTCCGGGAGGTCATATACTTTATTTTATCGGTACACAGGTGCAGATCTTATCGCAGGTGCAATACGTGCTGGTTCTCGATCTTGTTCTTGTTGGCGCGACGTAAAGTGTTCCGGGCACGCAGTCACAGGTACAAATCGCGCCTGGCGGCAGCGGCGAACCGCAGGGCATCGTGTATGTGATGACCTGCCCGTATTCATTGGTCATGGTGTACTGGTTCATCTCTTTTCCTTTTTTCAACGTTGCCGGATCAAACAGACAGGTCAAAAACTTGCCGGTCGGCATCTGCCAAAGTCTGACTGTTCGATCAAATGAGCCGGAGACAAGAAACATTCCGTCAGGACTGATATCGATCGAGCTGACATCACTTGTGTGCCCTTTCAAGTCAAGTAACAATATTCCGGTCGGCATCTCCCAGACCTTGATAGAATTATCATAAGAGCCGGTTGCAAAGACATTGCCGTTTGGACTAAAACAGACAGAGCTCACATTTCCGGAATGTCCTTCTAATGTCTTTTTGAGTCTGCCGCTTGGTATTTTCCAAAGTTTGATGATTTTATCTATAGAACCGGAGACGAGGTGTTTTCCGTCGGGACTAAAACAGACAGAATAAACAATATACTTATGTTTTTTTAATGTTTTCAAAAGGATTCCGGTTGGCATCTCCCAAATTTTGATAGTATCATCATAACCGGCGGCAAGTAACCTGCTGTCAGGACTGAAACAAACCGAGTTTACGGTACCCAAATATTCCACTACTCCCGATGATTTACCGGAGGGCATTTCCCAAAGCCTTATGGTTTTATCAAATGAAGCTGAAGCAAGGTGCTTACCGTCAGGGCTTATACAAAGCGAATTAACAGTTTTCGTATGTTCCTCAAGAGTCTTTATCAGTTTTCCTGACGGCACTTCCCATAGTTTTACGGTTTTATCATAAGAGCAGGAAGCAAGTGTCTTGCCGTCGGGACTGAAACAAACCGAATTTACTATTTTTGAATGTCCATTCAGCGTCTTTATTAATTTGCCGGTCGGCATCTCCCACAGTTTGATGGTATTGTCACTCGATCCCGAGGCGAGTAACCTGCCGTCAGGACTGAATCGCACCGCGTTTACAATATTCTTATGGGCTTTAATATCGGTGGCGCAGGAACCCTGCTGTACCTGCTGAGGTGTTTGCGGGGGCAATGTCGTCGCCACACAACTGCCCAGCACACCAGCGCCTATCGCGGTCGTTAGTAAAAAACCGCGTCGCCCCATGCGCCAATCGGTTTGAATGTCTTTAATTTCATATAACTGTGGTTCTGCTTTGCTGCCGTCCGAATAAATTTTTTGCATTTGAAACCGGGGTGCTTTCATGATCTGGTCTCCTTAAATTTATTCCTGATGTTGATTTACCCATAATAATCCGCCGTTATTTTTTATTTTATCCAGGATCAGGTACTTGGTCAGTTCCTGATTGATCCGGCAACGGGAGGGCAGAAACCCGTCCCCGGAAGCCGCGGCGGTCTTTATTTCACAGTCGCCGGCGCAATGCCACTTGCAGAAACAGTTTTGACAAAAAGGGATTTCATCCACCGTACGTGAGAAATGCTTTTGCCGTTTTTCCGTATTGATGTCAAATTGCCCGTTTCCCACATATTTGCCGACAAAAAAACGCGGACCGGCCGGATGTTCGCGGCCGTAGGTTTCAAAACAAGTGGTGATATCGCCATCCGTGGTAACGACAAATGCCCGGCACGCCGCGAGGCAGAAACGCGTGGTCAGTGTTTCAAGACGGGCGCCGGAGTAAAACAGCGTGATATCCGAATTCCCGGCAAAGGAGTACGCCCGCATAAACTGGTCGATAAAAACATGAATATCTTTAATGGTCGAACGATTTTCAATGGCCCGGCCTTCAGCGAAAGCGGGCTCGACCTGTATTTTTCGCGGCCGAAAATTTTCACAAATAAACGCCACACTTTCCGCCAGCCTGGCCACCGTTTCGTCCGTGACCGTCATTCGAATGCCGTAGGGGAAATCCGCTTCGTCCAGGGCTTGTAAAGTTTCCGCCACTCTGGGATAGGATGCTTTGTTACCCATTGCGGGCCGCTGCAGATTTTGCACCTCCGGCAGGCCGTCAAAGGATAGGCTCAGTTCGGTAAAATTGTTCAGGATGTACTGCAGTACTTTTTTTGACCAGTAGCCGTTAAATGAACCAGATACCTGTATTGGGATATTGTTTTTTTCGGCCAGGGCACGTGCGTAGTCCACTGATCTTGTTAATATCTGCCAGTTCAGGGTCGGTTCGCCGCCGCCATGAAATCCCAGCGTCATAACAGGGGCGTTATTTTTTTGCACACATTCCATAACATGATCAATCGCGGCTTGTGCGATTTCCCAGGATATGGTTTTGCGGGGATATTCACCCGAAGAGGCATAACAATAAGTACATCGCAGGTTGCATTGGTTGGTTAAAAACAGGATTACGGCGTCATATTGGGTTCCGCTGTCTTTGTATTCATCGACGGGAAACGGTTCGGGTTGAAAAAAATCATACTGTTGCAGAAAAAAAAGATTATCGGTCTTTTCCAAAGTCCCGGGAGAACAACATTGTTCAAATACGGCATTGACCAGCGAGACGTTACCGATAAACGCCATTCCCTTGAGAGGCGCGTAGATCAGATATTTTTTTTCATCCAATGGTATTGAAAATATTTGGCGTAACAGGGTATCTGTATCCTTTTTCATGACCCGCATCCGTGAATGTTATGAAATCAAGATTATCGACCTTTTGTTTTTATAATATTTATCGATCTGACGGATAAAAACATCTGATTACCCGCACCGGAATTCAAACCCGCAATTAAAAATTTGTACAATTCTAATTGAGCCGCACTTTCTATCATCTGATGTCGTAAAGTCCCTGTAGTATACCCCGGAATATATTATATTGATAAAATATCAATTTAACAAACCAAATACAATTATTTTTTATATTTAACCTGCCGGAATTAAATTAACCCGGGATGCCATCATCCCGGGTGTGTAAAAGCTTTAAACGGATTGACTTTTTGAATCTATGGACTCTTTTCAGTAGTTTCCTGAAGATATTTATCCAGGAATTCTTTGATTTGTCCATATCCTTTAATTTCATTTTCTTTTTTCATAAAGCCATGACCTTCATCATCGAATAAAACATATTCCACCGGTACGTTATTGTCACGAACAGAGGCCACAATTTCGTCCGATTCGACCTGCAGAACGCGCGCATCATTCGCGCCCTGCAGCACCATTAACGGTTTGATCACGTTTTCAGCATGAAACAATGGGGAAATATTATACAAACGGACAGAGTCCTGGGTGAACGGATCACCCATCTCGGTATATAAAGCCTGTTTGAAAGATTCCCAGTATGGCGGAATTGATTTGAGCGTTCGCAACCAGTTTGTAACGCCGAAAATATTAACACCGGCTGCAAATTCCTCCGGGGCGAACGCGAGTGCGGCCATGACCATATACCCGCCGTAAGAACCGCCTATGATCCCAATCCTTTCACTATCGATCACGCCGGTAGATTTTAGAAAATTTTTCCCATAAATACAATCTTTCAGGTCCACGTCGCCGTGTTTTTGATCATCCATTTTGTAAAAAGTCTTGCCGTAACCGCTGCTGCCGCGATTATTCACGGCAAGAATGGCATAATCATGATTAACCAGGAACTGGATCAACGCAAAATAACTCAGTCTGGACTGCCCTCCCGGTCCTCCGTGAACCCATACCAGCGCCGGTACTTTATGAGAGGAGGATGCGCTGTGAGGCTTGTAATATACAGCCGGTATTTCAAGTCCATCGAAAGATTTATAACGAACAACTTTACCTTCGACCAGATCCGTCTGATCCATTTCAGGGTTTAAGGTATTTGTTAATTTTGTCAATTCCTTTGTTGCAAAACGATAGACATAAATATTGGACGGTGTAGCGGAAGTGCTAACCCGCAACCGGATCAACTTTTCACTTTTGCTTACACCCACGGAAGTAATACTGCTGTTTTCAATTCTGGGCAATTCTACTTTACTGTTGTTCTCCAGATCAAAAACATAGACAGCCGTCTTAGCGTCTTCATTCACACCGATGACCCTGTATTTTTCGTTGTAGGAATTGTAAGCATACCAGACATCCCATGATGTCTCAAATACTTTAACTTTTTCACTGCTTTCAAGGTTGAATTTTGTTAAATACATGTATTCGCTGTTTTCATTGGTCAGAATATACAGGTTTTCATTCGCTAAATCAAAATACTGCGGATTAAACACGGCATCTCCCGTATGTGACGAGATATGTCTGGTTTCCCCGGTTTCAACATCATACAAATAAAGTTCGTTATTCGTCGTTGTAATATTCCTCACCAGTGTAAGATACTTTTTATTATGTGAGATAGGGCCTATGTCAAATCCATCTTCGTTTTTATATATCAGACGATGAGCATCAGGGTCCTGTATTTGATCAATCATAAATTCATATAAATCAAAAAACCTTGGATCCCGTTTATTGGAAATATAAAATCCGCTTTTTTCATCCCTGCTCCATCCATAAAAATTAGATTTCGCATTTTCAAATGGGGTCAGATCTATGATTTTGTCATTTTCATCCAATAAATAAATGTGATCGTTTTCGTTTCCGCCCTGGTCGGCCTGGAACAGGATACGTTCATCCCCGGGAAAATATGAAACAGCAAAATAAGACTCCCGCGTAGAGTTGGTCAATTGTTGAGAAGTGTCTCTGTCAACGGGAAGAGCAAAAACATTGTATATACCGGTTTCGTTACTGGTAACGAGGAGTTTGGATTCATCCGGAGAGAAAGAACCGCCGTAAATATTAATGTTTTTATAAAACTGCCCGATACTGTACTTTTTAACTTCTCTCGATTTCTGACCTGTACAGGCGAGAATAATTGCTAAAAGTGAGATGAAAAGGAGCCGGTTTTTCATGACAACCTCCATTAAGTAAAATTTAAAATTAACGATTATTCTTCCACACGAATTACAGAAAATAATATTAAAATATGCATTAATTTAAATATACAAAATTTGATCGTTTTTCCACCCTGGCGACAGGGGTGAAACAATAAGAAAAAAAAACAACACGAAAACGACCCGAATTATTACCGTGTCATCCTCCATCCACTTTCCATAGAATCCGGTAGCTGCCCCGGTCCCGATAATAATTAAGTATATAAAGATAAATATTTATTTGCAATGAAAATCTTTACATCCAGCAAAAAATCAGCATCTCCGGCGGATAAGCGACCTCCGGAGGTGGATATCACTCACTAAACAAACTCTTTGCCTTTTCCAGGGCCTCCGCAACGCCCGCGGAATTTGTTCCTCCCCCCTGCACGAACGATGCCGAGCCGCCGCCGCGGCCGCCGATCAACGGCAGGACCTGCTGAAAAATGGGCCGTAAATCCAGTTGTTCGTCCGTGGTGGCAAAAACAAGACACGGCGTTTCCCCGGTCGAGCCCAGCAAAACCGTACCCCTCCCCTTTTTAATGACCGCACCGGCAATCCGGCGTAATCCATCTATTTTTTTATCCTCAAGGCTTTTTACCACAACCGGGGATTTCTCCGATTCCGCCAGAAGTTCGGTGACAATTTGTTCCTCGGCCAGTTTTTCAAAATTCTGCAATGCTTTGATATTGTTTTTATTCTCCTCAAGCAGCTTTTCCACCGCGGCGGGTATGTCTTCAATACCGGTGGTCAATTGCTGTCCCAATGTTGTCAATATATTATAGTATTTCCGCATGTCCCGCAGGGCCCTGTTGCCGGCGACAAATGTGTAGCGCGTGTATCCGCGGATTTTTTCGCTGCCCAGTATTTTCACCAGGCCCACTTCGCCGGTGGACTTTACATGTGTGCCGCCGCAGGGATCGAGATCATAATTTTCTATTTCCACCAGCCTGACTTTTTCAAACTCATCCGGGACCTTGCGCAGCAATGGACTGTCCATGTTTTCCTTTTCTGCCCAGAAGGCCCGCACCGGCCGGTTCTCCCAGATGATCCTGTTGGCGTGATCCTCGACGTCTTTGAGCTGGTCCGCATTGATCCGCTCGCTGTGCACATCGATAGTAGAATATTCCTCCCCCAGGTGCGAGGACAGGGTTTCCACCTCAAGCTGGTGCAGGAAAGAACCGGCCAAAATATGAAATCCGGTGTGCTGCTGCATAAAATCAAATCGCCGGGGCCAGTTGATCTGTCCGTGTATTTCTTCTTTTGTTACCGGCTTGTCCAGCACGTGCCAGATGATATCGTCCTGTAAAACGACATTATTTACGATCACATTTTCTATGATACCCGTGTCGTGCATCTGTCCGCCTGATGTGGGATAAAACAGGGTTTTGTCCAGCACCACCGCGGGTTTACCCTCTATCTCCCCTGTTTGAATGACATTGGCGTTAAATTCTTTCAGATAGCTGTCAGAATAGTATAATCTTTCGGTCACGTTTCGTCTCCTCCTCCGGTTTGTGTCAGCTTTTTGATCAGTCTTTGTTTTCGATAATTCAGTTGTGCTTTAATATCGTTATCAATTCCGCCACGTAATTCGGTGATAATGCTCATCCTTTTTTCCGCCCGTTCAACGATCTCCAGGGCCCTGGTAAAATCCCTCAGTTTATGTTCATAGTACTTGGCCAGCTCAGTATAGGGTTCGGGGAAAAACCGGTTCGCCCGGTCGATCACTTTATACCAGGCGTGTTCGGCTTCGTCCATCCTGCCCATTTTTTTCAACAGCGCTGCGTTCTTTAACAGAATCCGCACCAGTTCGGGTAATGACTCGTATTCGAGAAAAACCTCGCAGGCATGCACCGCTTTTTGACGATCTCCCAGTTCCTCGAATGTTTTGATGATGCCCAGACAGTCATACTTTTTGTGTTGCAGGTTTTCATAACCGGAAAATGCCCGGCAGATGTTCACGGTGATGGTCACCAGTGACAGGATATCCATCACATTGTGCTTGAACACCGGCACCAGCGGGCCGTAATCCCGGTTGCGCAAAAAGTCAAAATACAGGGCGGGTATCTCCCAGCCGGGGACATCACCCTCCCGGCGGAAACCCAAAATATGCTGTTCGACGTTTTGCAGAGTGCATGGGTTGATAGTTTTACGCCACAGCCGTCGCGACGCGTGCAGCAGGTCAAGATGTTTAAAAGTATCCCACGGTATCCGGTTGCGGTTCATCACGCCGCGGGCATTCAGAGTGGGGATGTCGTATGATTTACCGTTATAACTGATCAGCCCGGTTTTGCCCTCCAGCGCCTGCGATAACGCATGCAGCAGCGCCGGTTCCTCGCCGTAATCGCGCATAAAATACTGTTGCACAACAAATTCGGATTCTCTCAAAAAACCGACGCCAACCATAAAAGCATAGGTCCCTGTTCCGCCGGCGAGCCCCGTGGTTTCCGTGTCGATAAACAGGACCTCTTCCGCCCGCATGTCCTCAAGACCGGCGTTCTTGCCGGCGCAAACAAAATCCGGTCCTTTTAATTCAAGGAATTCTTTTAACGGCACACCGTGTACAAAATCCAGGGGAAAGCGTTTTTCGCGCAATACATAAACGCCCAGATCATTTTCAACGATCCGCGCGTCAAGTTCGGAGATGGTCCCGGAAGACAGTTCGCTCTTTTTTTTGAGGGGAACCGGAGCTGTGGTAGAATTTTGGGTGAGTCCGCGAAGTTTTTCTTTTATCGATGCCACTTTTTAAGATCCACACCCCGTTTATTTGCCCGCGTTTTTGACCATATAATCCAGCAGCAGCAGTGCGGTCGATTTGCCGTGTTCGCCGACTTCCAGAACCGGACCGATGCAGGACGGACATCCGTTTTCACAGCCGCAATCTGACACCAGGCCGATGGACGCTCGA
>Ga0272441_10014639_pt1 | contig 11084 bp, 29 predicted proteins | sample SSMProp6N_FD_193582 | JGI IMG/M metagenome (GOLD analysis project Ga0272441, IMG submission 193582) | Marine sediment archaeal communities from Little Sippewissett salt marsh, Falmouth, MA, United States - SSM-Prop-6N | ecosystem: Environmental > Aquatic > Marine > Wetlands > Sediment ...
TGAAGTCATTAAGGAAACTAGGGTCCAATACCAACATTATGCTTGCATCCTGTACTGGTAATCGTTTGGTCCAGCCATATTAACAACTACCTCCACAGAGTCAACATCAGCATAAAGTCTAACAACACGACCCAATGGTTCATCATTATCACCCGCTGGCATTACAAACTCACCATCTGGTGTTGCTGTGACAAGTGTTCCAAGCTCAATACCTTGATAACTATTGACAGCAATGCTAGGGTCTAAATGATAACCGTTAGGAAACTGTGTTCTGAATGATAGATGCATGGGATGATTAACCATATCGTCAATAGATGTGTCTAATACAGGTCTCGCAGGTATTGTCTGGTTTGGTATTGTCACAAAGTCAATCACTATCTCACTGAATTCTCCAGTACCAACAGCAATAGTAAAATTTGTCACAACAGCATTTGCTGGACGTGCTTCGCTTGGGAAATAAATATTCTCATCATGAATATGGATCTCACTACCAGCAGAACAGTTATCTCTATATATTGCTACACGATCATGTGCCAATACAAGTGAACATCTTCCAGTATCACCATCTGTCGTTACATTTAAACGTTCACCAACAGATGCTCTGTAAAAGATTTCATCTGGATCAAGTGTTTGTCCCGCACTCCTGTCGCCAGCGACACCCATAGCATTCATCATGGTTTCGGTGTCTGACATGCCAAGGTTTTCATAAACCTTCTGTGATAGTGTCTTCTTTGGGTTGTTTTTCTTGCCACAAAAAGAGAGAAACCTCTCCCAAGCATCCTTATCAGTGGATATTCGGCAGAGGTCTTCCTCTAGAGACTTGAATGGATTTCTATCTATTTCAAACAAGCGATTCCATCTTTCCACAACCACAGTTAGGGCAAACATGATTAGCATTATCTACCCTATGTAGTTGATTACATTCAGAACACTTCATCACGGCAGTTGCCTTGTTTGGCATCTTGCCACGAGTCTTCTGATAAACTCCCGTTACTGGATGAACCTTAACGCTCATAATAACCTCCTATAGTTATACTATAGAATTATACCCATTATCGCTGATCAAGTTCATATTCTTTACCACGCACGTCTTCTTCAAGTGCATACTTATTGTCCTCTGTAATCTCTGTGAACTGTCTCTCTGTACCGTTCATTAGGGCAATATACTTGTCAGCCTGTGACTTGAAAGCAACCTCTGCCATATCAGGTGTCATCTCAGACTCAATGGCTGGTTTGATACGATCATCAGCACTCTCTTGAAGACTATATCCTTTTCCCTGACTTGCCATAAGGCTGACACATTCAGTAGCCAAACAGGTATCGTCTGCCCACTTTATTATTTTTTCGTCTTCTTCTGTCAGACCATAGTTAATCCCAACCATTGTAGGACCAGCTGGTACGGCTTCGTGTATTCCGAATCTGCAATACACTGCATCTGACACGCATTTCTCAAGCTCTTTGTATCCTTGGATACGTGGCTTGATAGGACGAATAATATCTGCAATGTAAGCTTCAGAAGCATCATGAAGAAGGGTTGCAAACTGAACCTTAATGTTGGTCGGGTGCTCCATGGCAACAAGATTTGCTGCTATCATAGAATGTTGAGCAACAGAGAAGAACCTGTTACAGTGTCCGTTATATCGGCACATCATAGAAAGTGCGTGTGCGATATCAACAATATTGATACTGTCAATATACTGCATCATCTTGAAAACGTCATACCTCTGACCTGTGTAGGTGTCCATCCATGTTTCTTCCATTTTTACTCCTTTACCTTAGCAGAAAATCTGCTTCTTCTTTTTTTAACAAAAAGACCATATCATCTACCTGTTCTCCCTCGCCAGCTAGTTCGCTGAACTTTATTTTGAATTGTGTATATCCAATTTCAGAAGTGTCTTTGGTATGCACAACTTCTATTTCTAAATCTTCAGGAGCATCTACAAGTTCCTTTGGTAGGGTCTTGTAAATCTTATCTATTACCTTTGCACCAATAACTACTTTCATTCTACAGCCTTCTTTCCTTTTAGATCAAAAATAATAGCAGATCTACAATAGGGACAAACCACATTACCTGATTTTGCAAATTGTTTCTTGCATGACATACACTGACATTGCTTATCAAAGTTATTGAAAAGATCTTGCATGAACTCTGGTATTTCTGGACTTTGTTCTGGTTCAACCATATATAATCGCCCTTTCTCCCATCATTTCCCATTGGAAGTCTTCTATTGTTTCTCCAAGTTTCTGTTCTGATTTATCATACTCTCTTACTGTCCCAAACTCGCCTTGATTGTCCATAACAAAAAACAGGCTCTCACCAAATTTAATAATGTCACCATACTTAAAGTCAGCACTGTAATCGCCTTCATCCTCTGTTTCGTTGACAATATCTTCATGTTCCTCTTCCTCTATTGTTTCATCTGGTTCTACATCATTATCAGCCTCTTCTTCACATGCAATCATATGCTCTTTCCAGAAGTGTGCCATCTTAGCTGTTAGGCGTATTTGCCATGGTGGATTGAACTCAACATCTGCTGGTATAAAATCTTGTGGCCAGCAACCTGTTGATTCAAGATGTACATAAGCTCTTATGTGTTCTATGTCAGTAGGATCGAACCATTCTTCAATCTTCATCGTATGTTATTTCTTTCTTTCTGAGCTTTTAGATAACAATCAATACACAGATGACAATGCAAATCATGATCATAGTAATGTGTTGATTCATCACAGAATCTACAGAAGTATTCCTCTTCGTCAATCAATACCTTTTCCCAAAGTTTCTCTGTAAAACCTTGCGACAAACCAGACATTCTTACATAGATAGGATAGTACCCAGCGTCAATACACTCTTTCTCAAACAAGTCATTAACTGCATCCTTGATTGCCTTCTTTACCTGCATTGCAAGTTTATCTTCTTCGTCTATTTCATATTTGCATTCGTCACACATATTATTCTCCAAAAAACCAATGATATATACCTAACAAATTAGTTACAGTGAAAGCCATGTACTGTATCGTCATGTGCTTATAGCCTTTTATTAGCGACCAACACATACCAATAATAGATGATACCAAAAACAAGACGAAACCCCATTTTATCTTGTATGCTATAAGAACAGCACCAATCAAACCAAAATATACGCTCATAAATTCAAGCTTTCTTGTCTTGCTATTGTTCTTTTTATACCACAACATGTCATATATCAATTCTTTAGTTGTCAATTCCTGCTACCCCCGCTAGTTTCTTAATGTCCTCTTCAAACCACTCTATTATCTGTTCGCCATCTTCCATATATTGTTTCCTTTCTATGTAGGAAGGATGGAATGTAGGCATAGCCCAAAACGTAACACCACCATTTGGATCATAAAGTGGATACAATATACCCCTGTGCTTTGTGATACCATTGAGATTTAAAATCATCTTCAATGGTTGGTTTCCAAGTAGCAGAAGATACTTTGGTTTGGTAAGGCGTATCTCGTTCCACAGCCAACTATGAAAACAATTTGCTACTAACTCTTTGTCTTTTGGAAATGCATTCTTTGGTGGACGACATGGTATAACATTGGTTATTATACTGTTCTTCTTTGTTATACCAAAATTCTCAAGCGTTGATCTGAGACGTTTGCCAGCCTTGCCAATGAATGGAACCCCTTGTTCGTCTTCGTCTGCACCAGGTGCTTCGCCCACCACCATGATAACGGGCTTTTTACAACCATCACTACAGACTACTTGTTTCCTTTCGTTACTAAGGCTACATAGAGTGCACTTGGTCTTTGCTTCGTTAAAAGCCTTGTAAGACTTGTATTTATTCACTTACAATCCTCTCGACATTTGTTACATAAACATGAATACCATCCATTACCAGATATTCTTGCTGGTGCTCCACATGCTTCACAAGTCCTTGCTGTTTTGTATTCAGTATTGTGTACCATATTTGATATCTTGTGACTTAAAGGACATTGCATAAAATGAGCAAACTCATTAACATAACTTACCCAATGCAATGGCAAGGTAGCCCTCACCAGCTTGCAGATAGGTCTTCTGATCCACTCTACTAAACGATATGGAAGCAAACTGGGTAGCTTACCTTCGATTCTATAGTAGAACCGCATATATCCAAACTTCTCCTTAATCTGTACCGCTTTGATTTTTATATTATATTTCACGCTTGTCTTTTCGAGATGCTCAGAGAGTTCTCGTATAATAGGCTCCCAGCCATCTCCACAAGCGAAACCCATTCTCATACAGGTTTTAGTTGGATCTCCAGTTCTATCTTGGTAAAGGATAGGGAAGTCTCTACACAGTGCTTCGTCAAGTTCTGGCTTCATATCTTGTTTCCCCCACAAAAAAAGAAGTCCTGGATACAACCTTGTACACTACCATCTTCTTCTACTTCGAGTATGTCAAAAGAGTCTAACAATTCTCCGTTGATAAGCCACTTCGGTCCAAACTTGGTGTCAATTATCTGATACTCAAAACCACACACATATAAATCTGGACCACCATCCTGCAACAAGAAGTCCTTGTGTCTTTGGGCATCTTCTTCACAACTGTATGGACCCATATAGAAGTCAGCCCTCTTGTGATTTTGATTCAATTGTTTCTGAGAAACATAGATCAGATATATCATAAAACTCCTTTTCCCGAATATAGCAAACTATACTAATGTGTCAACATTTTTTCCAAAAAACTAGAGATAGTATACCGTGTGTTCAGTATTTGTCAATGTTTATTTTGACTTTTTTATGGTTGTCTTCTTTGCTGTCTTCTTTCTGGTACGGGTTGGTTTTACTTTTGCACAGAATGTCTTGGGTACATCCTCTGCTATCTCATCAACAAGCCCAAATGCGACAGCAGCATCAGCATCAAAATAATGATCACGGTCAGTAACGGACTCAATCTTCTTTTTGGTCTGTCCAGTAGCTGCTGCGAGTTTCTCGACAAATCTTCTTTGAAGAGTGATGACGTGATTGTGCTCAATCTTGATATCATGTGCACTACCCTCCATCCATGATTGTATAGAATGCAGCATAACCCAGGAGTTAGGTGATATAAAACGAGCATCACCATGTGCTAGAATATAGGCTGCTGCTGACATTGCCTTACCAGAGCAATAAGTAATGACAGGAGTTGGGATTCCCTTCATGACATCGACTATTCTATGCATTTCATACACGTCACCCCCGAAAGAGTTAATGTGCAGAATTATAGGATTAATTTGTTTTTCGTGCTCATTCTGTTCGTCCCAATATAGTAACTGACTACTGGTATCGAATCCTTCCTCGTCTCCAACATCGTCACTGAGGAAGATGTTGAAAGGAATCTCAATCTCTCTCTTGCCGCTCTGAAATTCCTTCATTATCGAACTGTAGCTGTTTTCTGTCATTATCTATTACCTCCTGATGGGAGGATCTTATATCCTCTAACATATTTTCCAGACTTATCATGTAAGTCTTTTCCGTTTGAAGTCCCATAGCAATTAAATTCTAGATAGCTCCCCATCTTACCAATTTCTCTTCTGCTTCTGTAACCTTGGCTCTCACCGTGGTTGGGGTAAATGGTTTCTCAAGGAAGTCATCAAATCCTGCCTCTCTACAGTGATATGCTGATGTTCTTGGTAGTCCAGTGATGGCATAAATAACAGCCATAGGGTCCATTTTTTTTATTTCTCTGCACATTTGATATCCATTCATGATTGGCATTTGGATATCTGAGAAGATTATCTTTATACTGTGTTCACGTTGCATACAAACCCCTTCTTCTCCGTTAGAAGCAGCGTAAACCTCAAAGTGTTTGTAGTCGTCTTTATCCATAACACTCTGGTATATTAGGTCTACCGATGGTGCGTTATCAACGAAAAGCACTTTGATTGTATTATCGTATATCACTTGTGCATAACTCCCTTCAAGTATTCTACTTATTATACTCTACAGGGAGAAGAGAGTTCACACAATTTGCAATACTGACAGTGGCTGTCACCCAACTAGCCGAAAGCAATGACGTTATATCTTATATACGCCCCCGTTGGGTCATGTATGTCTAAACCTGTTTCTTAAGGACGTGCCATTTATACCCACATTTACGGCATTCTAGCTCTAGGTAATCTTCTCCATTCATTTTTCTTCCAGAAACATATGGTGGTGCACCTACGCATGTCTTGTAATCAATCATCAAAACACGACATTTTTTACAGAACATACTGTGTATATAATGGTTATATCTATGTTTACGTTTGTTTTTAGACTCTAATTGAGACTTGAATTTGTCGGCAAGGATTGCATTACTGAACGAAACATGGTTCCCGTTCATTTTCGCTCTAACCCAAACCAATGGAAAAACTCTCTTTTCCACTACCCACACTGTTTCAAATTCCATTCCACCTGGTTCGATCTGTCTTGGTATATCTCTTACTCTGTATTTAGTCATTTTGCTTTTCTCCATGTGCTAAAAAGCTTGTCTTGTTTTGTTATTACCCAATGAGTATCTTCATCTTTCATCTCGAAGAACCCTGAACGTGGGTTAAAACGTCCGAGGTTGCGTTTTATGGCTCTGTTTTGTATATTGTTATAGATTGTATCCTTTGCACAACAATAACCGAGCAGGATGCCAAATACGAGAACAATAAGGCATGTTACGAATGGTCCCATTATGCTCTCCTTATGGTTTCTGCTAATCCGTTGAGTTCTTCTTCTGTATGACGAGGTTTATTTGGACTTAGAGATTGTTCGATCTGTTTGATAATCTCTAGTCCATCATCACCATCCAAACCATCATCTGACAGAATTGCCAATGTTATAGCATCTTTCGCTTTAACCAGCAACTTCTCTCGCTCTTTGTAACAAATGGGACATACATGCTCTTCGCTATGGTGTCCACAGTCGTATTTATGATTTATTGGTATCATTTCCACCACCTTCCCAGTACTCACATCCATCACAAGTGAAGTCTTTGAAAGCTTTGTCTCCATCAATGAAGTTTGCATACCCCCAGCAATACCCAAGAGGGTCGTCACTGAATGGATATGTGCATCTTTCGTCTTTGTTTTCATACTTTGTGTATATTCCCATTATTCGTTCTCCAGTCCACCGCTCTCAAATGCTTCAACTATTTCTTCGCCTAGTTCATCTCTATTATCTTCTTTATTGAGGGCTTTGCACTTGTCACACTTCTCAGCTGTATATATCGGTCCCGTCTGCTCTGCTTCCCACCTTCTTACCTCATCATCCGTTAATATTTTTCCGCAAGTCTGGCAACAATGTCCCATCTCACTTTCCTTCTTTCTCAATATCCTTAATTAGATTTCCAAAACCACATGAACATTCACCCATAATATTACAGGCTAGGCCATGATGTCCGTATTTTTTCAATGCCCCCTCCAACTCCTTTACTCTGGCATTGTGTTTTGTAACAAGCCCTTTGATGTACGCTTTTAGTCGCTTAATCTTCTGTTCGTACCTACGCTCCATGCTCTCATATGTTGCCGCATCCATACTCACACCCCACCTTTCTTGAGGATTTTTGGTTTGGGCCACTCGCATCCCAAGTATTTATCATGTTTACAGTTATCACCGAGCACACACAGTTTATCATGTGCTTCTTTCCACTGCTCTTCCAACGCCTCTTTGTACTTATCTCTCTCGCTGCGGAGTTGGTTACATTCTTGCTCAAGGCGGCATATCACAGCGTTATGTTTGCCCATTCCCTTGTCAATCATTTCTATGCTCACTGGCTCCATACTTACTCACCTCTTTGTCCGTTCAAATTTAAAACCTCTCTTACGGAAGCCATCTTTGCATTTGTGCGGTTGGTTTTTCTTGGTGAATTTATCCCGACCACATAAAAGACACTTATATCTTGGAATATCATCACCCTCAGATATCCTAAGCGACACTTCACCTTCTTTCAGTATCTGAATGCCGATTTCTATCTGTTCTTTCCATCTATCGCCTAGATGTGCAAGTGTTTCTTCATATTCTGCACCATCTATCACTAATTCAGATATTCCTGACTGAACAATAGCCCTAGCACAATCTGCACAAGGAGGTTTATCTGCATACATAGTACAGTCATTGATGGGTATACCCACTTTTGCAGCGTTGTATATGGCATTTCTCTCAGCATGCTCTGTCCACATGTATTTTGCTGGTCTTTCGTGTCTTTCTGGTATGTTATCGTCTACACCACGAGGAAAGCCATTGTATCCTGTAGATCTGACTTCTTTATCGGGTCCAACAATGACACAGCCCACTTGCGTGGACTTGTCCTTTGATTTACTCGATACCAAAGCAATCATCTGAAAGAAATACTGGTCCCATCTTCTCTCGCTCTCTTCCTGCTTTTTGAAATGCTCTGCTATTCTATCTGGTATTTCATTAGCACACTTCTCTGAGCAATATGAACCACACCCATCTTCTGGTTTATACATAGTTCCACACAAACACGGTATTTTGTTCATACTATTCCTTTTATGAATTTTTCTAGATAGTCGTATGATTCTTCTACGGTTGTAAAGACAATATCAGCGGCTTCCAGTACAAAGGCATGCCTATGTGTATTTTCTTCTTGCATTATGATTAAGGTGTGTTTCCGTAATTCATAAGCCCAAGCAAGTTCCATACAGGAGCCTATGGATGCTTTCTCTGGTGCGTTTGTCAGGTCAACATGAATGATGTCTGACTTTCCTACCATCCATCTGTCTCTCTCTATGATTGCATGATTGGTTGATGCAGGGTGTGCATAACCACTTGCACGGAATTCTAGTTCATTACGCAAGTAATCCTTACCAGTCATGGGACAAAGAATCTCGTATCCCATATTCTGTAAAATCTTCGCCCTTATCTTGTAACGATTTACAACTTCGTCATACCCAAGTCCCGATATTGGTCCCGCTGTATATACTATCATATTCTTATCACCTTTAATATATCCTCATTGTTTTTACATATCTTCAACATGTCTATCAGGTTCGAGAATGATGGTAGTCTCCTACCACACTCGAAATGAGATATTGCCGTAGCTGTTAGACTACACTTCTTGCCAAACTCTTCCTGTGTCATACCATACTCTTGCCTAAGCTTTTTAATGTTAGCCCCCACTTTGTGGTATTTAGTTTTCATTTGCTAACTCCAATAGTACATCACCATGGCAGGGAGCAGGGGCACACCAGCATCCAAGTGTCTTACCTTTCAATTCTCCAATTCTGCTCATGAGGTATTTGTTGTTTAACAAGTCTTCCTTGTAAAGCTGTATGACTTCTTCACGAGTACCGTCTACGCCAACCTTGAATGGGTTACCCCATATAGAGGATCGATCAATGCGTACATCGTATGGCTCTTTTTTTAGGTGAACTACTCTAGGCTGGTTCATCTTTCATTTTCCTCTCGATGAGTGTAGCATTAAAGTCTGCTGGATATGGAGCATCTTCAAATCTGTAATGCTGTCCACATGACATACATTTAATTTCATCTATATATATCATCCATGTGGTCCCATTACATTCACATGTATAAATTTCATTCATCGTTTTCCTCCTCGTTCTTTTTTGGCTTAGGCTTTGGTGACCTTGCTTTTTGCTTAGCAACCTCTTCCAAATAGTATTGACGACATTGTTCAGCACTGACCTTATCAACAGCCATGCCTTTGTTCTTCATCATCCTGCGACCCTTGTTGATCTCCCAACGCTTCTCCAACTTGTAGCGACCTTTTGCTGGATGGGTGCCTCTCTGTTTGCCACCGCCTGTTTTCGGTTTTGGTTGTTCTGTGGTTTCTTCCATGTTTCCTCCTTATATTTCGTCACCCCAAGCGTCCCAGCCATCGACACGCTCTCTTGCAAACAACTCTATACGGGGTATATCGCCCATCAACTGGACAATACGCTTTCTTACTTCATGAGGCTTCTGAGAATGAGCCTGTACTGGACTGTACACAACTGAGTGTACACTGGCGTTAATTCTCTCTGGCTTGCCTTTGATGCCAAGGAGACACACTTCTGCATTGGATCTGGTCCAGTTACCCATACCCCAAAAGAACGAGTCTGCTTTCTTGTTCTTCTTCACCCATGTGAAGGCAACAGTCTTGTATGTGAAGCCCCACCTTTCCATAACATGAAAAGCATCATGCAATTTTGGCATAGTAGCCCACATAAACAAAGCACAGTTCTTGTCTGCTATATCCATAACAGGCAAGCTCTCAATCCAATCGTTGCTCTGTGTCTGGTACTTGAAAGAAGAACCTCTCTTACCAGAAGCCGCCTTGTCTCTATAAGACCATGGAGGATCTGCCAAGATAATATTGTACTTATTGTCTGGTGATAGCATTGCCATAATTTACCTTTCTATCAAGACTATACGAATGTGTCAAGAAAGTTTTAGAATTTTTTCCCAATCCATTGCATCGCATGGATCACCTAGTTGGTTACGAGACTGTGCCTGACGAATCTCTTTGTGTAAAATTTCTTTTAGTCTACTACCTATCTTGTTCCAGTTTTTAATAATGTTCTCAACACATATATTAACCATGTATGTTCTTCTGCCTAAGCAATAACGGAAGGCACATAGTAACATTTCATCTTGATAATCGAACTCGTAATAATCACCCATGCTACAACTCCTGCATGACTTCTATGAAAGTACAGGCATCTGAATCCTCCCATGCTTCAATATCATCATCCTGACCAGCACTATATCCTTCATCATATGCTGATTTAATCATCTCAAGCATTTTCACCTTATCTGCTGATAAAGATATTACAGCATCAGCAAGTGCTATGGTTGATTCTGCTGGTATTGGTCCATGCAGGGTCTCTTTCATGAGACCGTTTGCCAACGTCAATGTTCTTGCCATTATTTCCTTGTTCATGTTTTCTCCTTTATCCACAGTTACAATGTTCTTTATTCTCACCACACCAACAACCTCTCCTGTATATTCCTACTGGAGGGAGTTCTTCATCATACAATTCTGCTCTGCCACTTGCATGATAACACTCAAGATGCATACGGGCGGTAACATTCTCTCCGTAAGTAAACCACTTCTTGTATGGACCACCCTTAATGATATGTTCGCCACACCAATCACAGAAGTATTT
>Ga0272441_10014640_pt1 | contig 11084 bp, 8 predicted proteins | sample SSMProp6N_FD_193582 | JGI IMG/M metagenome (GOLD analysis project Ga0272441, IMG submission 193582) | Marine sediment archaeal communities from Little Sippewissett salt marsh, Falmouth, MA, United States - SSM-Prop-6N | ecosystem: Environmental > Aquatic > Marine > Wetlands > Sediment ...
ACTTTAGCCTCCGGAGGAAGATACCCTGGGGAGAAGATGCTTATGATCGGCGATGCGCCGGGAGACATGAAGGCGGCCAAAGCGGTAGGAGCCCGGTTCTACCCGATCATCCCGGGCAGTGAGGAGCGCTGCTGGGAGCAGCTGCTGGAGGAAGCCCTGGATCTTTTCTTTGCCGGCGAGTACGCCGGAGATTACGAGAGTAATCGAATAGAGCAATTCAACAAATTTCTTCCGGATACACCTCCGTGGAAGAAGCTGTAGAGAGGAGTGAGTGAGACCATGGTTGCAGGAAGAGGAAATCCGAATCTCGACATAGACCTGGAGGAGGCCAAGGCGATCATAGCGGAAGGAACCCCGGAGGAACTGGTCGCGGACAAGCGGATCCTGGTGCTGACCCCGGATGCCACCCGCTCCTGTCCTCTGCCCCGGATGATCACGGCGGTCAAGGAGGTGATCGGGAAGCGGGCCAAACGGCTCGATTTCATGGTCGCCCTGGGATCCCACCATCCCCTGGCGGAAGAGCAGATCTTGAAGCTGTACGGGATCAGCCCGGAGCGCAAGGCCGGGGAGTTCGGGAACAGCAGCTTTTTCAATCATCGCTGGGATCTTCCGGATACCCTTACCAAGATCGGAACGATTCCCGAGGAGGAGATCGAGAGAATCACCGGCGGGTTGTTCCGGGAGGCGGTGGATGTGGACATCAACCGGGGGATCTTCGACTACGATCTGCTGCTCATTCTGGGTCCGGTGTTCCCCCACGAAGTCGTGGGCATATCAGGGGGCAGCAAGTATCTGTTCCCCGGGATCTCCGGCGGGGATTTCCTGCACTTCTTCCACTGGCTGGGTGCGGTGATCAGCTGCTGGAAGGTCATCGGCAGGAAGAACACCCCGGTTCGGGAGGTCGTCAATCGGGCTGCAGAGATGGTATCGGTCCCCCGGCACTGCCTCTGCATGGTGGTGGGCCACGGCGACGCTGTTGAGCCGCGGGAAGGAGCTGCGGCGGACCCCCGCGGCACTCTGGCGGGACTGTTCGTCGGAACCCCGGAGGAGGCCTGGTCCAGGGCGGCCGACCTGTCGCAGCAGATGCACATCGTGTACAAGGACCGGCCTTTCCACACGGTGCTGGGAAAAGCCCCGGAGATGTACGACGAGCTGTGGGTGGGAGGAAAGGTGATGTACAAGCTAGAGCCGATCGTGGCCGACGGGGGCAGGCTCATCATCTATGCCCCTCATCTGAAGGAGGTTTCCTCCACCTGGGGGCGATACCTCGAGCAGACCGGCTACCACGTGGCCGAATACTTCCTCGAGCAGTGGGATCGGTTTACGGATATTCCCCGTGGCGTTCTGGCCCATTCGGTCCACGTGAAGGGTCTGGGCAGCTACCGGGACGGCGTGGAGAAGCCCCGAATCGAGGTGGTCCTGGCCACGGGAATCACCGAGCAGATGTGCAGAAAGATAAACCTCGGCTACATGAACCCGGCGGATATGCGGATAGAGGAATACAGGGACCGGGAAGATGAGGGAGTCCTGTTCGTGGATCATGCCGGCGAAATACTGCATCGCGTGAAAGGAGAAGAATGATTTGAACATCGAGAGAAAAACGATCGAAAGCTGGATCCAGTCCGCCCGGGCGGCTGGAATCATTGGAGCTCAGGGATTCGGGGACGTTGAAGCCTCGGGGGCAAAGGCAGCTGAGCTGCTGTACACCCAATCGATAAAGCGAAAAGGGGATGCGGTTTTCGCCCTGTTGAAAATGCCCGGGGTTTCCCGGGGCGCTCCGGCTTTTGCCTGGGATCGTGCCCTGGGCGTGTTCGGCGCAGCCGGAGCGGCTGGATTCGAAGGGCAGCGGGTGGAGCTTGAAGGGGTCGGCAGCGCCCTGTTCGCAAGCCTGACCCACCCCAATGCCGCGGCTCTGCGAAAAGCTCTGCCCTTCACCGCGCCCTCGCCCCTGGCGGACCGGGAGATCACCTTCGGCGTGGGGGACCGCCTGGGCGTGGCAGGACCGGGTCACCTGCGGAGCATGAGCGGCTATTCCGCCTGTCCGGTTCTGGCCCAGCAGTCGGTACGGGAGTTGGACCTTACCGGAAGGAACTACGAGCAGGTGCTGGACGCCTCCACCTGGGCCGTATTCCAGGAAGGATACGAACGGCCCTGGGGTGCGGACGGGGATCATCTCAAGACCGAGGAGTGGGTGCGCACAGCCCTGAATATCGGGTTCACCCGCATCACCGCGGATGTTTCCGACTACATCAGCCACGAGTACGCGGCGGCGAGCGAAGCCGAGGTCCTCGAGGCCTATGAGCAGCTGGAGGCGAGCTATCGCCAGCGGGTCGAGAAAGCCTATCTGTCTGTGGACATCCAGCTGGATACGGGACAGCGGATCTCTTTTTCCAGAGAGGTCCTGGCCCGCACCGCCCTGATCTACGGCAGGGCGATCGAACACGCCCAGCGCCTGTATCGGGCCGGGGTGGAGGTCAAGGGGGAGGCGGAGTTCGATTTCGAGCTGTCCGTAGATGAAACCGAAACCCCGACCACCCCGGAGGCTCATGTGTTCGTAGCCTTGGAAGCCAAAGAGCTCGGGATGAAGATCGGCTCTCTGGCACCCCGCTTCGTCGGAGAGTTTCAGAAGGGGATCGACTACATCGGAGATCTGCAGGAGTTCGGGCGCACCTTCGACGTGCACGCGGCCCTGGCCCGACACTTCGGCCACCGCATCTCGGTGCACTCGGGAAGCGACAAGTTTTCGGTCTTTCCAGCGGTGGGCCGGCTGTCCAGGGGGCGCTATCACATCAAGACCGCCGGAACCTTCTGGCTGGAAGCGATGAAAATCCTGGCCGCCCGGGAGCCGGGGCTGTACAGGCGGCTCCACGAAGCTGCCCTGGAGCGTTTCGACAAGGCCACCAGCTACTACGTGGTAACCACCAACCTCGGGAACGTGCCGCCCCTGGACAGCCTGCAGGATCGGGAGCTGCCTTCCCTGTTCGACAATCCCGACGCCCGACAGCTTATCCACATCACCTACGGTGAGCTGCTCCGGGACCGGGAGCTGGGAAAAGAGTTTTTCGATGCTCTGCACAAGAACATCGAGCACTACTGGGCCGGTGTGGCGGAGCACACCGAGCATCATCTGAAGAGTCTCGGAGTAAAAGTGAGCGAATGAGCTCAAGGAGGCTGTACAATGGCTGAACCGTTTCTGCACGCGGATTTTCTGCTCAGCACGGAAGTCTCCCGCCGGCTGTACCACGAGTACGCCGAAGGGCTTCCTATCTTCGATTACCACTGTCATCTGCCAGTGGCAGAGGTCGCGGACAACCGGCAGTTCGAAAACCTGACCGCTATCTGGCTGGCCGGGGATCACTACAAGTGGCGGGCCATGCGGGCCTTCGGGGTGGAGGAACGCCTGATAACCGGGGATGCCCCGGACTGGGACAAATTCGCCGCCTGGGCAGAAACAGTTCCCTTCACGGTGCGCAATCCCCTCTACCATTGGACCCACATGGAGCTCAAGGATCCCTTCGGCGTGGGTGACAGGCTGCTCTGCCCCGACACGGCCCGGGAGATCTACGATCACTGCAATGCCCTCTTGTCGAAGGAGGAGTTCCGGGCCCGGGGACTGATGGAGCACTTCAACGTCAAGGTTGTCTGCACGACCGACGACCCCACGGACGACCTCACCCATCACCGCAGACTGGCCGACGAGTTTGCAGCCGGTAGCTTCGCCGTCAAGGTCCTGCCCGCTTTCAGGCCGGACAAGGCCATGGCCGTAGAGAATCTCAAAAGTTTCATAGCCTGGGTTGTCCGGCTGGAAAAGTCTGCAGACCTGCTGATCGGCGACTACCCCAGCTTCCTCGAAGCCCTCGGCAGGCGTCACCGGTACTTCCACTCACTCGGCTGTCGACTCTCGGATCACGGCATCGAGCAGCCCTATGCCGTCGACTACACGGAGAAGGAGGTGGCGGGAATCTTCAAAAAGGCCCGGGCCGGGGGATCCTTGAGCGGTGAGGAAGTCCTGAAGTTCAAGTCCGCAGTGCTCTTCCAGCTGGCCTCGATGGACGGGGAGGCCGGTTGGACCCAGCAGTTTCACTTCGGGGCGCTACGCAACAATTCCAGCCGGATGTTCGCTGCTATCGGTCCGGATACGGGTTTCGACGCCATGGGAGACTTCCAGATCGGCAGGCCCCTGGTACGCTTTTTCGACGGGCTGGACAGCGCGGGAAAGCTGGCCAAGACCATCGTCTATACCCTCAATCCCCGGGACAATGAGCTGGCCGCTTCGATCCTGGGCAGCTTCCAGGATGGAACGGTGGCCGGCAAGATGCAGCTGGGTTCAGCCTGGTGGTACAACGATCAGATCGACGGCATGAGAGACCAGATGGAGGCGCTGTCCAACATCGGGCTGATCTCCCAGTTCGTGGGCATGCTCACCGACTCCCGCAGCTTCCTCTCCTATCCCCGGCACGAGTACTTCCGCCGCCTGCTCTGCGACATCTTCGGCCGGGACGTGGAAGCGGGATTGCTGCCTGGGGATGTGCCCCATCTTGGAAAAATCGTGCAGGACATCTGCTGGAACAACGCGGTTCGCTACTTCGGCATCCCGGTCGAATGAGCGGGAAAGGAACCAGTCTAGTCTCCAACATTATACTTGAAAACATTATGTTAGAATGTATAATATATCGGTATGGACTTCATCGATAGACGGGAAGAAATCACCCACCTCGAAGATCTGACCGGCAGCGGCGCTGGTGGCCTTGCGGTACTTTGGGGAAGGAGGAGGGTCGGGAAAACGAGACTGCTCCTCGAGTGGTCCAGCCGCCATGATGGCCTTTATACAGTAGCGGATCAATCAGCCCCTGCGGTGCAGCGGGAGTTCTTAGCCGAGGCGATCTCAAAGCGGTTTGCCGAATTCGGATCAGTAGTATACCCCAATTGGCGTTCCCTGCTTGTCCGTTTGGCTTCCGAATCCCGCCGCAGCGGTTGGCAAGGGCCGATTGTCTTTGACGAGTTTCCTCACCTCATCGCCGCCGATGCATCGCTGGCAAGTGTCTTCCAGAACTGGGTCGATCATGAGGCGAAGGCGGCGAAGCTGACAATTGCCATAGCCGGTTCGAGCCAGCGGATGATGCAGGGTTTGGTATTGGATTCCGCAGCACCTTTGTACGGAAGAGCCAAGGTGCTGTTGAAAATGAATCCCCTTTGCCCCGGATACATCCAAGAGGCGTTGAAATGCGAGACGTCGAGTCGGGCTGTTATTGCATTTGCTGTATGGGGAGGTGTCCCGCGGTACTGGGAGCTTGCGGAAGGATGCAGCGTCGATATCGACGAAGCTGTGGACAGACTCATTCTGGATCCCCTTTCCCCCCTCTTTCGCGAACCGGAGCGGCTTCTGCTGGAAGAATCACCGCCGGCGATAGTCCTGCGGCCGTTGTTGGATTTGATCGGTGCGGGTGTGCATAGGGTTTCCGAGCTGGCCGGACGGCTGGGAGCACCGGCAACTTCTCTGTCCAGACCTCTCTCACGCTTGCTGGAATTGGGCCTGGTGTACCGGGAGACTCCCTACGGGGAATCGGAGCGTACAAGCAAAAAGAGTCTCTACAGAATTTCGGATCCCTTCTTTCGTCTGTGGTTTCGTGTGGTCGCTCCCCATAAAGCCGATTTAACCCAGTCTCCCTCCGATACGAGGAAGTCACTCTGGCTGCGGAATCGGGCGGCCCTGATATCCGAAACATGGGAGGAGCTGTGTCGCCATGCGGTTTCCAACCTGCATCAGGGATCCTCTGCCATAGGAACACTGGGACCGTGGGAACCGGCCAAGCGATTCTGGCGAGGGAACGGTCCGGAATGGGATATTGTTTCCAGATCTCTAGACGGAAAGCGATTGCTGCTTGCCGAAGCCAAGTGGACTGAGACTCCAGCGAATGAGCGAGAGCTCGGCAGCTGCTTCCACGAGCTGATGCGAAAAGGCGTGCCGCCTCTTCGCAGTGGGGCCAGCGAAATCATCTACGCCGTATTCGTTCCCGAGTTCTCTTCGCAGCGAGTCGCCGATCCATCCTGGTACCTGGTGGATGCTCAAACTGTACTTTCCACGCTGAGATAGAGATCGGTTGTGCTCAGGTTCACTCTACTCTTTCGCACGAAAGCGCACAGGAGCGTAGGCTGGAAGCTTCTTGTCGATGAAGCGGATCCGGAGGCGGGCGAAGCGCTGCAGGCCCTCCTCGATAGGGATCTGCGGCCAATCCTGGCCGATCAGGGGCCGGGCGTAGCGGAGAAACGAATCTGTTACGTCCAATCCGTCCGTACTGATCCATTCGGCGGGAAGCTGCCGGGCAGAGGCGGCCACTGCGCTCAGGGGCGCCTTGTCGTAGCGAACGCGGTAGGGGCAATCCGACTCCCGGAGGATCGTGGCCATCCAGCCGCTGCCTTCCCGGATGCCGATCTCTACCGCCTTGCCTCCGACCCGGTAGGCCTCCTCGATGTCCACCGTGGAGGCGTAGATCGCGGTGGAGCGCTGCAGCACACCGGGCACCTGTCCGGTGGCGTAGCCGCGGCTTTTCAAGCCCGCTTTATTCAGGTAGTTGACAACGGCCTGGGCCACTGTGTTCCGGCTGGCTCCGTACTCGATGTGGCCGAAGCCGTTGTGCATTTCCCCCACCCCGCCCACCTCGAAGCCCTCGCTGACCACAACGATGCAGCGCCCGCTGCGCTGAAGTTCCCGGTTCACGTTTTCGGCCAGGCTCTCCAGGGTGTGGCCCCCTTCGGCGAAGTACATCTGCAGAGGCATCCGCCGCTCGGGATCGGCCAGCCGGGAGGCGGCGGGTATCCAGCCGGATTTGCGCCCCATGGCCTGGAGCACGGCCACGGACTCGGAGACGCTCATGCCCCGGTTCTCCTCATTCACATTTTGAACGATGTAGCTCCAGTAGCGGGCGGCGCTCCCGTAGCCCGGGGTGTGGTCGATCAACCGGAACTCGGGATCCCCTAGGTCGTTGTCGATCGTCTTGGGAACACCTGTAGCCGACAGCTCCAACCCGCCCTCGGCGGCCAGCCTGGACACCTTGTTGGCCGTGTCCATGGAGTCATTGCCGCCGATGTAGAAGAAGTAGCCTACGTCGTGGGCCTTCATTACCTCGAGGATGCGCTGAAAATCCTCATCTTGAGCTTCGGTGAGCTTGTAGCGGCAGGTGCCCACCGCGCCTGCTGAGGTGGTGGTGCGCAGGAGGCGGAGTTCCTTCGGGTCCTGGTCGGCCATATCGATCAGCTCCTCCAGGAGGATGCCCTCCACCCCGTGCCAGGCCGCGTAGACCCTGTCGATGTGATCGGGAAACTCCCGGCAGGCCTCCAGCACGCCGAGTAGACTGGCGTTGATCACCGGAGAGGGGCCTCCGGATTGGGCTACGATGGCGTTTCGCCTCACCCTTGGTCCTCTTCCCCGGACCGTAGCGTTGCCTTGCCCATACCGCGCTTCTGGTCGTGCATCATCGGTTCGCAGTCCCGGCCGGGGGTTCGAGGGCCAGGGTTTCAAGGGCAAGGGCGCTCATGATCGTGATCCCCGCTTCGATCGCCTGGTCGTTGAAGTCGAACTCGGCGCTGTGCAGGGCCGGTGAGTCTTCTCCCAACCCCAGGCGCAGGAACACCCCCGGAACTTGAGAGAGATAGAAGGCGAAGTCCTCCGCCCCCATCACCTGCGGAAGGTCGGGGATCCACGATCTTGCTCCCAGGTACGACTCCACAACCCTCTGGAGGAAGCCCACCTTCTGCGGATCGTTCACCAGGGGGATGTAGCCCTCGTTATACTCGAGGCGGTATTCGGCTCCGGCGGACGAGCAGATTCCCTGAATGACCTCCTTCATGCGGGAGCGAATCAAGCTTTGGACCTGCTTGTCGAAGTAGCGGGTGGTGCCCTCCATTACCACCTCATCGGGGATGACGTTGCTGGTGGTACCGCCGTGGATCGTGCACACCGAGATCACCCCCGCAGCCACCGGTTCCAGGGAGCGGGACACGATGGTCTGCAGTCCGCCCACGATCTGGGCGGCCGTCACGATCGGATCGATCGCCTTGTGAGGCACCGCTCCGTGGCCGCCCCTGCCCCTGACCGTGATGCGGAAGCGGTCCTGGGCGGCCATGGCGGCTCCCGGAGTCGCCGCGATGGTGCCGGCCGGGGTGCCCGGCCAGCCGTGCAGGGCATAGACCGCCGAAGGCCTGGGATCGGCGTCCAGCAGGCCCCTTTCCACCATCATCCTGCCGCCTCCGGCCTCTTCTTCACCTGGCTGGAACACGAAGCGGACGCTGCCGTCGAAGAACCCGCTCAAGCCGTCCAACACCTTCAGAGTGCCGATCAGAATGGCCGTGTGCCCGTCGTGGCCGCAGGAGTGTGCCCGTCCCTCGTGCTCGGAGGCCCAATTCTTGCCGCTTTGCTCCTTGATGGGCAGGGCGTCGATATCGCAGCGCAGGGTCACGTTCGCACCACCGCGGCTGCCGTTCTTGTCTGGACTGTCGGACCTGGCGCCCCAAAGCAGCCCGACAACGTCGGTGCCGATGTACGGCTCCAGCAGCTCGATCCGGGTGGCGGCGATCTGCTCCCGGATCGCCGCGGAGGTTTTCCGTTCCTCCAATTTTGTCTCGGGAATGCGGTGCAGGCTGTGCCGGATTTCGGTGATCTCCGGCAGGATCTTCCGGACTCGCTTTTGTAATTCCTTGGGGTCTACGCTCGGTTTCATCATCGCTAGGGTTTTGACAATTCTCGATTGTTGGCTCAAGATGCAACGGAATAGTACCACGAAAGGCTGCAAAGATGAAATCCGGGCGGGGAAAAGTCTATGCGGGTTTCGGCTTCGGACCGATCCAGAGCGCCCTGTTTTTGTACGAGGCGTACCGGACGGGTACATTCAACCGTTTTGCCGTGGTGGACGTCGACGAGCAGTTGATCGCCGCGGTTCGCCGAAACGGTGGGCGCTATACCGTGAACATCGCCCGTAGGAGTCGGATCGACCGGGCCACCGTGGAAGGAGTGGAGCTGTTCAACTCCAGAGTCCCGGAACAGGCGGATAGCTTCCTCGATGCAGTGGCCGCCTCCGAAGAGCTGTGCACGGCCCTTCCCAGCGTGTCCGTCTACGCAGCCGGCGGGAACTCCAGCGTGGCCAATCTGCTGGCCCGAGGCCTGGCCGCCCGCAGCGGCACAGCACAGGAGTCCCTGCCCACCATCGTCTACACCGCGGAGAACAACAACCGGGCCGCCCAGATCCTGGCCGGGCAGGTCTCCCCCCTCGTTCCCGCGGCGATCGGGAAAAATGTTCAATTTTTGAACACTGTCATCGGCAAGATGAGCGGGGTGATCACCGATCGGACGACGATCGAACGGCTCGAGCTGGCAACCATCACGCCGGATTTGCCCCGGGCGATTCTCGTCGAGGAGTTCAACCGCATCCTGATCTCCAAGATCCGTCTGCCCGGCTTCCGGCGGGGGATCGAGGTGTTCGTCGAAAAGGAGGACCTGCTTCCCTTCGAAGAGGCCAAGCTCTACGGGCACAACGCCATCCACGCCCTGATGGCCTACCTGGCGGATCTCAAGGGGTATACCGTCATGAACGAGGCGCGGGCTGACGGCTGGATCATGGAAACGGCCCGCAGGGCATTTATCGAGGAGTCAGGAGCCGCCCTGATCCGCAAACACGCCCGGCTCGGGGATCCCCTGTTCTCGGCGCGGGGCTACACGGAGTACGCCGATGATCTGCTGGCACGCATGACCAACCCCAATCTCAACGACCTGGTCGAGCGGGTGGGGCGGGATCATCCCAGAAAGCTGGGCATCGAAGATCGACTGTGCGGCACTATGGTCGTTGCGCTGCAGCAGGGGGTGACGCCCGCAACCCTGGCTCTGGGAGCGGCGGCCGGGGTGCTGTCCATGATCCGGCGGCAGGACAGCCTTTTGCAGGGGAACCAGAGCCGGGAGTTCCGACATCTGCCAAAATCTGTGCGGCAGCTGGACCGGGATACGTTATCCGGACTCCTGCGGGAGATCTGGGGCCATCACCCCTGGGTGGAGAAATACGGGCAGCAGCTCACCGACCTCACCTGGCGGGGAGTCGAGGAGCTGCTTGAGTTGGGGATCGCTTGAACAGCTGCCGAAATCGCAGGCGTCAGGCGAGGAGTCCTAAAATAAAACCTGCCACCAGTAATACGAGCCCGCAGGTAGCGGCGATCCATTTCCCGGCGCCGAGTTCATCTCCCTTCAAAGTTTAGCGGATTCTCGTTCTCTTGCAACAACCGCGCCCGGTCGGCACGACCTAGCGCTCCGCCCCCTGTCCTGGGTAGACCATGGGATAGAACAGGAGCCCGGACAGCGGCTTGGGATAGAAGTGGGTGGATTTTCGGGGCATGCGCTCGTTGTTCTCCGCAATGGTGATGATATCCTGGAGCCGGGTTCCGTTGAGGATCAGGGCGACCTGCATGCTGCCGTCCCGCACCGATTGGAGAGCTGCATCCAGATCCTTTGTGTAGCTCACGTTGGTCTGGGCGGACAGCTCGTCCTCGGTCAGGCCGATGATCCGCTGCAGGATCAACGTGTTGAGGATGTTGACATCCAGAAGCTTCCACTCGGAGGAGAAGGGGATGTCCACCATTTCCTCGTAGGCCTCGGCATCCTTCAGGGTGATGAGGAAGTAGCGGTTCAGCTTGGCGATCAGGGCGCCGAACTTGTGCACCCCGGTTTCAGTATCCCGCAGGTCCCGCAGCCAGCGTCTGCGGACCTGCCCGTCATTGCCGCCGCTGAAGGAATAACTCTTGACGTGGAAATGTTCCAGGATCGAGAGGTGCAGTTCGCTCAGGTTCGAGAGCTGCAGGCCGTGCAGCGTCCTGTGGGTCGGCAGTACGGTCAGCCCTTCGTGCTCGGAGTTGACGAGGAACATCATGATGAACTCCCACGGAGCGTCGGGCCCGGCCTCGGGATAGCGCTGGCGCATCTCATCCCGGATGTTGAGCATGGCCTGGTAGCGGTGATGCCCGTCGGCGATGTAGATGGTGAGATGCTCCATGGTCCGGGAGATGATCCGGCAATCCTCGGGGTCCAGCAGGCGCCACGTTCGGTG
>Ga0272441_10014641_pt1 | contig 11083 bp, 8 predicted proteins | sample SSMProp6N_FD_193582 | JGI IMG/M metagenome (GOLD analysis project Ga0272441, IMG submission 193582) | Marine sediment archaeal communities from Little Sippewissett salt marsh, Falmouth, MA, United States - SSM-Prop-6N | ecosystem: Environmental > Aquatic > Marine > Wetlands > Sediment ...
ATCACGGTCGGCTTGCCCGAGCCGCGGGCGGCCAGGAACGAGACGAACGCGTTCATGATCTGTTCGTAATCGTGACCGTCGATCTCGTGGACGTGCCATCCGAAGGCCCGGAACTTGTCCGCCAGATTACCGACGTTCATGACATCGTCGACGCGTCCGTCAATTTGGCATCCGTTCCAGTCGATCATGACACAGAGGTTGTCGACCCCATGGTGTGCGGCCGCGGTCGCGGCTTCCCACGGTTGTCCCTCCTGAAGCTCGCCATCGGAGACGAAGCAGTAGACGCGGGCATCCCGGCCGGCCAGCCGTCCGCCCATTGCCATACCCAAGGCCACGGACAGACCGTTCCCGAGAGAACCGCTGGAGACTTCGACGCCCGGCAGTTTCCAGGCCGTTGAAGGGTGTCCCTGCAACCGAGATCCAAGCTTGCGGAACGTGTCCAGTTCATCGCGGTCGAAATAGCCTTGATCGGCGAGAATCGCGTAGAGGATGGGGCACGTGTGCCCGTTGGACAACACGAACCGGTCGCGGTCTTCCCAATCCGGATTCCTCGGATCGTGCCGCAAGTATTTGTAGTAGAGCGCCGTCAACAAGTCGGCCATTCCGAGTGCTCCTCCCGGATGACCCGAATTCGCGCGAGTTACGGTCTGGAGCACGTCACCGCGCAACTGATTCGCCTTTGCCTTGAGTGCTTGTGTATCCACGATGTCCCTTCCTTCGTCTCGACGTCGATCCTATGGTACTCCCTCGTCCGCTCGGATGGTAGACGGTAAGATGACGGCGCGAGGTGGCGCCGACGAGCGGGGGTGTCTTCTGCCGGACCGTTGCTCCAAGGCGCCCGCATGGATTGCAGAACGATGGGGAGGGCGACGGATGATCGAAGCGACCGTGTGCTTCTTGGTGGACGAGGGAGCGCCGACGAGGATTCTGCTAGCGGAGAAGAAACGCGGATTCGGAAAGGGGAAGCTCAACGGCCCCGGCGGGAAGCTCAGAGAGGGCGAGACGCCTGAAGAGGGGATCGTTCGCGAGGTCCACGAGGAGGTCGGGATCTCGCTGGCCGAATCGGGACTGCGGCATGCCGGCTGCTTGACGTTTCGATTCCCGTACGAGCCGGCCTACGATCACCGCGTCCACGTGTTCCTGGCCTCCCAATGGGAAGGTGCGGCCGCGGAGTCCGAGGAGATGCGGCCCGAATGGTTCTCCGTCCACGATCTCCCCTTCGCCCGCATGTGGCAAGACGATGCGTATTGGCTCCCCCTCGTTCTCAACGGCAAGATTGTGAACGGAACCTTCGAATTCGGGGAGGACAACGAGTCGGTCGTTTCCTGGCGTCTGTCGGGAGGACGTGCGTGAACTAGACGGTCTTCTCGAACGCGAACGCGCCGTCGCGGAAAAGCGCAAGGCACGCGTCGACCACATCCGGATCGAACTTCGTGCCGCGGCTGGTCTCGATTTCCTTCAGCGCCGCGTCGATGCCCAATGCTGGGCGATAGGGACGGTGCGACGCCATCGCTTCCACCGTATCGGCCACCGCAAGGATGCGCGCCTGGATCAGAATCTCGTCCTTCTTCAGCGCACGCGGATATCCTGACCCGTCGATGCGTTCGTGATGCTGAAGCACGATCTGCGCGATCGGCCAGGGGAAGGTGACCGTTTGGAGGATGTCGTACGCTGCTTGCGGATGCGTTTCGATCAACGACCGTTCCATGTTGTTGAGCATGCTCGGCTTGCTTAGGATCTCCGCCGGGATCGCCAGTTTCCCGATGTCATGCATCAGGCCGGCGACGCGCGTGCCCTCGATGATGTCGGGATCGAGATCCATCCGTCTCGCAATCGCCACGGCCAGCTCGGTCACGCGTCGTTGATGGCCCGCGGTGTAGGGATCGCGGGTCTCCGTCGTCATTCCGATCGCGCCGATCGTCCCGTCGAGGGCTTGCTGAAGCGACCGTTCCGCTTCGACGGCTCCTGTGATGTCGATCTTCGAGACGAACACACGTTCCAGCGATTCTTCGTAGCCGCGGGCGGCAATCCAGCGGATGGCGACGTGAATGTCTTCCCCGCTCAGCGTTCGGTCGATCGACGTGCCTTCGTAAAACGTCTCTCCTTTGGCAACGGCAACGAGCTGGTCGATGAGACTCTCGGCCGAACCCTCGGAGATCACGTTCTTCAGTCCCTCAAGCATCTGCTCCTTGGATGACGCCCGGTGAAGCGTGAGGGTCGCCTCATTGACGTCCACCACCCGAACCCGCTGAATCGCTTCGGCCAGATCCTCCGGATGCGCATGGAAGTGCGCACGAAGATCCGTCACCCCCCGATCGATCAATTCGAGCACGAAGGACTTGGTCGCGGAGAAGTCCTCCTGCCAGAGCGCCACCGGGGATCCTTCGAACAACGTGCGATACCGCAACTCGCTGCTGGCGCGATCGGCTTCCGCTCGACGCCGACTCGCGGCCTCGAGCACAAGGGACACAAGATTGGCGATCGAACTGGCGAAATCGATGTCTTCAGGCTCCCAAGGCTCGTGACTGCCGACGCGCTGAAGGCGCACGACGCCGACAAGCCCTCCTTCCAGCCGCACGGGAGCGTCCAGCACCGCCGTGACGCCCTCGGACGCCAGATGAGCCTTCCATTGCCGCGCCGTCCGTGGATCGTGCTCCGCGTCCGCGGTGAACACGATCCTCTGTTCCTCAAGCGCCTGAAGGTACGCCGGAAAATCATGGAGTTGCATCGTCCCGCCGGTTTCGTGACGGTTCTTCCTGAGATCGTAGGCGTCGACACACTCTGCAGCATCCCTTGTCTCATTGAGCAAGTCGATGCTTACTCGGTCTACGTGAAGCGTTTGCGCAGCCGTTGCGCTGATCACGCGAAGGGCCTCCTCGAGCGAACCTTGGTAGAGAATGGTATCCATCGCCAGATCGACCAACGCCGCGTCGCGTTCCTTGATCCTCTCCTGACGGGCCAGTTCTCGGCGCTCGGCATGCTTCCTCTCGGTGATGTCGCTGGCGAAGTTCAACGTGGCCGGCCTGCCCTCCCAGGTGATGAGAACCGGTTGAAGCTCGAGCCAGCGAACCTGCTCGTTGGGAGTCAGAATGCGAAACTCGTATTTCTCTCGGGTGTCTTCGCCGCGGAGCCGGCGCTCATGACGCTGGCGAACCATCTCTCGATCATCGGGATGGACCCAATCCAAGAACTGCATCTCACGCAGTGTCGCCAGCGAGCGGCCGCTGATCCGGGCGGCACTGGGATTGGCGAACGGCAACACACCGTCCTGTGCGATGAAGACCGCCTCGGACGCATTCTCGACGACGACGCGATACTTCTCCTCGGACTCACGGAGGGCGCCGGTCTTACGTTCGACTTCCTCTTCGAGATGCTCCTGATAGCGCCGATTCTGTTCTTCCAACCGGCGCCGCTCGATCGCCAACTCGGTGACGCGCAACGCGCTTGTGACGGAGGATTTGAAGTCGGCACGGGAGATCGGTTTGGAGAGATAGTCGAATGCGCCGGAACGAACGGCCTCCGCGGCCGTCTCCGCTGTGGGTTCTCCGGTGATCATTAGCACTTGGACATCCGGCGCAATCTCGTTGACCCGTTTCAGCAGCGCAACGCCGGTCATGCGGGGAAGGATGATGTCCGTCACAACGACCGCGGGCATCTGGTCAACGAGGATCTCGAGTGCTTGGGATGCGTCCTCGGCGGTATAGACCTCGTGTCCCTCCTCGCGGATGAACTCTGCCAACGTCGCGCGAATGCTCCGCTCGTCGTCAACGATGAGGATCTTTGCCATCCCTACTCCTTCGGTGTCGCACCCCGACGACCGCGTACGTTCGGACCGTCCGCCGGCAGCTCCACCACAACGCGAGTGTAGGCATTCGGCACGCTCTCTACCAGCAGCCGGCCGCCATGGTCACGGACCAGCCCGTACGATACCGATAATCCGAGGCCCGTTCCCTTTTCGCGAGGCTTGGTGGAGAAGAACGGATCGAAGGCCCTCTCCTGCACGTCCGCCGGCATGCCGGCACCGTGATCCTCGACAGTGATCATCATCCACTGGGCACCCTCTTGCTCCTTCGTTGCTGCCGCAATGCGAACGATCTTGTCCGCATCATATTCCGGATACCTCTCGTTCAGCGCATCACGGGCATTGGTCAGGAGATTGAGCAGCACTTGCTCGATGTGGTGGGCACGACACTTGCAGATCGGCAGATCGGGCGGAATCTCCACGATCACTTCGATCTGATCCTTGCGCAGGATGGCGCCGATCAACGACAGCGTCGACTCGACCAGATCTCCGATATCGGCATAGCTCGGGAGTTCGTCTTCTTGGCGAGAAAACGAGAGAAGATTGCGTACGATCCGAGCCACGCGGTTTCCCTCATCGACGATGCCTTGAGCGTACTTCTTGTCCTTCTCGTTGTCCGTACGATCGTGGATGAGCTGCGCATAGTTGATAATGCCGGTCAGCGGGTTGTTGATCTCATGGGCCACCCCGCTCGCGAGCGTGCCGATCGATTCCAGCTTCTGGACCTGCCGAAGTTGTCCTTCAATCTCTTGCCGTGCGCGCTCCGCCCGGCGCTGATCGGTGATGTCCTCCCCGGAGCTGAGGGTTCCGATGATGTTTCCGTCAGGATCTCGAAGCACCGTGTTGTGCCAGGAGATCATTCGCTGTTCGCCCGATTTCGTGAGGACGGCGTTTTCGTTGCGCTCGGACATCTCGATCTTGCCGTCCATCAGCTGTCGGAACACGTCCCGTACCGGAATCCGGAGATCCTCGGGAATGCACATCCCGAACCAGTCGCGTCCCAGCACATCCTCCGCACGTGAGTAGCCGAGGATCTCCAGCCCACGCGGGTTGATCAACGTGATGCGCCCGGAGCGGTCCAAGGCGACAAAGGCAACGCCGGCGACGTCGAGAACCATCTGGGCTTGGTCCTTTTCTTTCTGCAGCAGCGCCGCGGCTTCACGCTGAGAACTGACATCGCGGAACACCCCTTGAAGCACCGGGCGACCCGCGAGCGACACCAGGCTCGCACGAATATCGACAGGAATCCTGTGTCCGTCGGGCCGCACGATGAAGTGGTCCGAGACCTCCGACGAGGTCGTTTGCCTGCCGGCTTCACTCCAATCTGCGAACAAGCGCTGTGAAGTCTCGCACATCTCGCGGGGATGAAGATCGGACTGATGCATGCCGACGATGTCCTTCAGTGGGCGATCAAGCAGGCGAGTGGCTGCACGGTTCGCGCTGAGAACGGTCCCGGTATCAACATCTGCGAGGAAGACGGCGTCAGGAAGATCCTCGTACAGCGCGCGATACCGCTCTTCGCTCTCGCGAAGCCGCTCCGTCTCTTGAAAGCGCACGAATGAAAGCGCGAAGAAGAACCACAGCAGCGGGACGACGATCTGGAAGTAGTCTTCGAAGGGATCAAGAATGGCGGTGACGCCGCTCCACTCGAGAACGTTGCTCGTTGCATGCAGAAGCGAAGCCGCTACGATACCCAACAGGAGAAGGAGCATGTCTCTAGGAACGTTGCGCCGGCGGGCCGAGACGATGATGGATGCTGCAACGAGGAGAGAGAGAAAGGTGACCATGTCGATGATGCCTATGGAGGTCACGATCGCTCACGCCCCATGTGTCGAAGTGCGAGAAGACTCCAGACAGCCAACAGCACACCGCTGATTGCGTAGAATGCGTGTTCTGTGACGTTGAACGCGTAAGGCCATACGAAGCTCTCGACGATGGTGGCGATCCAGGCCGCGAAGAGGCAGATGTACGCTGCCAGCAGAAGTGACGCCTTCGGAAGGCGTCGAAGCACATGCCAACGAGCGACGAGGAACACCAAGACGGCCAATCCTAGCAACGCGTTGAACAGCTCGTTGTCTTGAATCAGCTCTCCCACCTCCTCCGGCGTACAGACATTGTGTAGTCCTACACAGTTGATGTCCTATCATAGGCTTTGCTCGCAGAGGGGCCAAGCGGCATCATGGAGAGAGGGCTCGGCCGGGAACACGGCCCATGGGTCATGTGAGAGGAGAAACAGTGAAGGGTGCTCCGTCTGATGAAAGACGCGGCCGCGCACGAGAACTCGTGGTCATTCCGGGCGTTCTGCCGCCCGGCCCGGCCAACGGGCTGACCGACGTGCCCGGCGTTTGCGTGGGACACCGCACGCTGGTCGAAGGGGACGACATCCGGACCGGCGTCACCGCCATCCTTCCGCACCGGGGATCTCTCCTGCACGACCGCGTACCCGCCGGCATCGCCGTTGCGAACGGCTACGGGAAACTGATGGGGATGACGCAAGTGATCGAACTGGGCGAGCTGGAGACGCCGATCGTTCTGACCAACACGCTGTCGATTCCCCAAGCCGCGGAGGCGCTCATCGAGTGGACGCTGACGCGAAATGAAGGAACAAGGGTCCGTTCGATCAACCCGGTCGTCGGCGAGACGAACGATGGACGCCTGAACGCGATCGAGAAGCGGGCGATCCGGGCGGAGCATGTCCTCGAAGCGCTCGACAGCGCGTCAAGCGATCGTCCCGAAGAAGGAAACGTCGGCGCGGGCACGGGAACGGTCGCATTCGGCTGGAAAGGGGGGATCGGCACCAGTTCGCGCACGTTGCCCGCTGCGCTGGGCGGGTATACCGTTGGCGTGCTTGTCCAGAGCAACTTCGGAGGCATTCTGCAGGTGCTCGGCGTCCCCGTCGGGCGGCTGCTGGATCAGTACTACCTGAAATCGGAACTGGCCCCGGATACAGCGGACGGATCGATCATGATCGTCGTAGCCACCGACGCACCGTTGTCCGATCGGAACCTTGCGCGGCTGGCGCGGCGGGCCTTTGCCGGCTTGGCGCGCACGGGCGCGTCGTTCGTCAATGGATCGGGCGACTATGCGATCGCGTTCTCGACGGCGCTCGACGTACGCCGCACGCCGGAGCGCAGGCGGACGATGGCCTCGATCACGGACCTTCCGAATGACGCGATGTCCCCCTTGTTCCAGGCCGTGATCGAGGCCACCGAAGAGGCGATCTACAACTCACTCTTCATGGCCGAGACGATGACCGGACGCGAGGGAACCGTGGTGGAGGCTCTCCCGATGGACCGTGTGCTCGCGTTGCTTCACAAGCCTCACGCCATCGCGTGAGGCGTGCGCGCGAGACGTGCTTGTCCCAACCGGACGACGAAACGCACGGCGAACGGGAACGTAGATTCGACGCCTTCCGCCGTTCATGGCGAACGTCGGTGGGTCCTGACCAAGGAGGACGCATGCACCGCCGCCTGAGCGTACACGCACCACGGGTCGTTGCCATCCTGCTCGGGATCGCGCTGACGGCCGCTGGTCCGCTCGGCGCAACCGCCACGCACGAGCCGGCCCCGAGTCTTCTGCGCGACGACCATCCGCAATTCGGGGGCTGGATCACGGCCATCGAGGTTCCGGAGATCGGGCGGATTGCCGTTCACATTCAAGAGCCGGAGGCCCCGCGTTATGACCAGGGTGCGCCCGTGGTCGTCAACGTATCCGGTTTCTTCACCGCATCGTCCGGGTTCGACTTCGAATGGGAGCCGGACGCGCTGGGCGTGATCTACATCACGTATCTGTGGCCGGGGAAGACTGACGCACGGACCGGCGTCTCCAGTGAAGGGATGTACGACGACGGCGGTCCGGATTGCCTGGTTGCGTTGCGTGACGTCATTCGGTTCGCCACCGGCGAGCTGCCGAACGTGGACGGGCAATACCTCGACGATCTGGTCGACGTACGCCCGCTATACGATGTGTGCGGCTTGTACGCCTTTTCGCACTCCGGCGTGGCCGCCACCAACGTGCTGGCGCTGCACGGCGCGTCTCTGCAGAGGATCGACTTCTTCGTGGGACGTGAGAACCCGACGATGGACGCCCTCTACCCGCTCGAGCCGGGGTATTGGGACGATGCCGGAAACGCCGTGATCAACCCGTTCTACGATCCAGCCGGTTACACGCCGACTTCAATCTCGATCGACTACTCGACCGCCTACTGGTCGGAGGAACACGGTCGTCCCGCGTTTCGCTCCACGACACCGGGCACACCGGACTACGTTTGCTCGACGAAGCATCCGCAGATCCGGGGCAAGGACGTCTGGTCGACCGCGTTGCTGCAAGCGTTGCTGGACAACGGATCGCTGACCCGCGACACGTGGCCCGAGAACCTGGCCACGCCCGAAGAGGCGGCGGCCGCATGGGGGTTCCGGTCGACGGTTGGCAACTACGGCCTATTCCCTTCCGTTCTTCCGGACCTCAAGGTGATGCTGGTGTTTGCCGCCGATGATCACGTCCAGACCGCGATCGACAAGCCGCACGTCCACCAGGCCTACGACGGGTTTCACAACCTTGCGGGGCTGTGGTGCCGCTTGAACCCGGACCGCGCGTACGTCGAGGCATTCGCGGGGGCCGACATCTCCGTGCCGGAACATCCCGCCAATCGGGAACCCACAGCGTGGACGACGATCCGGCGCTGGGGAACGCCTTCGGCGCCCGGCCTCAACCTGCAGGTCGTGCTTGCCTCGATCGCGGAGATGTGTGATCGTACCACCTACGATGTGTGGATCGACGATTTGCCCGACGTGCTGTATTGCTTCGAACCTACGGCTGTGCAAGGAGGCTCCGTGATCGTTCACTTTCCCGACGGAACGTCCGTTTCGGCGTGCTCACTGGCGTCTCGCCGCGAGGAGAATCCCGATCGCGACTACGGCCTATACATGGACGTGTCGTGGGCGCCGACGTGGGATGCCGATCTCATCGACTGGCCCGACTTCGGAATGCCGGCGGATCCTGAAACGGCCGCGACCCTCATCGAAGACGCATTCGCACGCGCTCAATGTGGCGAGCGTGTCGAGATCGGCTGCATCGGAGGGCTCGGACGTACGGGGACGGTCCTCGCGTGCATGGCCGTTCTCGCCGGCGTTCTCCCGGAGGATGCGGTCGAATGGGTCAGGGGCCACTACCATCCCGGGGCGATCGAGACCCCGGAGCAGGAGGCCTGGGTGCTTTGGTTCGGAGACCGGCACGCGTAGCGCGTCTCCCTAGGCGCGTGACGTCGCGTCCGCGTGAAGCCGACGAACGAGCGCGAGATTGATCGGGTCCGCATCGACGCCGTCGTCCATCGTCTTCGGGGTTTCCAGAATGAAGGGAACCTCAGCAACGGACGGATGCCCGAGGACGGCCGCGATTCCGCCCTCTCCGAGGGTTCCACGACCGATGTGCGCGTGACGATCGCGGCGCGAACCCAGCGGATACACCGCATCATTCAAGTGAATCAGCAACAGCCGTCCGAGGCCGACGGACTGGTCCAGCTGATCGAATGTGCGTTCGACGGCTGTCGGCGTTCGCAGGTCGTAGCCGGCGGCGGTTGCGTGGCACGTATCGAGGCAGACGCCGACGCGGTCGGGGCAATCGACGCCCCGGAGCAGCGAAGCCAATTCGTCGAACGTCGCTCCGACGGCGGTCCCGCTTCCCGCTGTGTTCTCCAACGCCAGTTGCAGCGGCGCCGCCGTCGCGAATTCACGGGAGTCCACCACCTGACGCAGTGCCTCGACCGCGCGCTCGACGCCGGACTCGGGAGACGTGCCCATGGCGTGACCGACGTGCGTGACGACGACATCGGCGTCAAGACGCGCCGCACGTCGGATTTCCTCGATCATTGCGCGGATCGAACGTTCGCGCAGGCGCTCGTCGGGGGAGGCCAGGTTGATCAAGTACATCGTGTGGACGGCGACGAAGGACACCTTGGAGCGTTGCCGTTGCTCCAGGTACTGGACGATCTCCTCGTCGGACAGCGGCCGCATTCGCCACATCGAAGGGCTGTGCGTGAAGATCTGCAGTGCGCTGTTGCCGAGGGCATCGGCTTCGTGCACGCACGCCGCGAATCCGCGAGCGATGGAGAGATGACACCCGAGGCGGAAGGACCCGTGCTCGCCCACGGCCCGACTACTTGTGTGCGAGACGGGCTTGCGCGACATCCTCGACAGTGGTGGTCTCCATGAATCGGACAACGGCGTCCCGAGCCGGGGACCAAAGGGGATGAAGCGCGCACTCCCGATCACATCCACACGGTTGCAAGAACAACGGACAGTCGGTCAGCACGTCTTCTCCATCAAGCGCGACAACGACGTCGCGAATCATGATCTCGCAGGCGGGCCGCGTCAACAGAATCCCGCCATGCTTGCCGCGTGCCGCGTGAAGCAAGCCGGCGCGGCGCAACTGACTGACAATCTTGGCGAGCAGTGGATAAGGGACCGCCGCCGCCTCCGCGATCTGCTTCGTGGAAACCGGCTCCTGCGAGCCGCTGATGGCGACCTCAGACAAAGCAAGAACGGCGTATTTGGCTGTCTTCGAGTAGAGCACCACAACCTCCCCTTGACGGAGCGATCAGAGTGTAGGGATCTGGCGCACGGAAGCAAGCCACGCCCGAAGGCCGCGCCTGCGCTACTTCAGGACCAGCCCCGTCTCCGTCAGCGAGAAGGTGTATGTTGCTTCGTACGCGCGCGCTGCCGCGATATGCATTTCCGAACGACTGAGGTCGTAGACGATCGACCATTGGGTGCCCTCGTTGCTCACGTCTTGCAGAAGACGCATGGCGTCATCCGGCGTCAGGACACCGGCGGAGCTGGACAGCCGCTGTGTCAACGTATCGAACCGCCAACAGACGCCGTCCCACGTGTCGACGAGGGCAAGCGTGAAGTTGGTCGCTCGGTGCCATGGCTCGGCGGTCCGATGAACGATGCGGCGTCCGTCCACGAACTCGAGAACGACGGCCGTCTCTCGGTCGGCGATCAGGTAGTGAAGAGGAGGACCGCCCTGATTGTGGATCGACAAGTCCTCGATCATCGCGACGGCCTCATCCGTGGTCCGGGCGCCCTCGAGAATACGGCGCATCAACTCGAGGTGTCCCACGTCCTCGAGCTCCGGATCGACGGGATACTGACCGCTGGGAACCGACGCCATCGCGACGGCCACGCCGTGCTCGTTCATGCCGTTAAACGGCAACGACAGGGCGCCGGCCAGCGGCAGGAGGTCGTCGATCGGCAACGTTTCCAATTGAGGCCAGAGTGACGC
>Ga0272441_10014642_pt1 | contig 11083 bp, 9 predicted proteins | sample SSMProp6N_FD_193582 | JGI IMG/M metagenome (GOLD analysis project Ga0272441, IMG submission 193582) | Marine sediment archaeal communities from Little Sippewissett salt marsh, Falmouth, MA, United States - SSM-Prop-6N | ecosystem: Environmental > Aquatic > Marine > Wetlands > Sediment ...
AGTTGTCCACCGACGCTGCATTTCGGAGCGCGTTCGCGAGGCACATGATGCTCTGTCGCCAATAGATCGGACGTGACCGATCAGCGAACCAAGACGATCGCTGCGTGTTGGAAACTGTGCTCAAGCCCATGATCGAACAGTATCCGCATTGCCTATTGTCTCTCTGCGAAGGAAGTCTATGATATTTTGCTAATTACTGCTACTTCTTGTCGGAATAACACGCGTCAGTAATCCCAAATAACTCACATATGGAGTTGAGATCACAGATCCCAGCAGAGTCTCGACGATTTACGATCCTTGCGCCGATCCAAGAGAAGCCTGCCGTCCTTCCAGACTGTCTCGATGTTCGATGGATCTGCCAGTAGGGAAACGTCGACGAGCGGGTTGATCGTCGTCGTCACGAAATCCGCCTGTCTACCGACTGCTACCGTTCCAATGGAATCGTCCAAGCCAAGGATGGAACTGGCAATCCCTGTTCCAGCTGCAATGCTCTCAATGGGACTCAGCCCCGCTTCGACCATCAACATGAATTCGGTTGCGTTTGCCCCATGTCGACCTAGCCACCCAGCGGAGTCAGACCCAAGCCCGATCAGGATCCCAGCGTCGTGTGCCTTCCGCACGGCTTCCATCCTGACCTCCAGAAGACGGCGTTCGTTCTCACGGGCCTGCGCAGTACAGCCCCAATCGGCAGAACGCGTGATTGAATCGTACATGATTGACATCGTGGGCACGAAGGCCGTTCCGTGTTGGACCATCGCATCGATACATACATCATCCATGAACGTACCATGCTCGATTGTGTCGGCTCCTGCGTGAACCGCCGTAAGGATTGACGTGCGGCTATGTGCGTGGACGGCGACGTGCACTCCCAGCTCGTGTGCTTCATCGATTCCGGATTGAAGCTCCTTTGCTGAATGGCCCGGGACATCAGATTGATAGAGTCCTCCTGATGCCTCCATCTTGATAAAGGAGGCCCCTCTTCGGACGAGATCTCGAACGTGTTTGCGGATTTCCTCAACTCCGTCCGACGTGCGCCACGCGCTCCACGTGCCGTGTCGCGGTAATGTCGAGGGTAGAGCTTTATCCGTGTGACCGCCGGTTTTCAGGATCATTCCAGAGGTCAGGACCCGTGGACCCGGAAGGATGCCGACTTCAAATGCATGATCCAACGCTGCAAACTCCACTCCTCCCATATTCCGCACGGTGGTGAAGCCCGCAGCTAGGCAACGTTGGGCCGCGCGCACTCCGTAGAGAACGGCCAGAGATTGAGGGGCACTCACGCGATGTCGAAACTGATCGAGCCTGGAAACGTCATCCTCGTGCGGATTGCGAAGATGAACATGCAGATCGATGAATCCCGGAAGCATCCAACTGTCAGTGCAGTCCATGACGTCGATCCCCGGATAAGTCCGATGTAGTTCCTTACGTGGAAGAATCCCAGCGATTCTTCCATCGTTAATGACCACGGCTTGATCACCGATTGGCTCGGCTCCGGTACCATCGACCACCATCTTTACCTCAAGTGCTTGCATGATGCCTCCCTCTTCCGTAACCAGTCCAAGTTGCCCAGTAAGGCCGTTGGCCCGAAAACCTGCTGTGGCCTTGCGTCTGACTGTGCTCGCCAAATCCGACGGCACATCTTCGCAATCCTTCGGGAAACCTATGCTGGGCGAGCATCCCGCTCTTGCCTAGATTGCAGCGAAGCAGTATACTGGATGTAACGATTAATGCGAATAGAGTAGTGTTTTTTGATTCGGGAACGTAACGTGTGTGGCTAGAACCCAAGGAGTGGATCGTGTGAGCGAGAGCGGTCTGCGTTGTGAGAAGGATAGGATTGTCATTCACTTCAGTACTATCCTCGATTGGAGAATGCCAGTCTGCTTCCGACAAAGAATGCGAACTATCGATCAAGTGTTGTCTCTCACTGGTGAGCCGGACATCAGACCGACGACGGATCGGAGAATGGCCTACCCAACTGGCGGAATCACTTGGGATTGAGAGGCGAACGACTGAGGGGAATCACATGGCGCTGGGCCTGGAGGCGAGTGTTAGAGAAAGGAGGCGGTGCAGAAGCAACGTGGAGATGGATGTATCGTTAGCTGTTAACAGAGTAAGGAGGAATGAGATGCATCATAGACTGAAATGCACAATAAGAGCCTTGAGTATTCTGTCCGTATGCGCAGCCTTCTTGTTTGGTGGCGGATTGAGCGCCTACGCTGCGGACTCTGTGCTCAAAGTGGCAGGTCAGTTCGACATCCCGATGTTGGATCCACACGCGACGGATTCGGGGACAGCCGCGTTGGTGCATATGCAGATCTGCGAGAACCTCACCCGGTTCGAGCCAGGTACCAGCAAGGTCGTACCACATCTTGCTGACCGATGGGAGATTTCAGAGGATCTCACACAGTACACATTTTATCTAAAAAAGGATATCATCTTTACCGACGGCGCACCGTTCAATGCGGAAGCTGTCAAATTGAACATTGAGCGTATCCTTGCTCTTGGCCAAGGGCCATCGACTCGGCTCCGCGACGTGAGTTCCATCGACATTATCGATGAGTTCACCGTTCGGATTAGTCTTTCGAGACCCTCAACTACTTTCTTGTACAGCATGAATGCCAAAGCCGGACTCCACATCATCAGTCCCAAAGCGATCATCGACCACGCCACCACGTCTGATCCATGGGCAACGGAGTGGCTCAACAACAATCTGGTTGGCACAGGCCCCTACATGCTATTCGAGTGGATTCCTGGCGATCGTGTCATCTTGACACAGAATCCGGATTACTGGGGAGGGTGGGACGGCCCTCATGTTGAGACCATTGTTCGCAGAACTGTCCCGGAGTACACGACGAGAAAGCTGCTACTCGAGACTGGCGAAGCCGATTTCATTGACTACCTGCAGCCGGACGATGCAGATAGCTTGCAGTCAATCCCTGGCGTAGAGATCCAATATATCCCGACAATCAACGTCGGCTGGTTCCTGTTCCAATTCCAAGATCCTGTGATGTGGAATCTGGATCTGCGCAAGGCTCTGTCCTGGGCCTTCCCGTATGAGGAAGCAAATACAATTGCCGGCTGGGGCAGTCAGCAGCTGGATGGTCCGATGCCTGATTCAGTACCGGGTCATGACAACACGGTATTCATGTACTACACGGATCTCAACAAATCGGCGGAGTACCTCGCCAAGGCGGGTTATGAGCCTGGAGAGCTGACTCTGCATCTAGTTGACTATAGCACCGATCGAAATCGGCGTTGGTACGAGGCGTATTACAGCAATCTCCAGAGTATTGGAGTGACGCTTGAGCGCGAAGAATCGTCCTGGGGACAGTATAGCCCGTGGATGGCATCGGCAAACAAGGATCGCGGTCACATGTTCGTGGTTGTCCATTGGCCGGACTTCCCAGAGCCGACAAGCTACCTTAGTCTCTACTTCGAGGGGACCATAGAGGATCCGCCGGCATTCCCACGCGATTACGAGAATCCGCAACTGAATTGGTTGCTCAACGAGGCGGCCGCGGAGTTGGATCAGGAGCGACGTGCCCATCTGTATCAGGAAGCACAGCAGATCATCGTAGATCAGGCTCTCGGTATCTGGGGGGTTCACTTCTATGATGCCGTTGCAGTCAGAAGCTACGTAAAGGGCATTGTCTTCACGCCGGCGAATTTTGGAGTGTATGACTTCTATAGCATGTACATCGAGGAGTAGGCAGAACGAGCTGTAGCGACATCAAGGATGCATCGCCGGCGCTTGCGTAGCAGTTGCGGCTGCCGGCAATGCATCCTATCACGTGGCGTGTGGTTTCCTTGCGGCTTCGCTGAGACTGCTCAAGTGGCAAGTGGGGAGGTCAGAGACTGTGACGTGGACATACTTGGTGCGGCGGATGTTTCTTGCGTTTGTGTCTTTTTTCGGTGTTCTGGTCTGCACGTTTGTACTCTCGCAGATCGTGCCGGGAGATCCCGCAGTAGTCGCCGCAGGGCGCGTGCCTGACCCAGTCGTTGTGGCTCGAATTCGCAGCGAGATGGGACTGGACAGACCTCTTCACGAGCAGTTGGGAATCTACCTTTCGCGTGTCCTCTTTCGTCTCGATCTTGGTCGCTCGGTGGTCACAAAGCGTCCAGTGATCGAGGATCTCCAACGCTACTTCCCGGCGACCATCGAGTTGGTTACAGTGTCTCTGTTTTTCATCACGGTGATTGGAGTGTGGGTAGGAGTTGTGTCTGCGACGAAGCGCAATGGACCGGTAGATCACGCTATTCGCGCCATCACGTTGTCCGGGATCTCGATGCCCGAGTTCTGGCTGGCGATCATACTGCAGCTGCTCTTCGCAAGATCCCTTCATCTTCTCCCGGTCGATGGACGTGTCGCGATCGACGTTCTCATTGGAAGCCCATTAAAAGGCGGGACAAACCTCTATCTTCTCGATAGCCTGTTTCAAGGGAACTGGAGCTTCCTGTATTCTTCAATCTTGCATTTGGTCCTACCCGTGTTCACGTTGACGTACTCCCTGGTTGCGTACGTGGTGCGGTTGGCGCGGGCCGCCATGCTTGAGGTGCTAGGTCAGGACTACATACGAACCGCAACCGCGATTGGAGTGGGAAGACGGAAGGTCATCTACAAGCATGCTCTGCGAAACGCTCTCATTCCCATCCTAACGATCATTGGAATGGTGTACGGGTTTCTGCTGGGGGGGACGGTTCTCGTGGAACTGATCTTCTCTTGGCCAGGAATCGGTAGGTATGCTGCGAATGCGATTTTCACCATGGATGCGCCAGCCATCATGGGTGTCACGATTCTCGGATCCATGATCATTATCTCGCTGAACCTGATGGTGGACGTGCTGTGTGCGCTGGTGAACCCGACTGTTCGATACACGTAGAAATAGCACTACTTAGGAGAGAACGGAAGATGAAAGCTAGGGATACAAGCGGCAATCGCGCAAGCACGGTACCTGATCAGGATTCTCTGTACAGGGCTTCACGTCTGAGCAAGGCATGGCGTGTTCTCCGAAATTCCCCGTTGTCTCTAGCGGGACTGGCCATTGTGTCGGTTTTCTTGTTCTTGGTCGCCGCGGCACCTGTTCTTGCTCCCTATCCTGAAGATGCAACGGGCAGACGCGTCAATTTCGCGGAGAAGCTTCTTCCTCCGACTGTAACGCATCTCATGGGGACGGACGATCTTGGCCGCGACGTGTTCAGTCGGGTTCTATATGGGAGTCGCCTGTCACTGGGTTTGGGATTTGCTATCGTTGCGGCCACTGCGATACTGGGGCTTGTCCTTGGAAGCATCGCAGGCTTTTACGGTGGTGTTGCCGACGAGGTCATCATGAGAATCGGGGACATGCTGATGTCGATTCCTCGGCTTCTTCTGGCTATTGCTATCGTGGTTGCCACGGGCAAGAGTCTCCCGAAGTTGGTGATCGCTATTAGCCTCCCATGGTGGCCGTGGTACGCTCGGGTGATTCGCGGCGAAGTTATCCGGATCAGAGAACAAGGGTACGTCGAAGCCGCGAGAAGCGTTGGAACGAGTAGCTGGCGGATTCTTTTCATGCATGTGCTACCGAATCTCATTGGCGTGATGGTTGTGCAAGCGTCACTTCAGGTTGGACGAGCGATTCTCGCGGTAGCGGCATTGGGGTTTCTTGGACTTGGTGTTCAGCCCCCTCTTGTGGAATGGGGGCTGATGGTCAGCATCGGACGCACCTATATGCCGAACTGGTGGTGGATGGCAATTTTCCCCGGAGCTGCCATCTTTTTGTTGGGGTTCGGATTCAACCTGTTGGGTGATGGGTTGAGGGATTCGCTCGATCCGCGCACTACGCTTGTGCGATAGAATTACCCGCATCAGGGTCAATCGAAGGAGGCGGTCCTCCCTGACTGAAGGGGGATAAGATGGCAAATGACATGTTGCGACTCGTTGGGCTTTCGATGAGTCCGAGGGTTTCCGCCAATACAGAACAGATGCTCGAGATAGCGCTGAGTGCTGGTGTCTCGTATGTAAAATCGCTTGGATTAGATGCACAAGCAGACATGGTTTCTCTTGCCGGGAAGGATATTGGGTACTGTCGGCACTGTGACGCTTGCTCAAAGGCAGGTTCGTACTGTGTCCTCCAAGACGACTGGCTCGGGTTAGTTGGCGAATTGATCGATCCGATTCCCGACGGACTTCTTGTAGGTTCTCCAGTGTATTTCTTCCATGTCACGGGTGTGGGGCGCGCGTTTATGGAGAGGTTCACATCGCTACTAAAGCGCAGATGGGAAGAGTCCTTTCCAATTGATGCGCCTGACTTCTCGGCATCGGCAGCGGGGGCGGTGGCGGTGGGCACGGGGAGGAACTCGGGCATCGAGCACACACTATCAGACATTCTGGATTGGCTGCTGATACTTGACTTCGTGGTTGTTGGAGGAACGAATATTGGTGCAGGAGGTTGGACTCAGGGAGGCACTTCAGTGGATGCGATCAAGCGAGACCTCCACGGATTGGAGGCGGCCAGATGCGTCGGTGAGAAGGTTGGGAGAACTGCGGCGATGCTGAGACAAGGCAGGCGAGTCCTGAACAGCACTCTTCCGCCTATTAATGGGGGGGCATGCAATGGGTAATCAGTTGTGCTGCTGCAATGTAACCTGGCAGATCTGCGCCAAGACAGAAAGAAAGGGGCGATGCAGAGATGTGTTCGAGAGAGCGCTTGTTGCAGACGCTTGCACATGAGGAACCGGATCGAGTGCCCTTTGATCTCGGTGGAACGCCGAACACCGGAATCCATCATCATGCGCTCGAATCGTTTCTTCCGTTTATCGGTCATTCGGCTCGCAGGATTGAGATCGGGAATCTTCCGCTTCAGTTGGCGAGAGTTCCGGAAGACATTCTAAGTCAGCTCGAGGTTGACACGCGGGGATTTTGGACGGCTCCGGGTTCCGATTGGCACTTGCAGATCGATGAGACTCCCAAGCATTGGACATACCAGGACGAGTTCGGACTGACCAAGGCGATGCCTAGGAACAAAGGGCTCTACTACGATCCTATTGAGCGGCCGCTGTCTGGTGACTTCTCTGTTGATGAGATCGATGCATACCCCTGGCCGCGTATGGACGATTCGGCACGTGTTATCGGATTGCGTGATTGTGTATCGAACGTGGTTCAGCAGACCGGAACTGCCGCCGTCATGAACACGTTTTACGTCGGGATCTTCGAACTGGGATCCTATCTCAGGGGCTATCGAGAGTTCCTTTGTGATCTTGCATTGAGGAATCGAAGGGCAAAGCGGCTTCTATCAATTGCCACGGATATGCGGATTCGATACTGGGAGCTGGTACTCGACGAGGTCGGCGATTTAGTGGATGTGATCGCGGAGAATGACGATCTCGGTATGCAGGATCGTCTGATGATCTCGCCGGACATGTATCGCGAGCTGATTAAACCCCTTCATCGGCGCGTGTTTGCCTTTATCAAGAGGAAGGCACCACACGCGAACATACTGATGCACAGTTGTGGTGCCATCCGCGAGCTGATCCCAGATTTCATCGAAGTAGGCGTTGAGTCACTGAATCCGGTCCAGGTAAGTGCTGTAGGCATGGACACGAGAGCACTCAAGCAGGATTTCGGGCACGCGTTGACCTTCTGGGGCGGAGGGATTGACACACAGGGAACGCTTCCGCATGGTACGCCTGCCGAGGTCAGAGATGAGGTGCGGCGGCGGATCGAGGATCTTGCAGATGGAGGAGGATTTGTCTTCAGTGCGGTCCACTCGATTCAGGCGGATGTTCCTCCAGAGAACATCCTAGCGATGTGGGAGACCCTACGCGAGTACGGAACATACTAGCCACTTGAAAGGCCAGTATTCAAGAGGGCCGGACATAACCCTCAGAAACAACCAGCACCGCCTTCGATTGCATCAGGCTGACTGACCATAGAGCCGAGGGCGTTGGAGGTGCTTGCGGCAGTTCGCCTAAGATGATCCAAGAGTTCTAGGCGCGCCGATGGTTCCTCGAAATCGTCAATCAACCCAGTGATGCTGATCGCAGCAATAGTCTGGCCTCCGTACCCGGAAACGGGAGCTGCGAAGCAACGGACATAGGGCTCGTGTTCTCCCTCGTCGCACGCATAGCCTCGATCTCGCGTTCTTGCCAGTTCTTCGAGGAGCCCTTGGGGATCGACGATCGTTGTCTCGGTGTATGGCTCAAGCTTGGCTGACTGGAGGAGTGTCTCAAGGATCGGTGTTGGAAGGACGCTAAGCAGGGCCTTCCCAACGGCTGTGCAATGGGCAGGTGCCCGACTTCCGATCCTTGAGATAATGGGCAACGTCTTCTGGCTCTCCACCTTGTCAAGGTAGATAACGTCGAGTCCGTCGAGAACGGCGAGGTGTGCTGTCTTGCTTGTCGCTTCTGATAGCTCCACGAGAAACTGATGAGCGGTTTCTCTGAGGGGAAGTCGTTTCAGCATTTCGCTTCCGAGTTCGAGAATCTTCATGTCGAGTGTGTAATAGCCTGACGTTGCTTTCCGAACATACCCACACTCTGTCAATGTTGCCAGATACCTATAGATACTTGTCTTGTGGACGCCGACTAGCTCGCAGAGTTCCATGACAGACACGGCGTTACGAGAAGATGCCAAATGCTCCAGGATCAGTAAGCCTTTGCGAAGGATGCGGTTACCCATGTCTCGAAATTCAACCCCCACTTCCGGTTATTTGCAACTTGGCAACTCTAACCTTTCTCCTGCCGCAACACAATCATTAACTGGAAATGCCCCGCCAGTTGCTCGAGATGGAAGCCGAGCTCACGTCCAGTGAAGTGCTGTCCCGATGAGACGCAGCGCACCATCGATGAATTCAGCTAACAGTAGAGTCCGCACATGTGGTGTATTGAGTGGGGCGGCGAGATGCGGTCTTTCCGTGTTCAGCTTACGGAGCACTCAATACGCTACGTCTTTCTGTGGACTCTAACCTGGACTTGCGAACAAGCATCGCCACCAAATCGGCTCCTCCGAGTTCCTAGGAACTCAGGTTGTCTTGCTCCGAGGCTGATTCGAGCAGAGCCTGGATGATACGACATGCCTTCACCATGTCGGCAATCACAATGTGCTCTCTCGTGCTGTGTGCCTCGCGGCCACCGTATCCCATGACAACTGCATCGATACCCTTCTTCTGCAGGATTATTGCGTCGGTCCCACCGAGAAGCGTTTTTACGTCTGGCTTGAGTCCGACCTTCTGAAGGGCGGATCTTGCTAGTAGAACCGCAGGACTGTTGGTCGCAAGAACGGAGGCTTCATGATCGACTCGTCTGGCTACATTGACCCTGGCCCCCGCTGCGTCAGCGGCTGCGTGAAACGCGGACTCTATGTGATCACTGATTGCTAGGCATCTCGTGTGGTCGAAACTTCTACACTCGGCATTGACCTCGACGTAGTCAGGGACAACATTTCTCGAGGTTCCCCCGCGAATTGTCCCAATGTTCGCAGTAGTTTGTGCATCTAACTGTCCGAGTGTCAGATCAGAGATTGCGGAAGCTGCGACGCTAATTGCCGAAATTCCTTCCGACGGGCGGAGCCCAGCGTGTGCACTTCTGCCGAGTATTTCAATATCAAGAGCAACATACGAAGGTCCACCGATGACGATTGAGCAGAGATCGCTCGTGTCGAAAACGAAGCCGAGGGTCGAGCGAAGCCTCGAAGCGTCGAGAGCTTTCGCACCCAGGAGGCCGATCTCCTCCCCGCGGGTTACTACGACCTCAAGCGGTGGGCGGCAGGGCGTCGCCTCTATTGCCAAGATGATCTCTGCAATCGCTGCTTTGTTGTCTGCTCCCAGGATCGTTGTCCCGTCTGATTCGATAACTCCCTCCTTAATTACGGGATGGATTCCAGTTCCGGGCTTGACTGTGTCCGCATGTGCGCCTAGTAGGATTGGCTTGAGGATTCGACATCCCTTGGGCTCCAGTCTCGCAATAAGATTCCCGTCTGGTCCAACTTCACAGTCGGCACCGAGGCGATCGCGAAAGCATGCAGAGACGTACTCCAAGAATTGGCTTTCGCTACCCGATTCGCTGTCGATTGCAACCAGTCTGCAGAATAGATCAACGATATCGTCGTGGATGCTCATGATCGCTGATCATACTCTCGGCGCGGAGCATTACAAGAATCCGGAGATTTCCCTCTACTGAGGGACTATCAGCAACCCCCCTGAAGCGAGCAGGAGTTGCTTGATCACTTGGGGGCGTAGGGCGTACGCTTTCTGATTCGCTGGGGGCTAGATGCGTCCGGCTGAATCAAGCTGGCGAAGGAGTGTCAATGAATACGAAGGAATCTCCGAGAGTAGTGGTTGTTAACGGAAGTCCGCGGCCAAAAGGGAACACGTCAATCCTAGCAGAGCGACTGTGTTCTGGTGTCTGTGATGGGGGTGCATCGGTTGACGTGTTCCGGCTGAACGATCTGACGATCCGCCCTTGCCAGGCGTGTGGTGCTTGTGGTCAAAGCATCGAAGCGAATTGCGTGATAGACGATGACATGCAGCTGATCTATAGTGCAATCCGTGCGGCCGATTCCCTGGTAATCGCGAGTCCAATTTACTGGTGGAGTGTATCAGCTCAGACGAAGCTTTTCGTCGATCGATGTGAAGCGCTTGGGGGGCCGGAGGGGAGCGCTCTGAGAGATAAGAGCATAGGAGTCATCCTAGTGTACGGAGGCAAGGATGCTGTTAGCTCAGGAGCGGTGAATGCAATCCGGGCGTTTCAGGATGCGTTTCGATATTTGGAATCTGATCTTGTGAACATCGTTCATGGTTCTGCTTGGGAAGCCGGCGCAGTCCGGGAGAACGTCCGACTGATGTCAGAGTCCTACGATCTGGGACAGAAACTGGCACAGATGTGATCCCGCGACCGATACAGGTAGAGTTATAGTGGCTAAGGCCTTATCTGATCGCTGGACCTTCTGGCGATTCTGTCCGATCAATTTCCGGTCCTCAATCTGTTCTGTTCAGTCATGGATGTTGAATGGTTGAGTAGTGTTTTGTGTGTAAAAAGGGGCGCACGGAAAGACTGAGACACCGGGAGCCTCTTCCCTCAGCGTGTAGGCTGAAGGACATCCAAAAGG
>Ga0272441_10014643_pt1 | contig 11083 bp, 9 predicted proteins | sample SSMProp6N_FD_193582 | JGI IMG/M metagenome (GOLD analysis project Ga0272441, IMG submission 193582) | Marine sediment archaeal communities from Little Sippewissett salt marsh, Falmouth, MA, United States - SSM-Prop-6N | ecosystem: Environmental > Aquatic > Marine > Wetlands > Sediment ...
CTTTGATACTTGAAAAAACCACTTCAGGTATAGGCTTTAAATACATTTAATTTTTCGTGTTGATTATTTTTTCCGTATCTTTCAGTTCTCATTTTCATATAAGATTTTATTGATGAATTTTTTAGAAATATCTTTAAGATGGTTTCAATAATCCATTTTTTATCATGGTGTTGATCAAATTATTTTTAAACAGCACTTTGCCATTTAAAAATATTTAATAAATAATTAATCTTTCCTGAATATATTACATTTTCTGATCGAAGCATCAGGACCTATAAATAGATTTTTTTGTATGCTCATCTATTATAACAAAGGTAGCAGTATGATTGAAGAAATAAATTTAATGTAATCATTTACGATAAAAAAGGGCAGATATCTAATTATCTACCCTTTTTTATCATTTTTCTTTTCAAGTTTATGGCACAGGAAGAGGTGGACAAGTCACAATAACCGTATTAATGATTGAACCCGCTTGCGCAGATACTGTGGCATCCCCTTCGCTGCTTAACGTTAATTCAGTTTTAGCAATCCCATTTGTTGTTGTTTCGGAATAAGAAGAAAGACTTCCGAAAGTTGTACTAAAATTCACTGTCATACCATCAGGCACTGAATCACCTGAGGCGTTTTTGATATCAGCAATGATAAGTGATTTTCCCCCACCGGCGGTTACTGTAGTGGGAATGGCTGTTAGATTAACTTGTGCAGGTAGGTTTTCGTCTCCTACTGTAATAGTTACTGAATCCATATCCATATTTCCAAAATAGTCTGTAACAGTTAATATAACAACATATACGCCTGATTCTGTATAAGTATGTGCATTTGGAATTACACCTGTTCCCGTCGTACCGTCACCAAAATCCCAATCATAACTGGCAATTCCCCGGTTATCTTTAGAATCAAGTGCATTAAATGTCACGATGAAAGGTGCCTCTCCTGATATTCCCGGAATGACATTGATTTTGGCTTCTGGCGGTATGAAATCAACACCCGGTTGGATAGCAGGAAGGTCAACTGTCACCGATTTAGACATGGCATGACCGGCTCCATCCGTACCGATTAAATTAACGGTACATTTTAGTTCCGTTATCATGGGATTTAAAGTAATATAATCGAGGACCTCCTGAAAATAGAGCGGAAGGCTTTCAATAGTCGTAATCGGTCCGGCAACACCTGTCGAATCCGTGGGAGCCACATAAAAGGTTGCACCGACCATTTTCGATAATGCGGGTATTTTTGTCGTACCTACATAATAGTCGTATTCAAAACCCGTGCCGATAAATTCAACTTCGTTTAGCGTATAGACTTCAAGTGTAATGGTCCCGTCAACCAGGTCAACTTCCGTATAATTTACCCGAAGTGCAGCCCATGGATCAATAATGCCAAACAGGCCATTCGTCAGCCATTCGCAACCGCTTAAAGAAATAATTAGTCCCAATAAAATGATAACAAAAAATAAACTGTATAAATTCTTTTTATTGATAGTTTTCAAATAGTTTCCCTCCCTTCCGCATCTTAAAACTAATGATTCATTATTATAACGTCATTTATTTTTAAATGACTCTTTGCGCTTAAAGCATTAATCCCTTTGCAATGCAGCGTCTTGTATAAATATTATGACTTAATAATCAAGCAAATGAGTGGTGATCAATATGATAATTTCAGTTTTTTTGCTTTTGGTATGTTTAAACTTAAATAAATCACCAAATATGGGAATACTCGATAAAAAGGGTATTTTACGAATATTTTCAATTTCTTCGGAAGATATCAAACCACCAATAACCACTGTTTCGTCTATATTTGTTCGAATGGTAACCTGTTCTTCTCTTGAATTAATAATGGGATATCCCTGAATAAGTTCGGTTCCCAGTGATTCTATCTTTGGATTGACATCCATGGTAATCATTCCGTCACTGCTTAATCTTGGTGTGATGGTCATACTCAACCCAACATCCATGTATTTAACAGTTTCCGTGCCATCTTCAGTAATTTCCCGAATAGGTATTTTGGAACCAGACAAAATATTAGCCTCTTTCCCGTCCAGAGTCAATACCTTTGGATTGGATAAGATATTGGTCTTTCCTTCACTTTGTAAAGCTTTAAGCGTGGCTTCGATTAAACCGCTTCTTTCAAAAGACCCTCCTAAAGTGATTTCACCCAGGGAAATCTGTCCTTCCAGCTTATTTTCCCCACTTCCGCTATACCACTTCACCCCCAAATCTTTTTCGGCATCCATGGTAATCTCGGCAACCTTTGCTTCTACCATGATTTGGGTAGCCCGTTTATCCAAACCGGCAATCATGGTTTCGACATTATCCAATTCTTCCTGTGTTCCCTTGACAATAATCTCATTTTGCCGGTTATCAATATTGATTCTTCCGTCTTCCGGAACAATGATGGTCAACATGTTTTTTATCGCCTCAATCTCCTCTTTATAAATCGCGTTATCGATCTTAAAGGTTCTGGTAATCAATTCAGAATCAATATTTGGCAACAAGCTCTCCATTTTTGCAATTTCCTCTTCCGAGCCTTCGATAATCAGGGTATTCATTCGTGCATCTGCCACAATATTTACTTTTGCACCTTCAGTCTTGTATCCATCCAATATTCCCTTGGCTACCTCTGCGCTGGCATTTTTTAATTCGAATATTCGGGTAATTGGTTTTTTATAGCTATCGATGATTTCCTTTGACGCAATGACCAGTGTACCGCTTATTTCAGTATAATCCAATCCTTTATTCATTAAAATCAATTCAATGGTTTCCCTGAATGTTTTATTGGAAAGATTAAGCGTTAACTGCCCTGTAACTGAATCATCAAGCAAAATATCCACTGCGGTCAGCTCAGACAAACCTCTTAACACATTAATGATATCCTCTTCGAAAATATTCAGATTGATAGTATCGGGATAGGAATCCAAAAGGGATATTTTTGGTTCTTCCGCTTTCTCTATCTTTATATCCTCACTTTTAACCGGCGTGACAGTAAATATCTGTTCCTCCGGTGTTTTAAATTCATCATAATCATAAACGTCAATATAAATGAGTCGGTTTTCTACAGACAATGTCACTTCATAATCAGAGCTGCGAAATAAATCGACGACAAACCGGGTAACAGGGACCGGCTGGTCTTGCAGTTGACCGCATCTTACCTGTTTTACCTCGCCCATGTTCAAGAACAAAATGTTTTTGCTTAGCTCACGGATGTCATAAACAGCATTTTTTACATCGATAATGATTCTGTCCGGACTATCCAGATAAGAGACCTCATATTCAGAAATAGCTTCATTCCCCTTGATGGTAAGATGTGTATAATTCGGCATCTTTTTATACCAAATGTTTGTAAAAGAAATCGTCTTTGCATTCGCATTGACCACAAAAGAGGTTATTAAAAATAATATTAAAATAAGAAATAATAAATTCACTCTTTTATTTTTATAATTCATCTGATAAACCTTCACCCCCTATTTTTAATGAAAAAAAGGTCCCGTTAAGATCAATGATCACTTCGTCCTTTTTTATTTCTTTAACGATATATCTATCTGATAAAATATCATATAAATTTGCAATATAAACTTCTTCATTCATTTCAATAATAGCTACTTTTTTACCGGGAGAATCGATAATTCCGGTGAGGAGCGTTCCCGGTGGTAATTCAGGTTTGTTAAATCTGCTGGTTCCCTGTTGCGTGCCCTGTCCATCCTCTCCTCCCTGTTCTTCATTTACGATATTTACGATTTCTGATGGAATATAAAAACTCGCCACTTTCTGAAAAGGATTTCTGATACTCGGTGGTTCATAAGCCATATAGTTAAATATTTTTTCTTTATAACCCAGCTCCCTTTGCTCTACCTCAATATCGAATCTTGTTTTTTCTTCGACAATTGGCTCTTCTTCTTTTTCCTTGACTGTATTAGAAAGAGAAGGATTGGATGTTATGGTAATCTTTGTCGGCTCAAAAGCCGGTTTATCCGGAAATAATAACGGATAGCCCAAATAGGCACCGGCACCAATGAGCAAAATAAGCAACAAAGGCAATAATAATTTTCCGCCCTTTCCGGATTTTGCTGATTCTGATTTTTTGAATATTTTCTTAAAAGATAATTTATTCAATTTATTCAGATACCTCTTTTCTTAAAACATAGGTTGACATGTTTAATGAAATATTCAGTTTTTCCACGTCAGCGCCTGATTTTTGCAATCTTAAGGATTTTGCATCAATAATTCGAGGCAAATGCTCAATCCTGTCCAGGTAAGCGATTAAGTCGAAATAGGATGCCGTTAGGCTCATGGTAATGGGTAAATTCCCATAAATCTTGTCCTTTTCCCAGGATATTTTCTGGGGAGAAAAATTTGTAAAATCAACGTTGAATTCCGACAATGTATCCTGTACCATCACCAATAAGTCCGGTATTTCTTTTTCTTTGGGAAGCATGACTTCCAAAAATTCCAATTTTTCCCTTAATGCAGCATATTCTTTTTTCAATGGTTCCAACCTTGCCGCAATTCTTTTTCCTTCTGCAATTTTTTTTGCAGTCACTTCGATATCCCTGTCAAGTCTTTCAATTGTCTGCATTCTTGGAGTATAGATATAGGCATAATTCGCATAAACAAAGGCAGCCACTATTGCAATAATAATAAATATAGTCATTCCTTTAGACAGTTTCATCTAAATATTCCTCAATTTTATTTTTCTATTTTTGTAAGATACTTATTTCGGCACTTTACAAACCATTGAACCGGGCTATTTCCCCTCTCCCAGCTTGTTTTTTAAAAATATCCCTGAAAGCTGAAAATCAACGATTTCCACATCTTTGTCATCTTCTTTTATTTTACCTTTTCTTACAAAACTTAGTTCAATGTTTTCAAAAACCGGTGCATCCTTTAAGGTCACCATATATTTGGCAATCAAATAATTGTTAAATGTTTTTGCCGAAAAATTAAACGTTTTATTGGAATTCAAAGAAAGATTATCAAACCAGACCTCATCAAGGATGGTAGCGCTGAATTCACCAAGTATCCTGGATAAGTTGGATTGATTTTCAATCAGTCCTTCGATGACTGCAATCCTATCTTCGACCATCTTTTTATCTCTTTCAAGATTTTTTACTTCTTTGATCACTTTTTCCAGGGCAGCAAGCTCGGTTTTCATTATTTTCAATTTACTTTCCCTGAAATCAATTTCCAATTCCAGATAATAATACATATAAGCTGAGGCAAATACCAATAAAATAAAAAATGTAATAAGAACGATCCTTCTTAAGTTAAATTTTTCTTTTTCTCTAAATTCAATTGGAAGAAGATTAATATTTTCCATTATTTACCTTTCCCTCTTGGCTAATCCGATAACTGTCGCTAATGTGCACTTTAATTTATTGACCTTTTTCAGGTCGAACTTGTTTTTATCAATGACAATACCTTCCAGGGGATCTCCGACAATAATAGGTATTTCAAATTGTTCGGCAAATATTTTTTCAATATTTTTCATATTGGCACACCCACCGGACAGTATCATTTTATGATACTTGACTTTTTGGCTCTGGGTCTTGTAATAACTCAATGATTTTCTAACTTCTTTGGTTAGTTGATTTAGTACTTTTATGATATTTTTTCCCGACTCATTATCTTTTTTATCTTCTTTTGCTTCTTCTTTTGCTTCTTCTTTTGCTTCTTCAATGCTTGATTCAAAGGGAATCTCTGTTTCCCTCTTGATTTTTTCTGCTTCTTTAAATTCTATCTTCAAAGATTTTGCGATGGCTTTGGTCATATCATTACCACCGATTAAAATATCTCTGGTAAATTTTAAACGATTTTTTTCGGTTAACGTAAGAATCGTGCTGCTTGCCCCGATGGATAAAATAATGTTTACCAAAGAACCCTCTTTATTTTCTTCTGCTTCATCAAGCAAATAATGATTAAAGGTTCGTATATTTGCCGAAGATACAATATCCACCACCTTGGGAATCAGCCTTACTTTTTTCAGTACTTCCATGTAAGGCTTAACAATGTTTTTTGGAGTAGCTACCAGAAGAACCCGCATCATCTTATTGCCATCTTTTTCAGTGAATTCGTCTATTTTTTTGGCATCTATGATGGCTTCATCCAGGTCATATGGTACATATTTTGGCGCCTCCCAAATGACTCCCCCCATCAATTCTTTATCATCCATCAAAGGAAGAGCAATCTCCCGCACAATGACTTTTTGTCCGGTAATAGCTACTATGGCACGCCTGTCCCTCATGCCGATTTCACTTAATAATTCATCCAATGTATCGGCAACGGCAATGGGATTAATGATCTCTCCATTTGTAATGCCTTCTTCCGGGCTAAAGGTTGCACCATAATTATCCAGTTCATATCCACTACCACTTTTAAATAATTTGGCAACCTTGATTGAACGTGCACCAAAATCGATTGCGAACATAACCTCTCCTTAATTGTTTCTAAATAATCATACAATCATTATCATTTTCATACAAGCCGTTTTTATGATAAAAAGATGAAATACACAAAACAAAAGCATTCCTTCTTTTTATCTTTATGCATTCTTTATTCAAATAAGGAATTGACTTAAAACAGAAAGAAAACTTTCATTTCTAATTATTATTATTTGTTATCTTGAATTATATTAACGGTTTATTCTTTTATAAATTTATCTCTTTTTTAATAGTACTCCTATTTATTCCAATAAGTTACACTGTTTTAATTTATTCTACATTATTTTTCAAAATCCTTCTTTTTTTAAAAAAAATAATGAAAATTTCTAATAAATTTCACGCCAGGAGGTTTTCTTGAAAAAGGGGTCACCTTTTTTAGTCATCTCATTGATGCCGGATGCCGGATAATTCACCGTTGATTTATTTCGAAGATACACTGTATCGGAAATAATCGAACCCGTCACTTCACATCCATTTTTCAGTTCAATATACCCTTCGGGAGTTCCATCTGCCAAAACTGACTGCACGACTCCTTTTTGAATCGTGGATTTTGCGTAAATTTTAATATCTCCTTGTGCCGCCAGTGCAAGAGCCGTAATAGGGTCATTTATATCAATGTAGGTATCATCATTGTAGATGTCAAATAGTGCCCCGTTTTTTATGTCAACATCTCCTGTGGCAATAATGGCACCATTGGTCACATGTATCTCGGAACCATTCTTCGCTTCCAAACTACCTTCGATGAAATGGATACCTGTCCAATTCCTTACTTCACCGTTTCCAAGTGAAATATTTCCCGTGTGATAATGCACTTCCCCTGATGCCGCTTCATCGGCTAAAGCTCTTGTTTTTAATTCTTCATAATCGACTACAGGAACATCAATTTTCGGAGCTCCTGTGTTGGCAGAATTGATATCATTGGTGTCACCGGAACAGGTCGCCAGCCCGGTATAGGTATCGGCAAAATGACCGGATACCAGAATATCGTCATTGGAATGAACATCTCCCACGACATCAGGTCCGGGGGTTCCCTGGAAGAGTATAATCTTTTCGGAAAGAATGGCATAATCATACATCGATTCCAGTGGATAATCAATTTCAGCCGTCACTTCAATTCTTCGCTGACCAGATGAGAATTCCTCTCCGAAAACTGTTCCTTGAGAAGTAATTTTTATTATATCTTCACCATCTGCATCTACACCAATTTTTTCAATTTTTACCTGATAATATTCGGAAGCTGTACCTGTGTCATCAGGGTAATATGAAGATTCTCTCCAACCTGTTCCCATACCTCCATTTTCAGTGGATGTATTCAGTTTCCAAAAAGTATCCTCGATGCCTGCATCGGCCAGGTAAAATGCCTTATTGGATTCCCTCTGAAGGGTAGACATTTTTGTGTCATTATTGGTCATAGTCAAAAGTGCAACGCCCAGAGATACCAGCACAAAGACAAAAATAATGGTTGTCAGGAGGGCCATACCCTTTTGGTTTGAGCGTATTTTTTTGATTTTATCCTTTTTTCTTTTCCTATTTTTTTCAATCATAATCATCACCGCCTTGGAAAACCGAAAAATCAGTCAATCTGCAATCCGGTCATCGGTTTATATTTTTAATAATAAACATTATTGATTTTTTAAATTCAGTTTTTTCTTGTATCTTGAACCATTTCCAATCAATTTTTATAATCCGTAATTTCTAAGATTGACATCCGTGTTCAAGGTAATATCCGGATTTCCGTCGCCATCAACATCCACTTCCAATAAAATATGTACTTTGGATAAACTCGGATAATCAAAATCCAAATTACTCACATTATTGATTAATGGTATGCTATTCCGATTAAGCGTACCGCTGATTAACTCATAAGTTATTCCGGTTACCCATGGTGTATTGAATATTATTTTTATGTCAGTATCAGTTGTCACTTCAGATCCTTCCCTGATTTCTCTTATCATGCTATCCATAACCTGCCGCGCTTCTCTTTGCGCTTTTAGCTGTCCCTGTCCGGTCATCCAGGACCTTGCGCCTCCGGTAAAGAAAGCCACTAGTCCCAATACAATCAAACCAATCAGGACTACGACAACCATTAATTCCACCAAACTAAAACCTTTCTTGTTATAAAATATTTCTTTACTTGGACGTTTCTTTTTCATGATTATTTCCTTATTTATTTGGGTACGGTAAATGTGACCGTGTATTCAACATCACTTTCATCAGTAAACACAACCGTAATATGATTGTCTTTCATCTTGGCCCCGCCAAATACCAACCCGATATCTGATAATTCATCAACCATCAATTCCTTGGATGGTGTGATGGTTTCCTCACAGGGGCTGCTTGCACCGTTTGTGGTGGCCATTCTCAAAGGCGGTTCCTCGCCAAATGGGGAACGTATGATGATTTCATCAAGTGAAGCTCGTTTGTTATCCCATTCAACATTGATTCCCTTTAGATAGATAGATGAACCGGTAATGTTGACGCCAAAATGAATTTCGTAATCATCTATGTTCGAGATATCTCCCAATGCCAATTCGCTGGGAATATTTCCGGCACATTCAACATCGACCGAACCGGATAGCCCATCATCGGTTAATGCGCTTATCGTGGCTGTTCCGGTAGAAGATGAAGATAGGGCAACCAATATCTGTCCTCTATCAAAATCACTTGATGTGACTGTATCTGAACCTCCATTTTCCGTAAATCCGCCTAAAGTTGTTGTTAAAGTCATTGATTTATCACCGTTCATATTATAATTGGACATCCTGTTGCCTCCTGCATCACACACCGTGGCACTGATAATACTCGTTTCATGACCGTCTGCCTGAATCTCTGCCGGGTCAGCCACTAATTCGAGATGGTCTGCCGAGGTATAGAATGCGACTTCCCTGCCTTCAGCCGGCCTTAAGGTCAAATCCCCGGAGACAGCAGTGATGGTGGTGGTTCCTGGATTCATAGATGATAACGTGACTTCCACTTCACCATCCGTCGGGATGACAGAATTATTTGAAAAAGTGCCAAAATCTTCTCCATCAATCTTTGAATAAAAAGTAATGGCCGTATTATAAGTGGGCACCAATTCACTCCCGCTTTCGTCATAGACCTTGGCTGTGACCGTCGTTGAATCATCATCTCCATTCAAATCCACACCTTCGGGAGATACGGTTAGATTGAGATAGGTGGGAGTTAACTCGCTCAAAATGGTTATCTGGGTGGAACCGGACAGACTTGTTCCCGTTGCCTGAAGGGTCACTGTTTCCCCGACAACGGCATCAATGTCTACGGTAAAAGTTGTGTTTATTGAGCTTACCCCTGAAAAATTTAAGGGATTATCCCCAAAACCGCCGTAATCAGGGCTGACAGTCAGGTCAACATTGCCGCTATAGTCGACCGGATAATTATTATCATCAACGATGGTTACCGTAATATCTATTTCTTCGCCTGGATATACATTTTTCTTTTCCGGTTCTACCAGTATGGATGCCGGTGTTCCGGTAAATATTATTTCCGTGTAACCCATATCCAGATCAGGCGCAGAAGCAACCACTTCCACAATGCCCGGGTTGCCATTCGAATTCAATTGGAAAGATGTTCCATCGGTAGGAACTGATGCGATGGAAACAGTTGATAGCGTTCCCGGCCCTTCTGCACTTAAATCGATGGTGCCATCATATTGGGTAAGTGTCGTATAATCTGCTTTCACTACAATTAAATCGATATCAGAAACAACACCCGTGCCGGCTTCAAGGACTCGATCTTCTTCGGTTGCAGGCGTAATCACGATGCCAACCGGTCCGGTGGTTACCCGGATATTCACTGTGTCGGTCAATACGTTTCCTCCAACCGTTGCCGTGGCCTGAATTCTTTCAGTTCCTTCTACATTATCTCCTTCTATCGCAGTAAAAACACAGGTTGCCACACCATTAAAAGCGGTAGCAGGCTGTGATGTCGTGATAGAACCAACCTGAGGATCGTTGGGCGGGTCAGTAATAACGGAAAAGGTAACCGAACCATTCCAATCATAGATATTGCCATGCTCATCCTTTATTTCTGCTATCAGATTCACTTGATGTTCTGGAAGAATCGTATAATAAGATTGTGCATAGAGAACCAATTCGGTTGCTTCTTCTCCGATATCACTGGTCGTCGGTTTTTTATAGATTAGAGTCGATGCTTTTTCGGTTTTTAAATTTCCGTTCCGGTCTATCCACCTGATTTGGGAAACAACTTTCTTTAAGCTGACCACGCCGGCTTCTTCTTCCTGATTCATCACATAAGTACCCCTGCTGAATTTTGTTCCGGGTATAGCGGTTATTGGCTTACTTCTGACTTCTTCGAAATCCATATTCTTAAAGTCTTCGATGGCCTGCCTTAAATAATTGGTCGCCACCGTCCGGTCACGCGCTTCTGCCATTCCCTGAAACCCGGTGCTAAAGGCAAGAAATATTCCAAAAACAACAATAGACAGGATAACAGTTGCCACCATTAATTCAATCAGGCTAAAACCTTGTTTGTTGATTTTATTTCTTTTATCAAACATAAATATCACCACCAAATGATAAAATGATATACATTATATCTTATCGAATATTGAGTTCATAGCAAAAACAAGAAACTTAATAAAAACATTAAAATAACATTAAGTATCTTCCA
>Ga0272441_10014644_pt1 | contig 11083 bp, 18 predicted proteins | sample SSMProp6N_FD_193582 | JGI IMG/M metagenome (GOLD analysis project Ga0272441, IMG submission 193582) | Marine sediment archaeal communities from Little Sippewissett salt marsh, Falmouth, MA, United States - SSM-Prop-6N | ecosystem: Environmental > Aquatic > Marine > Wetlands > Sediment ...
AGGTGAAGAAGGTATAGACACAATAGATGTTAAAGCCTTCCCCGTTGCGAACTCTATCGGTGATGTGTTGCAGGCTATTGGCACGCTGTATTCAGAAGAAAGCGAATACAAAACAGTGGTGATAGATTCCATGTCTACTCTTGAGCCTATAATATGGGATGAGGTCTGCCGTATCAACGGAAAAGTAGACTCCATTGAAAAGGTGGGCGGCGGGTATCAGGTAGGATACACCGAATCTCTGAAACAATGGAGAGAGATAACAGAAGGGCTTGACGCTCTCAGGAACGACAAGGGGATTGGAAGCGTTCTTATAACCCATGTCAGGGTTGAGAAGTTCAACGACCCCGGAGCAGACCCTTACGACAGGTACACATGCGACATTCACAAGAAGGCAGTTGAACTGCTGACACGGTGGGCAGACGGTATTCTGTTCATGCGTAAAAAAGTTGTTGTTAAAAAAGAGGATGTCGGTTTTGGGAAAAAGCAGGCTCGTGCTATAGATACTGGTGGCGGCGCACCTTTTATGTACACGCAGTCAAGAACCTCACACCCCGGCGGTGGCCGGCATCCTTGGGAGAAACTTCCCTACGAAATGGAACCTGATTGGGAGCTTATGGAAAAATATTTAAAAGGAGAAAAAGAATGAGCGATATTCAAGATGTATTTGAGGGTCACGAATTTAATTGTGACGATGTAGAACCTGCTGGAGATTATGAAGTCCTGCCCGCAGGAGAGTATAATGCTATGATAGATAGCGCAGAAGTAGTTGCCACAAAAGCGGGTACGGGATTTTATTTGAAGATACAGTTCTCAATTCTTGAGGACGGGTACAACAATAGGAAGATATTCGCTAATATCAACTTGTCAAACCCGAATCAAACAGCGGTAGAAATCGGAATGAAACAGCTTTCTGCGCTTGGGAGAGCGACAGGAGTTATGAAAATCAAGGATAGTTCTGAACTGATTGGACAGCAACTGAAGCTGAAGTTGAAGGTCAAGGATGACGCAACGTACGGTCCTCAGAACGAAGTTAAAGCGTATTTGCCTGTTGACGGGCAGGCTAAACCGAAGCATACCGAAGCAGCTTCTCCCTCTGCCGATGCCGAAGTCCCTGCCCCGAAACAGGCTGTAGAAAAGCAGTCTGCACCCGTTAAAACGGGCGACAGTACACCTCCTTGGAAAAAGTAAGGTAGTGGTTTGGGTGAGTGGCGGGGTAGCCTGTTCTGAACTATGGGGGCAAGTGTGCACACGACCTATGGTATGGGATGCAGACCAACTGCCTCACCCAACCTTTTTTAGAGAGGAGAAATGAATGGGAATAGATATAAGTGACTTCTCGGCATATCTGAAGAAAGATTTTTACACAAAAAAAATGAGCAAGTTTAAAGAAGGTGATATTATTATACGACATAAAATTAGCGAGATGATAGCTGTTGTTAATAATGAAGTTATCAATGACATGCAAACAGTAAAAGTACTTTACGGTAAAGATAAGGGTAACGAACACCGCACCATAGAGGAAGATTTCTGGCAACTCTACAAACCAGAGTTCAAAGTAGGGGATTGGGTGGAGGGTATTTATTTTGATTCAATAGAGGGCGAGGTATATAAGGTTCTTGATTGCCAGTCTGATTTAAATAGTGATATTATTAAAATCAAAGATGACGGTGAAATAGAATGCTGGTATTCAAACCAATATTTCGTCAAAACAACCCCGCCAGAACCAGAACCCAAGTTCAAAATTGGGGATAAGGTGAGGAAGATTAAAGACGGATGCTTTGTAGTGGCAAAAAATGGAACTATTGGAGTGGTGAAGGGCGTAGGGGATATGTATATCTACGTTGATTTTAATGACGGAAAGGGTAATTGGGGTTTAACTCCTGATATGCTCGAACCTGTTAAGGAAAGTAGTACGCAATGGGTTGACGCACCAAAACCAGATACGCTTTATATGCAAGGTCAAAACATCTCTTTTTCATGGGAACCGGGAGAATCGGAAGATTACGGAATAAATTTTTGGATAACAAATAAGGAGAAAAAAATGGAAAAACCAAAAACAAAACTTGAAATAGAGGCTTTAAAGAAAGCCAAAGAGGAAGCTATTGAGCAGGAGATAGCTGAGAGACAGGCTGGGTATAAGCGCACTATGGATGAGTATATCTGTGCAGTAGGAGACTTCAACAAAGCAAAGAAAAAAGTTGAAGAGCTTGAGGATATCCTGCAAATTAAAGACGCAGAAAAAAAACAGTTGTTTGAATAACTTTTATTAAGGAGAAAAAGTAATGGAACTTAGTATTAAAGAGAGAATGACTTTATTTGGAATGCTCCCCGCTTCGGGAGATATAGTAACGGTGAAAGCATTACGCGAACTTAGAGAGTCAATTGCAATTTCAGAAGAAATAAAAAAAGAAATTGGCTACAGTGTAAAAACTGGTAATGTTGACGGGAAAGAGGTTTCATGGACAACATTTGATGTAGAGAAAGCCAAAAAGCTAGACGAAAAGAACGGAATGTTAGATGTAATGATTCCCGGAGTAATTACGGCATTAATTGTTGAGATACTCAACGAACATGCAAACGCAAAACCAAAACCAACATTGAGAGATGAACACATAGAGTTATGGGATAAGTTTGTAGAGGGTAAGGTTTAGTTTTATGTGGGCGGTGAGTCAGGAGCGTTACAGAGCGCAGGAGTTTACTCTGGTGAGTGTATTCTGTTTGTTCGATTCAAGACAGGAGAACTTTTCTGTTACTGCCTCACCGCCCTTTTTCTTTTGGGAGAATGACAATGACTACTAAAAAGGGAGATATAGAACAAGCACTGCCGACCACATCACCTACAGTAGACTCTATCTTCGCTAAATACGAAGAAAAGGAAGAAGGCTTCCGTACCTATTTAGGGGCATCTATAATCGGGCACTCTTGCAGTAGATACCTTTGGTACACGTTCCGCTGGTGCGGTAAGGAAAAGTTTGACGGGAGAATGAAACGGCTGTTCAATAGAGGGGATATAGAAGAAATCCGCATGGTCAGGGACTTGAAGAATATAGGCTGTGAGGTGCATGAAAAAGACCCTGAAACTGGTGAGCAGTTTGCCGTGACATTCGCTAACGGACACGGCGGGGGGCACATGGATGGCTGTGCTTTGGGGATACTTGAAGCACCGAAAACATGGCATGTGCTTGAATTCAAAACGCATAACAACAAGTCATTTAAAGCACTTGTTAAAAAGGGGGTTCAAATCCACAAACCAATGCATTATGACCAGATGCAGATATACATGCTGAAGACGGGGATGACCAGAGCCCTGTATCTGGCTTGCAATAAGGATACAGATGACTTGCACGCAGAGCGGGTTAAGCTGAATAAAGAATACGCAGAGAAGCTGATGCAAAAGGCTGAGCGGATCATAACTGCCACAAGACCGCCAACCAGAGGGTTCGATGCAGATGATTGGCAGTGCAAGTATTGCGCTTTTGCGGGATTGTGCCATGGAGACCCTGAGGGTATGGCTGTACCGTGTGAGGTGAATTGCAGGACGTGTATGTTTGCGGGACCTGTTATGGATAGCGGTAAGTGGGCATGTGCGTTGAAGGATAAGGAACTCAGCAAGAACGACCAGCTTAAGGGATGCGATAAGCATTTATTCGCACCTGAGATAATTACGTTCGCAGAGTTGGTTGACGTTACAGAGAAGGGAGCGTTATACAGGAACGAGAACGGTTTTGAGTGGCAGAACGGAAGAGGTAAGAAGAGATTTACCAGTGAAGAGCTGACGAGGTTGCCTTATTCTGTTATGGTAGGTGATGAGATTAAAGGGGTATTGAATCTTAAGGAACGTTTTTGCGGAGAAGTGAAATGAACCTAAAACCGTGTAAATTTTGTAAGAAAAGAAAATTTTTGCATCACACCAACATTGAGGTGTTACCGAAGGAATACTATCTTCCGTTATTCGATGAAACCGAACATGATGATGGTAATTGTAATTCTATAAAAATCAAATTAGGCGGCGGTGATTACATTGCGGTTACTTGCGACAGCTGTGGTGCAATAGGTCCTTTCGCAAAGAGCAAGGCTTGGGCTACAAGGAGATATAATAACGGGAAGGTGAAATGACCCTCAACCCAATCCTAACTCCGTGGCCGTTCCAGCAAGAGGCTCTTGATGCACTGCATAACCACGTATGCACAAGCGACACAAACCCCTGCGTAGTAATTCCTACAGGTGGCGGAAAGTCAGTCATAATGGCATGGGCTATACAGAACTGGAAACAAGACTACCCACCGCTCAGGGTGATAATACTCGCTCACAGAAAAGAACTGGTACGGCAAAACAGTCAGGAGCTGGCAACCGCATGGCCTGACGCTGATATAGGCATTTTCTCAGCAGGGCTCGATAGACGGGATATGGATAACGATATTATTTATGCGTCAATAGACAGCGTATATAAGCGTGGCGGGGAGTTCGTGCCGTTCGATATTATTATTATTGATGAAGCCCACCGTTTGAGCCCTAAGGCAGAAACAAAATATCAGCAATTTATTAAGATGCAGAGAATCCAGAATAAGAACCTGAGGGTGATAGGCTTTACAGCTACACCGTTCAGGATGAGCGGAGCACTTTGCCATAAAGACCATATCCTGAATGAGATTTGTTACGAGGCTAATATAGTAGAGCTTATTCGTGACGGGTATTTGTGTAAGTTATGGAGTAAGCGGTCTGATATTCAGCCGGATGTTTCTGATGTGAAAAGGAACAGCGGTGGAGACTATGTCGTAAATTCATTAGCTAAAGCAGTTGATAAAAAGAGTATAGTATCTAAGGCTGTCGAAGAAGCTGTATCAATTATACATGCAGAAAAAAGACAGAGTATAATTTTCTTCTGTATAAATATAGCTCATGGGCAACATGTAAGTAAAGAACTGGCTCAGTATGGAATTGAAGCTCCATGCGTTACCGCTAAAACCCACAAAAGAGAAAGAGATAGAATTGTTGAGCGGTTTAAGGCTGGAGAGCTACATGCGATATGTAACATTTCGGTGTACGTTGAGGGCTTTAATGCACGGCAGGTGGATTGTATTGTGTTGCTTAGACCTACACTGTCCAAAGGGCTGTATTGTCAGTCTGTGGGCAGAGGGTTACGGAAACATCCTGATAAAGAGGATTGTCTGGTGCTTGATTACGCGCATTGCATTGATGAGCACGGACCAATTGATGTGATTGAAGGCGGTGAGGTACCTCTCTACACCTGCACTAAGTGTAAAAACGTATTCTCAAGGCAGATAGGTGTGTGCCCGCATTGCGGTTGGGAGATACCGAAACAGGAAATCGAGATGCTTGAGGCTCAGGAACGTGAGCGGAGATTGCATTCCATAAGAGCAAGCAACCGCAACATTCTGTCTGGAGAGCCTGAGGAGTGGTTGGTTGATAATGTCATGGTGCATCGCCACAGTAAGAAGGGAAAACCAGACAGCCTGAGGGTTGAGTACAGGTGCGGGCTGAACGTATTCCGTGAGTGGGTATGTTTAGACCATGAAGGCTTTGCTCAAGAGAAGGCTCACCAATGGTGGAGAAGGCGGTTTGGAGACCCTGTACCTACGGTTGACGAGGCTTTGGGATGGATATTTCTGGCTGGCAGCATTAAGGAGATGACCGAGTCGGTTACGACCATGCAGAGCGGTAAGCACGTTGAGATTACTAAGCATTGTTTGAAGTAGGAGTAACAATGAATAACTTCCTAGAAGCAGCATTACAATACGCAGAAAAAGGCTGGAGAGTCTTCCCATGCAGAGTACAAAGCAAAACACCGCAGATAATGGGAGGATTTCATAAAGCCACAACAGATAAAGAGCAGATAGAGACATGGTGGAGAAAATTCCCGCAGGCTAACGTAGGGGTAGCATGCGATGAAAACTCGTTTTCTGTAATAGACGTGGATACAGACGGGGGATTTGACTCGCACCAAGCGTTAAAAGAAGAATATGAGGATTTCCCTAAAACACTCGCACAGACCACAGGAAGCGGTGGTGTGCACTATATGTTCAAATATCACCCTGAAATAGGGTGTACTACAGGGAAACTCGGCAAAGGCATTGATACAAGGGGTGGAAACAAGGGGTATGTGGTAGTTCCACCAAGTATACACGAAAACGGTAAGCCTTATGAGTGGGCAGACCCTGATACACCGCTTGTAGACGTACCAGAATGGGTTATTTCGTGCCTTAAAGGGCGTAAAAGAGAGCAGAGGGAACCAGAAGGCGTTCCTTTTGTAAATCCCGTCAGAAACGCTGAGAGCGATTCTAAGGGCATTCCTAACGACGATGTCATTGACCGTGCCCGGTTATACCTCCAAGCGTGCGAACCGGCCACTCAAGGTGAGGGAGGACACAGCAAACTGCTGTGGGCCTGCACGGCAATGACAGTCGGCTTTAATCTTGACCCCAAACAGACATATCAGCTTTTGGCAGAGGAATATAACCCACGATGCAACCCTCCGTGGAATCTTGCAGATAATAAAGATAAACTTGAGTTCCAGCGTAAGATAGTCGAGAGCAGGAAGAACCCCGTTAAGCCTATTGGCTGGCTATTGGAAGATAATAAGGAAGATGTAACACTCGGCAAGGAAATGGCAGATGCACTGCTGTCCAGCATTGAGGTCGCACCTGATGTAGAGAAGAGAGAGGAAGTACCAGCAGAAGCGAAGGATATGGAGCCGACACCAAGTATTCTCAGTCCTGTAGGGCTGGTTGGTGATATTGTTTCGTATATCAATGCAACTGCCTTAAAACCTCAGCCCATGCTTGCCTTAGGCAATGCCTTGGCTTTCTGCGGGGCTTTAGTAGGCAGGAAAGTCAAGAATGAGTGGGATTTACGCACAAACCTGTATGCGGTAGGGGTTGCAGAGAGCTGTGCGGGCAAAGAGCATTCACGGAACATTATCAAGAGGCTCTGTACTCACGCGGGAGTTGCTGACAGATTGTTAGGCGGTGAGGATATTACTAGCGATGCTGCGATCATGGCATGCCTTGCTGAGCGTCAGAGTGTATTGTTCCAATGGGATGAGATAGGGCACATGATAGTAAGCATGAAAGAAAAGTTCTCTTCCCCTATACGGAAAACAGTTCCTCCGCTTTTGATGAGATTGACGGGGTCTGCAAATTCTACCTTTTTCGGTAAAGAGTATGCTGATAAGAAACGGCAGGACGTTACTCAGCCGAATGTATGTATTTACGGGACTACAGTTCCTGATGTGCTATATGACGGTTTAACAAGTGCTGAAATCAGGGATGGTCTGTTAGGACGTATCCAGATATTCCGTTCTACGGATGACTATCCTATGTTTGATGATGAGGCTGGTAAAATCCACGCCATCCCTGATAATATTACTAAGATGATACAGTATTGGGTTGAGTTTAAACCGGAAGCGCCAGCCGGTATACCGGACATTCAACGGCATAGCGGTGTGTTTCAGGTGGTAGTCCCTACAGATAAAGAAGCTCAGGATATATTCTTCGATATGCGTAAAGAAGTCAACATGCATCAGCGGTCTGCATTGAAACAGCATGAACCTCATGCGCTGTTGTGGGGAAGGGCTGAAGAGCATGCTAAGCGGGTAGCGTTGATAATAGCATCACTGGACTGCCCTCATCCTGCAAGTGCTCATATCACAGAAGGTCATGCTTTATATGCCTGTGAATTAATTATGTACCAGATAAAAGAGTTCATCCATACGGTGCGGTTCAGCATAGCAGATTCAGAGCAGGAGCGGTGGGATAAGAAGATACACCTTTTAATACTTAATGCCGGGATAGTTGGTATACGGCATAGTGATTTAGTAAGGGCTACACGCTCTATTACGTCTAAGCAGAGAAATGAAATAATTAAGGGGCTTCTGGAGGGTGAGTATATTGTTAAGTTGAGAGCTAAAGTTGGTCATGGGTATTACTATTATGCAGCGCAGCATGCGCCGAAGGGGAAATGATGAAACCCGAATCAATAACCATAATACTCCCGCTGCCAGCCAGAGTGCTGTCCCCGAACTGTCCTATCTTCAGCCCAAGAGGTAGAATGATGAAGGCTGCTGCCGCAAAGCGGTACAGACGGATTACTAAAGAAAAAGTTGAGGACGCTAAAATAGAGACATCACCGTGGGATATGGCAGAGATTAGTGTTACGTTCTTCCATAAAGTAAAGCGAAGGCGGGATTCAGATAACTATCAGTCAATGCTGAAGTCAGCTTATGACGGGCTGGTTGACGCTAAGTTATTAGTTGATGATGATTCAAAGCATTTAAAACGAAATGAGCCGATGTTTGAAATAGATAAACTTTATCCTAGGGTCGAGATGACCGTAGAGAGGATAGAAAAGGAGAAGAGATGAGTAGTAAAAAGAAGATTAGATGGAGTTTATTGAAAAGTGTTTTAAATTGCGAACACAGAGAGTATATAGGGTGCCCCCGTTGCGGGTTAGAAGATGTGTGCTATCATAAAAAAAATGAAGAGGAAGAATGCTGCGAGAATAATTGTCCAATTAAAAAAAGTAAAAGGAGAAATAAATGAAAGCAACACTACAATTCGCCCTACCTAGAGAACGCTCAGAGCATACCGCGGCAGTCAAGGGTATGGATATGTTCTGTACGTTATGGGATTTTGACCAGTGGTTGAGGTTGCAGATAAAGCATCATGACAAGGACTACGATGAGATAAGAGAAAAGTTGCACGAATTTATGAATGACCATTCGGTTTATTTTGATGATATGCAATGATTCCGCATACAGACAAAAATGAGGATGAGGAGAAATAAATGAAATCCGTCCAAAGAGATGAAATACAAGTTGATATAATAGACTTTCAAAAGGAAAAGTGCATCTGTGTTTGTGAATGGTATAACGGAGAGGGTACTGATATATCTATATCATGTAACCATATTATCCAAACGTACTCTTTTACGTATGATGAATGGGATGCCATAAATGCCGTTATACAGTTTATGCGGTCTGGGATAAAGGAGGATAAATAATGACACCTATAAGGTATAATATAAGGATTTATATATAGAATGTATGCATATTTAAGTCATATTTGGTTGGTTTTTAGCGATATAGCACCTATCGGGTATAGAAATATATGTGCAATTGTTAGAAGTAGTCGAACAATGACAACATTTAAACAAAAGTGTCTATTTTGCGATTCGCGAATCGAGAATTGCAAAAACTAATTAGTAGTTTCTTAGTAGTTAGTTAGTAGTTAAGGAGAAAAATAATGGAACAGTTTAAAGACAAAGAGTTTAAAGATATTGAGTTTTTAATATCAAATGTCATCCGAGAACACAATAGGCAAATTAAAAAATGGGGTACACAGGTATGCTCTCTTTTTGAATGGCTTGCTTATCTGACCGAAGAGGTTGGGGAATTAGCTGAAGCAATTAGCGAGTATACTTACAGAGGTAAACCAAAGGGAGAAATTCACAAAGAAGCGATACAGATTGCCACGCTTGCTTTGAAAATAGCGGAAATGAGCATGACAGTTCCGTATGACACTGAGAAAGAGGAGGAGTGAAATGAAATGCCACGTTTGTGGAAGTGAAAAAGAATTTGAAGGATTATGTACTGATTGTATTGGGAGGGATGAAATGGGCTTTATGGATAACAAATGTGATGATGATTGTGAGATGTGTTGGATGAGTGAACTTAAACCTTGCCCTTGGTGTGGGGTAATACCGCCACGGGTTCAAACAGCAACGACATATGGTACGCTTATCAATGTGCATGTAGGCGATTGCCCCATGACAAGCATAAATTGTAAAGAAGGAACTTTGGATTGCACGGATGAAGCATGGAACACCCGCCACGAATCAAGCAAGGAGAAGTGCCCTGAATGTCATTATGTAAATCCAGACTGGGTTTACTGTCCTAATTGTGGGAGGAAGATTGATGAGTGAACTTAAAGCGTGTCCAATGGCAAAATGCACAGCAGATTTCCATGACGGAAGGAACAATGGAATGTGCATAGGTGGTAAGTGTCAGCATTATGTTTGTGCCCCCCTGACAGAAGATGTGGTTGAGTGCGAAAACTGCCTCACAGGAATGACGGGAGGAACAATTACACGAGGCCAATTTGGTGATTTGGTGAATGAACTGCGCATTAAAAGTATTAAGTTTAACTATTGTCCTATTTGTGGTAAGGAATTGTCCTATTTGTGGTAAGCAGTTAGTGAAAGGGGAATGATATGGTTATGTTAAATGTGGCAAAAAATTTTCCAATTGAAGTTGCGGTAAGTGTAAGAACTGGGATTATGTGTTGTGATGAATTTTCAAAGGTACATGAATGTATTGAATGGGTGGCGGGACATCCCGTTTGGACACATGAAATGGGGAGGGGTTCTTTTATGGAAAAAATTAAAGAACTTGTAAAAGAGCAATCAGACAATAATTTCGTTGGAGTAACAAAAGAGAACGCTCTTGAGTGGGCGCAGAAGCATAAAGGCGAAGTTGTAAATATCTGTAAGGGATATAACGAAAGAGAAAAAGACCCGCTTACAACTTTAGAAGAAATGATTGACAAACCAGTGAAAGGGGAAGAGGAATGAAGTGTGCAAAATGTGGAAAAACAATATCTGCTTATTTGAGAGACCAAATAAAATATCGGGATGAAGATTACAAACGTATATGCAAAGAATGTAATGATTTTTTGGATATGGAAATTAACGCAAGATTATACAACGCACAACATGAAGCAGAAATGGACGAACGGTATTATCAGGAAAGAGTGAAAGGGAAAGAGGATGGAAGATAAAGACTTCAAAATCCGCATCAAAGATGAGAACGGAAAAGTCATCCAGCATATATTATCAGACTGGAACTGTTATGCGTTGTGGCTGAGCTGCAATAAGCGGGGTCACGTCATGGAGGTTAAGAACAAAGCGGGGGAGTGGAAGCCGTACAGGGCTGTGAAAGGAAAAGAGGATGAGTGAGGCAACATACATTTACAACTGGGCTAACAATGAAAAGAGGAAAACCATGAAGGGAAGAAAGTGTATAGTGCTTGCAAGGGGGAAAAAGAATAGCTGTGTAATACAGTTTTTG
>Ga0272441_10014645_pt1 | contig 11082 bp, 12 predicted proteins | sample SSMProp6N_FD_193582 | JGI IMG/M metagenome (GOLD analysis project Ga0272441, IMG submission 193582) | Marine sediment archaeal communities from Little Sippewissett salt marsh, Falmouth, MA, United States - SSM-Prop-6N | ecosystem: Environmental > Aquatic > Marine > Wetlands > Sediment ...
TGGGTTTAGACCGTCGTGAGACAGGTCGGACTTTATCTGCTGGGAGTGCTGGCTGCCTGAGGGGAAAGGGTTCCTAGTACGAGAGGAACGGAACGCTGTAGCCTCTAGTTAACCGGTTGTCCGACAGGGCAGTTGCCGGGCAGCCACGCTGCTGAGGATAAGAGCTGAAAGCATCTAAGCTCGAAGCCTCTCCCGAAAAGAGGCAGCCGTTCCCGTTTTACGGGACGAAGGCTCCCATAAAAGATGGGTTTGATGGAGCTGGGGTGTAAGCTGGAAGACTTCGGTCGACCAGCTCAGCCTGCAGCCCCCAATCGCTTAAGGTGTTGGGCTAGGCGGTATCTGAGCGATATTTGGTGACACCTTTCAAGGTGCGCGCGTGTTTTTGCCTGTGTGTGGCGAATACCGTTCTGACTTTTTGTGAGAACTTGCAGAAACAAATTGATACTTTTCAGTCACTTTTTGCTATTTTTTGCTAAGAGAAAAACTGAGTTTGGCTGGAAACAAGTTTGCCTCGTTTTTACAATGCTATTGAGCGGTTTCTGCGCCAATACGGAGCCTACCCCATCGTTTTTGCAGGCAGACCCCCCTATAGGTTTCTGTAATGAACCACTAATAGGATCCTAATAGGCTCCAAATATGCTGGATTTCCAGTAATTTTTTAGTGAAGTGCTGACCTAAAAAGTGCGGTTTAAAAAAATAAACTTCATACATCACCTTCCATAAAAAAGACGCTAGAAAAAAGCCTATAGGAACCCTAATGAAACCCACCAATTCACAAATTGCAAACTGGAAAAGGTCTTATGGTAATCTACCGTTCAGTGTGAAAAAACTATTCAGGCATTTGAAGTAAATTCTTTTGAATAGCTTCGTTGTCCTCTAAAATGTCTACGAACGTTTTAATTGTATACATGCCTCTCACTGAGTGGTTATGCGTATCCAATTTTTTTCTTTCTTCAGGTGTTAAATGAGACCCGATAACCAGTAATCCTGTAGTATTATCTGCGGTAAGATTTTCAAGACCGCGGCTTCTAAGAAATTGTTTGTCTTCTATAGCCCATCTAATGTATCCTCTTACTTGTTCTTCTGCGTGTGATAATTCTTGTGAGGGGTTGCCTCGCCTAGTATAAAGATTAACACCTGGTTTTTCTAGTTCTACAATAATGTAGTTCCTATTCTTTAGAAATAGTATAAGGTCAGGGAACTGTTCACCACCAAATGACTTTTCAGCGAGAAATTTGGAGGTTTGCCAGTTGAGAAACATCGGATTTTTTTCAAAAAAAGCTTGAAATTTCGGTTCTTCAGCGACATCGTTTACAAGTTTTCGATATTCACTAACTCGTTTTTGAAATTCAATCAGTGTTGGTCGGCGTCCAGGGACTATTTTAACATTTTCTCCAAGTTTCAGTTCTGAAGAGGAATACTTGTACAGAATACTTAGCCCTTGAATTGAAGTCTCATTTCTTTCAATAAACCCATTATCAAGAAGAAAACCGCAAATTATGGCAGCTTTTTCAATCTCATCCGTTGAACCATAATTTACTACGTTTTCATCTAACTCGATTTCTATGTGATTTATTGAAGGAATAAACTCATAGATATACGGATCATCTATAAATTTTAGCGAGGAAAGGGAGGATAATATATCGATTGTATTTTCATTAATAACATGATTTTTCTTTAAGAAGTAATATAATACTACTACATTTGCTACAATAGAATCTTTTCCTAATTGAACCATTTCGTCAAAAGATAAAACTTGTAATATTGGATAAGTAGCTTCAATAAAATCGTTCTTGAATTCTGGACTGCTGAAGACAAACATTGTGTTAAATTTTTCAAAAAACTGGCTAATTTTTGACTTATCTTCTTTTATTACCCTTTCTATCAACTTCTTGCAGAAATCAATATCTTTTAACTCTTCATCGGTAACTATGGAAAAAATTGTTTCCAATGAAAGCTTATTTTCGACTTTCTTCAGCTAAATACTCACCTAAGCTCTTTTGTTTTGGTCCTTCACTCGGATTGATAATTCTGCTGTATAAAATTTCGGCAGTATCGTATACTGTTTCTCCCGCTCTAACCACATTTTCAGGTATGTAAAATAAGACCTTGCCCGATGACGAAACTCTTGACGTGATTTCAAGTTTAACGCCATACTCAAATTTACCTTGAATCTCTTTCAAATCGACTCCTGATTCTTCCACTAAGCCTATTGTTATAGGTGATCCAGTGATATGGTAACCATGCAGTTTAGCATGTACAAGATATTCAGTGACCTTTTTGATTTCTCCACCTACTTTTTTTTGATTGTTTTCATGAACCTTACACTTTCTCCAGGATGTATCCAGATGTACTCAACATTGATGCCGAAAGCCTTTAGGATAGTGTTCATTTCTCTTTTTGAAAATCCAGGTTCGATAGTTACATGCCCCCCTTTGATAACAGCCCGAATGCAGGAATTGATGTGTAATAGTGCTCGTTGGATCATTGATTCTGAACCACCAAACATGATAACATTAGCACTCTCTTCATCTAAAACAATCTTGATTTTCACACTAAAAGATGGGTTAATAAGGCGCATTCTTTCAGTATGCAATCTCAAATCATTTGCTTCATACGTGATTTTTGTTGGTGATTCTTTCGCAAAATAGCAATTAAGAATATTATCTGAACTGGAATGAAATTCCAGAAACCCTTCTTTAAACTTTTTTCGCTCTGCCACCATGAAAGCATATTTTTCTTTTATCCTATTTTGCAAGTCTTTTTTAAGTTGAAGTACATCAATCACAGGTTTAACAAACTTTGTTTCACAGGTTATTATAGAAACTGGAAAAAGAGTTGCTGATCGAAGTTCTTCTTCATCAACTCTTAATTCATCAAGACTAATACCTGAAGCGTCTTCTTGCATAATTCTATCTTACGAATTATGACAGATTAAATTTGTGGTGTTCTAATCAAGAAAACTATTTGCTCGCATGTATTGCAATAAATGCCACATAACAGATTAATCAACCATAAGTTCCGCATGTAATTGCAAAAATGGGTGTGACTTGCATAGTTTTTAAACGTCTATCTGTTAAGTATTAGGGGATATAGCAGAGGTAATGTTGGTTTGAGTGGTAAGCCGCTTGTTTCGATTGTTAGTGCTGGTCTTTCGAAGTTCGGTAAGAATGAGGGTTTGTATGGTAGGGAGCTTTTTGCTGAGGCTGTTAAGGAGGCTTTTGACCGTTGCCCAAGGCTGGAGCCTAAACGGGACATTAAAGCTATGTTTGTGGGTCACATGGGCGAATCCTACGAGCATCAAGGGCATATGGGCGCGGCAACGGCGGACTGGACAGGACTCCTAAACATCCCCGCCACAAGGACCGAGGCGGCATGCGCAAGTTCAGGTGCGGCGTTACGGTCAGGCATCTATGCTGTGCTCTCAGGCTTAGCAGACGTTGTTCTCGTCGGTGGGGTGGAGAAGATGACGCATAGGAGCACGGCGGAAGTTACCGAGTACCTTGCCATGGCGTCGGACTACCCGTTTGAGCAGTGGCACGGCATCACCTTCCCCGGCTTGTACGCGTTGATGGCGACGGCGCACATGCACGAGTACGGCACCACTGAAGCGCAGATGGCGCAGGTAGCCGTGAAAAACCATCATCACGGAACCCTCAACCCGAAAGCGCACATGCAGAAGGAGATAACCCTTGAAAAGGCGTTAGCCAGCCGCCCAGTCGCCACACCACTCAAAATGTTTGACTGCTCGCTTATCACGGACGGCGCCAGCTGCATAGTCCTAACCAAACCCGAACTCGCCAGCAAATTTACCGACCAGCCAGTGCACATAGTCGGCACGGGGCAAGCCAGCGACACCATCGGCTTGTACGAACGCGAAACCCTCACCTCCCTGAAAGCCGCGAAAACCGCCGCGAAAACCGCCTACAAGATGGCGCAGGCTAAACCTGAAGATATGGATGTGGCTGAAGTTCACGACTGTTTCACCATAGCCGAGTTAATCGCCTACGAAGACCTAGGTTTCTGCAAGGCAGGCGAAGGCGGTAAGCTCGCGGAAAGCGGCGAAACATGCCTCGGCGCACGTTTACCCGTCAACACAAGCGGCGGGCTCAAAGCGAAGGGGCATCCTGTGGGCGCCACGGGCACGGCGCAAGCCTACGAGATGTACCTGCAACTAACGGGTCAGGCAGAACAGCGCCAAGTCAAAAACGCGCAGGTAGGCTTGACGCATAACGTGGGCGGGTCAGGCGCAACCGCCACCGTACACATCTACAGGAGCAACCAACAATGACAGACCAAGAGCCCTTCACAATCGAACAGTTCTACAAGTTCATAGCGCAAGGCAAACTCATGGCAGGCAAATGCCAGAAATGCGGAAAAATCCATCTGCCCCCCAGACCACTCTGCGACAAATGCTACAGCCAAGAGTTCACGTGGGTCACAGTCCACAACAAAGGCAAACTAGTCACCTACACCGTCATCCACGTCGCCCCACAACAATTCCAAGACAAAGCACCCTACGCCGTAGGCATAGTGCAACTCGAAAACGGCGCCAAACTACCCGGCATGATAACCGCCATACCGCAAGAACAGCTAAGCATAGGCATGGACTTAACCATAGACTTCACCGAATGCGACAACGCCCAGCCATGGCCGCAATGGCCAAGATACTGCTTCAAGCCGTTGTAAGGAAAAATCCTGTAATCAATTCTTGGTTCTGAGAAATTGCTTCAAATAAAAAACACTTTAATTCAGATACCATTCTTGTTTGAGTTGTTAAAGTTTAGTTGTTCTATTCTTCGTCTTATGGCATCGTTTACCATTTCGGCGCGGCTTCTGTAGCCTAATATCCCTTGCTCTATCATTTGGTCGATTTGGTCTGCTAGCGCCTTTGGAACTTTGACGGTGACGTAGTTTTCGTTGTCTGAATTATTTTTCATATGCGTTCCCCGTTATGAACGGAAGTTATTCCTTTTCAGTTATTTATTTTTTTGTTAAAAACGCGTTTCGGATAGAGAATTTTATAGCTGGCGGCTGCAGTAAATCTTAATAGTTTTAACTCGTACAAGAGCTACTGTTGATTCTTAAGTGAGTTATTAAGGAGGTGAGAGATATAAAAAGAAAGGTTATCTTAGGAACATTTCTAACTCTGTCCCTTGCAATGATTATTGCAGTTGCTGCATTAGCTCCAACAGTTGCTGTTGCAAGGTATAAGAAAGACGACGATGACTCACTTACCTATTACGCTACGGGCGGTGGCGTAACTGTACAGTTGCCGGAAGGGGTGCCTGCTCACCCAACAACGCTAATTTTTGCCGCTTTACACGTTGAAAAACGTGGTGATTATCCGATTCGTGGTCCCCATGATGTTTTTGCAGTCTATATTTGGGTACCTGCGTTAAACAGTTTCTTGCCAGCAGCAGTGTTTTCAGACCATCCCAATCCTGCGCATCATGATTTAATGAAAGCGATGTATATTGGCACGCCCCTGTGGATTCCAGGTCTAATGGAAAATTACTTCGTTCCTGATGATGAAGAACTTGTGACGCGGAAATATGGCGACAATTTCTTCGCTAACTTGACGGTAGGAGTGCATGTGTCGCTTAATTTCACGAACTCGCCAAATCCACAAATGACTGCTCTGGGCGACCTGAGTTTTGATCTTCCACCAATAGCCTTAGAAATCCGCGGATTCGACACTCCTTACAGAGAAGATTCACAGATGAGTTTGCCGTCAGGCTATTCGTCATCGGCCAGCTATGTGCGGAAACCTGCGTGGGTGCGCGTCTGGATTCAAAATTGGACAGGTGGCAGTGACGCATTCAGGTTCGCTGGAGTACGAGGCTTACATTCAAAAGTAACCACTACTCCACCCCCAACATAAACCAGCAAAAAGAAACCACCCAACTTCCCCATCTTTTTAGAAAATCATAAAACACCAAAAAAATGCTTTCAATTCATAACATTGCGTGTTCTGTCAAATTTGGCTCGCTCACAAAAAGAACACGTTATTTCCAATTAGTCAGGTCTCGAATTGGTTAACAGCTACCAGTTAAGAAGTCTTGTTATCACCGTTCTTTTTTTGGGACTATTGTAAACCCAGCACTTCGACCTAAGTGGCTATCGCCTATCCAGCATCGGACCCTTTTCAGGCGGCTTATACACAATTTTCTTTGCCTTCTTCATAGCCTCCAAGCCTTCAGCCCAAGGCATCAACTGAACAGTCTTAACATTCTTAACTGCACCACCAGCCATAATCGCCATAGAAAGAGCAGCAGAACTTACACTATCAGGCAACTGCATAATACCCATAGCATCATAATCCCCAAACATCAAAAAGGAACTCTCAATTTTCCCTCCAAGACCCTCAATAACTGGACGCAGCGAATCCAAACGATTCTGCGGCTCCTTAATCAGAATACTCCAAGCCTCACTCGTATACGAAATCTGAACCAAAAAATACTGCATACTCATTACCAACAATAACTACCAAAAAATTAACTAATAAAATTTTATTGTCTCATACAATCACCACTAAACAACGATTTCTCAAGTTCCCAAATAAAAAACACATCAACCTTGACGCTACTTCCAAGCCAAAACAAATTTTTTCACCAAATGCTTCCGCGGCATGCAAAAATACTTATTAGGAAAAGCCCAGTCCTTAAAACTTCAGCATCCACGCGCAAACAAGCCCGGTGGTGTAGTGGCCAAGCATAGTGGCCTTTGGAGCCATTGACGAGAGTTCGAATCTCTCCCGGGCTACCACATCATCGCTCATGCATTAAGGTGAAAAGTATGGCTGACTTGAAAGGTTGCCCGTATGGCCAAAACATAAAAGACGACTGCAAAACCTGCGATTACGGTAAAACGTACCATTTTGATGCGGCTACTGGACAATGTGTTAAACGTTAACTTCTTGCTGCTACAAAACACATTTCGGTATTTGAAAAGCGAATCAAAGCAGAAGCCAAGAATGAGAGAAAAAGTTAAAGATGCAGACGCACGATGACAGACTGTGAAATTTAACTTGCAGACGAAAAGAGTGCTCAAGCTTGACAAACACAGCTTTACGGCACTCCTCAGCGAAAATTATCCGTTGTTCATCATCCTAATAGGCGCAGTACTGGTTTCAGCTTCAATAGGTCCATTCAACAACGTAGACACCCAGCTTGAATTCGACGCCGCGTTAGGAGTAACTAAATGGGGAATGCCCTACATCGAGTACGGTCACGTGATTAACCAGCCACCATTAGCCTTCTACTTTGCAGCTCCGTTCCTCAAAGCATTCGGCGCATCGTACGAAGTCGGCGCAGCATTAGTAACGTTAATTGGGCTTGGATGCACAGTCTTGGTGTACACACTCGGAAAAACATTATACGGCAAACCAACAGCGATATTGGCAGTCGCGCTTTTCGCGCTGACGCCGTGGCACCTTGCCCTTTCAAGGTGTTTCCAAATCGATGCGCAGTGCCTGTTCTTCAGCCTGCTTTGTCTGCTTGTAGGAATCTACGCCATCCGCAAAGACTCCTTCAAACTGTTTATGGTTTCCGGAACTCTTTTTGCCATAGCGTTTTTGACAAAGTTTTTCGCCGTTTTCATATTGGTTCCGCTGACTTTTTTCTACTTTTACTATCGGCAAAGCAAATTGAAACGCATACGTGTCGTGGTAGCGTATTTTTTGCCCCTTCTCCTCCTTGCGTTCTTGTGGTACCAAGTAATCACAGGTCGCGGGTTAATTTCCACCACTGGAGTTGACGATTTTAAACACCCCAACCCCGCTGGAATGGTCCCGTCAGCCTTCTTCATAATTAATTCTCTTTCAACTGGGCTGGGCACCTTGTTCATGATTGCGGCAGCCTTGTCCCTGATTGTTAGTTTTGCGCATCGAAGACTTTTCGCCAAGTTTCTCCCTTTCGATTCAATGTGCTTGGTGACCATTCTTGTCGTTGGAGGCATAAACTTCTTCTTGGGATTCGGATTGAACCTCAGCGCACCCTACAACAACGCGATAAAATATGATTATCAGTTCCTGCCCTTCGTCAGTTTGCTGGCTGCATCACTGGTGGGCAAATTCCTTTTGCTGCTTAATTCAACGAAATCAAAAGAGAAACTAAGCAAGCTGCTTCTTTCTGTTGCCGTAGCAGGTCTAGTTTTGCTGGCGGCGGCGCTGCTGATTAACATGAATTTCGTGAACTATTATTCCACATGGGACCATTGGGTATTCAAAGGGGATCCAAATAGCGGGTACGCGTTTCTCAACCCCTATCCAATTGGCGAAGGCGGCTTCATGATGGGCGTTCAATATTTGGGGTTTGCCGTTGCAGTGTCTGGGCTCGTGTGGGCAAGCAGACACAAACTTATCGGTTTCACCCGCTGGCTTTTCAAACGGATACGCCGTTGGATTAAAACTAAAAACACTCTTGGTTACGCAAGAAGAGAAGCCGCTCGCAACAAGCCCCTGTGACTGCGGGTTTCAACGGAAACTTGCGCTCAGTGTCTACCAAGGCTACTAACGTTTTTATCTGTGTTAAAGGAAGAGTATGTGTGTGATTAGTGATGAAGCCTAAAGTTAAGAAACCATCTGACGAAGAAAAGCACGAAGCAGAATGTTGGCCAGTGTGGGAAAAAGAAGAATCCGAGTTCCCTTGGGAATATGATGTGCAGGAAACATGCTTAATCTTGGAGGGAAAAGCCGTTATCCAGACTCCCGAAGGAGATGTTGAGTTCGGTGCAGGCGACTACGTTGTTTTTCCCAAAGGTCTTACGTGTACATGGGAAATCAAAAAGAAAATCAGAAAACACTACAATTTTGGGTAAAAGTTTGAACACTGAAGTATCAAACCCCAGCTTTTAGGTACAGTAAATGTGCGCTTTATTTTCAACAAATTTTTTTAGTGATACCTATGTTTTAACGAAGTGGAGAAGAGTGGGAAATGACTGACAAAAAGCCAGACCAAACATCTGCAAAACAAAAGGCAGCTGTCTTTTCTGATGAAGCTTTAGTCGCGTTTTGCGGTATTAATTGTAAGGATTGCAAAGCCCGCTCAGAGCGGCGGCTACAACTGGCAAAGTTGTTCAAAGAGTCTCTACAAGAGTTGCCTTTGGATTTGTTCAAAGATATTTTCCCACCTTTCAAGAATATTGACCAAGTAATGGAGTTTCTGGAATTTCTCCCTCAAACAATCGGCACGCAAACTTGCTGCACATCAACAAGTGAACCGTGCGGGAACCCTACCTGCGAAATTCGGATATGCGTCAAAAATAACGGATACAGAACCTGCGCAGAATGCACAGAATACAGAACTTGCGCAAAACTTGATTTTCTTAAACCGCACCATGCAACCTTGCTGTCCGACCTCGATCTCATCAAAGAAAAAGGCTTTGACCAGTATGTAGACGAAATAATTGCAAAATAAAAGTTAAAGCCCATAATTATTGACTGAACGTTGATACCCATCTAAGTATCTATGGATAAGTTAATTTAACCTGAATCTTAACAGGTCCAGTCCCAGCTTCGCTGCGTCAGAAACCAGTCTAACCGCCGTCGCGCCTTTTTTACTGATTTCCGTCCACTCCACCGCAACCTCGATCACTGGGAACCCCAGTTTTTTGCACCACAAAATCATTTCTGTATCAAAGAAAAACCCGTCTGACTCGATCTTGTTCAGCACAACAGCAGCGACTTCGCGGCTCATGGCTTTGAAACCGCACTGGTGGTCGTGCACCCCGTCAAGGAAAAGTAGCCTCACGAACAGGTTATAAGACAAACTGAACAGCGTTCGGGAAAAACTCCGCTCCACCTTGGAGCCGTTCACGTGCCGAGAGCCGATAGCCATACCTCGATGTTCTCGGGCTAACTTCACGATTTGCGGCAGGTGTTTGAGGCTGGTGGACAAGTCAACGTCCATGAAAACAATGATGTCGCCTTTAGCTGAGGCGAGTGCTTTTTTGATGGCTTTGCCCTTGCCTAGACGAATAGGGAAATGAAGAAAGTGAAGGTGAGGATTGCTCTGGGATAGGTTGGCTACGATTTTTTCTGTGTCGTCGGTGCTTCCGTCTTCAGTCACGATGATTTCGGAGGAACCTGAAAAGGAATGGATAGCCCGCGTGACCTCGCGTATGCACCTTTCAATCCGTGAAGCCTCGTTGTAAGCGGGCAGTATGATTGAAATTTCCTTTTCAGCCATGAACAAGCTTTCTCCCGGTAAGAAATCAAATGCATCAACTAATGATAAATGATTTTTGCATTTCACCGAAACCCGCCAAGCTTCTGCGGAGCCGTTACCATCTTTTTCGCGGGAACTTTTTTTTGGCGCTTTCTAAATGAAACATTAAAAAGCCAACATTAGCACATCAATTATCAACTTCGACTGGAAGTACTCGGACAAATGGACCTCCGCCTGTGGCTTAAAACCGGATTCAACAAGTGGCGAGTAGCGTTACTAGTTTTCATCATTGTCTACGCCGCGTTTTTGCTTCTTGAACTCGGGTACATGGGGATACAGTGGGATGAAATGCCTCACCTGTATGGCGGGTTACTTCTGTCCCGAGGGCAAATTGGGGAGTACATAACAACATACGGGTATTACCCGCCGCTTTACGACGGCTTCACCACAGTCTTCTTCAATGTTCTCGGCGTGAACGCTACTGCAGGAAGACTAACCGCCGTGATGTTTTCGCTGCTTTCAATCTGGATAACATTCGAGTTAACCAAACGCATGTACGACACGAAAACCGCGTTGATGTCCAGTGTGATGCTTGGGGTGATGCCGGGGTTCTTCTGGCTTTCAAGAATCACAATGCTGGAGACCATGCTGATTTTCTTCTTCACGTTAGCAGTGTTCTTTTTCTTCACTTGGCTAAGCAAAAACACTAACAAAACGTTGATTCTAACAGGGTTCGCGTTGGGCGTTGGAATACTCGCCAAGTACCAAGTTCTCGTGTCAGCCTTCGTGATGGTTGCCGCCATACTGTGGATATGCAGGGGCAAACTGAAGCACAGGTTCACCAAGTTTCTGTTCATACTGCTAATAGCCGCCGCAGTGGCGGCACCTTGGTTCGCAGTGGTCTTTCAAGCTA
>Ga0272441_10014646_pt1 | contig 11082 bp, 12 predicted proteins | sample SSMProp6N_FD_193582 | JGI IMG/M metagenome (GOLD analysis project Ga0272441, IMG submission 193582) | Marine sediment archaeal communities from Little Sippewissett salt marsh, Falmouth, MA, United States - SSM-Prop-6N | ecosystem: Environmental > Aquatic > Marine > Wetlands > Sediment ...
AAAAGGGTATAATATTCATCAGTTTCGAAGACAACAAAAAGCCAATTGTTAAAAATGATGATAATAAGTTGATGGTTGAAGTTATTGATGGAATTTTGAAGCAATCGATTATGCTGAATCCTGACCTTCTGGTGCTTAGTGTGGCTTCGGTACCCAATGATGATGCTGAAAAGCTCTCATCATTGCTGAAAGTTCCACTGACAGAAGATAATCTGTTTTTGGAAGCTCATATGAAGCTTCGTCCTGTAGATTTCGCTAACGATGGAATATTCCTTTGCGGAACAGCACACTATCCGAAGTTTATTGACGAAACCATTTCCCAGTCAAACGCTGCTGCGGCAAGGGCAAGCACAATTTTATTCAATGATCAGTTATGGATTGGCGGTGTTGTTGCTTCTGTTGATGAATTGAATTGTATCGCCTGTTTAACTTGCGTCAGGACCTGTGCATATGGTATTCCTTGTATTGAAGAAGGGATTGCAAGGATCGATCCTGTCCTTTGCAGAGGATGCGGAAGCTGTACAGGTGTATGTCCCGCCAGGGCTATACAGCTTATGAATTACACTGATTTACAAATAGAAGCAAAGGAAAACGCTCTTTTTCTAGTGCAGGATGAAAAGTCATGAATAAGGAAAATTCAGAATTTGAACCCGAGATAATAGGTTTTTGCTGTCATTATTGTGCTTATGCAGCTGCTGACCTTGCAGGATCGATGAGATTACAGTATCCGACAAATGTAAAAATAGTCCGATTACCTTGTAGTGGTAAAATTGATATTATGTATATTTTACAAGCTTTTGAAAAAGGGGCTGATGCAGCTTTCGTTGCAGGTTGACTTAAGGGAACCTGTCATTACCTGGATGGTAATGCAAAAGCTAATAATAGAGTTGAATATATAAAAGAACTGCTGAAAGAAGTTGGTCTTTCACCAGAACGAGTTGAAATGTATTTTATGTCATCATCGATGGGGACAACTTTTGCCGAAAAGATGATAGAATTTACCAATAAGATAAAATCGTTAGGACCGAGCCCCATAAAGGCAAAAGGAGAATGAAATGATTATTGCGAGTAGAAAATCGATTCCAGATATCAAAAAGATGCTTGATGGTTATAATAAAATCCTCGTAGTCGGATGCGGTACATGTGTTACGGTCTGTTATGCAGGTGGTGATAAAGAAGCGGCTATTGTTGCTTCGGGTTTGAGAATTATGAGAAAACTCGAAGATAAGCCTGCCGAAGTAGAATTCACAACCATTAAAAGACAATGCGAATGGGAATTTATCGAAGAACTTGCAGGTAAAGTCGATAATGTGGATGCTATAGTCTCTATGGCTTGTGGAGCAGGGATACAAGCACTGGGTGAGAGATTTAAAAGCAAACCTGTTTTCCCGGGAGTTGATACAGAATTTATTGGAATTCCTCAAGAACAGGGACATTGGGTAGAAAAATGTGCAGCCTGCGGTGATTGTATTCTCGATAAAACGGGGGATATATGCCCAGTCACTTTATGCTCTAAATCAATGATTAATGCACCATGCGGAAATGCTTCTCCTGATGGTAAGTGCGAGCTTGATGAAAATAAGGATTGTGCCTGGGTTTTGATATATGAGAGGATGAAAGTTCAAATGAAGTTGGAGAAGCTAAAAGAAATACTCAATTCAAAGGATTGGTCAAAAAGCAAAGATGGTGGTGTCAGAGAGTTGGTTAGGGAGGATATGAAGCTATGAATCCTGTGAGTAATTTAGCCAAAACACTTACCGAAGGGAAACTTGTGTTGACAACGAGATTGTCATTTCCTCCTGATGTTAACGTTGAAGATATTCGAAAGAAAGCAAGATTATTCAAAGATTACACTGCTGTGATTGCAGGAGAAGAAAATTCCACTGATTTAAATATTTCTTCCCTTGCCCTTGCAATTATTTTTAAAGAAGAAGGAATCGAACCAATTTTGCAGATTAATTCTCGTGATAAAAACCGTATCGCAATCCAGAAGGAAATTTTGACAGCTATTTGTTTAGGAGTAAATAATATCTTTACTCTATCAGGTATTCATCCTTATACTGACAAAAATCTCGGTACAAAAACGGTTTACGACCTTGAACCGATCAATATGGTCGCAGTGATGAAAAAGATTCGGGATGAGAGAAAACTCCCTGACGGAAAAGATGAAAACTTAAATGCTGATATCTTCATCGGGATTGAAGACAATCCCCTGGCTGAACCTATTAATGCAATGCCTTTATTTCTTGATAAAAAGATTAGAGCTGGTGCCGATTTTATTTTGACTTATCCCATATTTGATATACAAAAATTCAAAAATTATGTCGATAAAATAAAGATTTTATGCTCGCTTGATGAGATAAATCTTATTGCTACAATATACATCGCTAATTCAATCGAAGACATTGATAATTTGAAAAAGTCCTATCCAGGTGTTTCAATACCTCAATCAATTTTAGACAATATTGAAAATATCGACATTTCCGAAAATTCAGGAATTGAAATTGCGTTCGGAATTAGTGAAAGCTTGAAAAAATTCAACTGTGTAAAAGGATTCAATCTGCTGTCGAACAATAATTTCGATTCAATGATAGAGCTTTCGAAGAAAATCTTGGATTCGAACAAATATAGTTAGATTTATGAAAGTCAATTCGTCATTATCATTAAGTGAAATAATCAATGAATCAGGTACCAATCCATTTAATTGTTATCAATGCAATAAATGCACTGCTGGTTGTCCTGTTGCCTTTGAGATGGATATCACCCCTGCACAGATAATCCATGCATTGCGATTGGGTCAACTCAACATTGTCTTCAATTCGAAAACAATATGGTTATGTTCTTCTTGTGAAACTTGCTCGACCAGATGTCCACAGGATGTCGATATTGCTGCTGTAATGGATGCCTGTAGAATAACTGCATCTAGAAAAAAAATTCTATCGAAGGTTCCAGAAATTAAATCCTTTTTTGATTCGACACTCGGTAACATCAGGTTTTTCGGAAGATTATATGAATTAGGTTTGCTTGCAGCTTTGAAAATTAAGACCGGTGAATTGACTAAAGATATCGATATAGGATGGAAGATGTTCTTCAAAGGGAAGTTGAAATTCATTCCCGAAAGACCAAAAACTGCTAATGAAGTTAAAAAGATCTTTAAAAAAATTCGTGAGATAGAAGGAGATAATGGATGAAATACTTATATTATCCCGGATGCTCACTTCATTCCACAGCTGTAGAATATGGAGATTCATTCAAAAGAATTTGCAAACAACTCGATATCGAATTAAAAGAAATCGATAACTGGGTATGTTGTGGAACCACGCCAGCACATTCATCATCCAAATTTTTATCAGTCACTCTACCCATCTTCAATCTCAAATTGGCTGAAAAGGATAATATCGATAATTTACTTGTTCCATGCAGTTCCTGTTATTCCCGTTTCCGAACAGCAGTATTCGAAATGGAAAATGATAAAGAACTCGGGAAGAAAGTTGAATACATACTTGATTCAAAGTTTGATAATAAAATAAAAATCAAACATCCACTGGAGGTTTTCTCCAATGATAATGAATTAAAGAAAACTGAAGGAAAAATCAAAAAAAAACTTGATGGTATGAAAATTGCCTGTTATTATGGATGTTTATTGACAAGACCTCCGGAAGTGACAAATTTTGATTCGACAGAATATCCCATGACAATGGATAAAATTTTAAGAAATCTAGGTGCAGATACAATTGATTGGTCATACAAAACCGATTGCTGTGGTGCATCCCTTGCTTTAACAAAGTCCGATATTGTCAAAAAGATGAGCAAAGATATTCTAGAAAATGCCAGGGATTCCGGTGCTGAAGCCATTGTTGCTGCATGTCCTTTATGTCAGAGCAATCTTGACCTTTGGCAAAAACCGATTGAAATTGAATATAAACAACATCTTTCTTTACCTGTTTTTTATTTCAGTCAAATGATAGGACTTGCTCTGGGTATTTCCTCGATGGATCTGGGATTATCCAAACTGATGGTTTCACCTTTTGAACTATTAAAACAAAAAGGGGTAATTCGAGTATAATAAGTATTGCATTCTAAGTTACGGAGCCTTTAATCATGTATACTTAGAATCTTTTTTAAGTTTTTATAATTAAAAAAGTGCAGTATCAATAAAATGATATTTCATTAGAGTTAGAACATTCACTCTGTTGAATTAATTATATTTTGAGTTATTAAAAAATCTTTGTACATGTGATCCAACTTATTCAGGAGATCTTTTATGGCTAAAATTGATGGTTATGATTTTCCAGACGAGCTATATTATCACGACGAACATAGCTGGGCAAAAGTCGAAGATGATGGCAATGTTAGAGTAGGGATGAACGCTTTTTTCCAGGCGACTTCAGGCAGTATTATTTATGTTGATCTTCCTTATGAAGATGATGATGTTGAATTTGGTGAAGTTTGCGGTAAGATCCAATCAAGAAAATGGATTGGTAACTTGTGTTCACCTGTCAGTGGCAGTGTTATCGCTGTTAACGAGGAACTTGAAAATGATGCTACCCTCATTAATGGTGATCCATACGGGGAAGGTTGGATTCTATTAATTGAACCATCGAACCTCGAAGAAGACCTTGCAAAACTTATGCAAGGTGATAAATTGGTTGAATGGGTAAAAAAAGAGATCAAAAAAGCAGAGGAGATTATATCCGATTCTGAAGATGATTAATTCATTTTTGTTCGGATCTTAAAATTTCACTCATTTTTAAGACGGGTGTCGCTCGTTCAAATAAAAATGAATTTTATGACGGCTTCTTTGAAATTGCGATATATCTGCGAACATGGAAATCTTCTTTCATCAGCAAGAGGTCTTGCCGCTGATGAGACATTGAATATATCCATATCTGAAAATAATTCTCCGCCTATTCTACATCTCTATAATTTTAAACCAGCAGTCATTGTTGGTAAATATCAAGACATATCTTCTGTTATAAACATTGAAAAATGCAATAAGTATCATGTCGAATATAACCGGAGACATACTGGTGGTGGTACTGTATTTATGAACCAAGATGTTGTTGCACTTGGTTTTGGAGTATCTCTTGATTTTCCGGGAATATCGAGAAGTATCTCGAAAGTATTTGAGCTTGCATCGGAAATTTTTATCAATTCATTGCAAAAAATCGGTATTAAAGCTAAATTCAAACCAAAGAATGATATAGAGGTTAACGGAAAAAAGATTGCAGGATTGTCAGCAACAGTAGAGGATAATAATACACTGCTCTTTCATTCATCTATTCTAGTCGATTTTGATCTGGAAATGATGCTCGAACTTTTGAAATTACCAACCGAAAAATTGTCAGATAAAGGATATGGTTGCTTTTCGAGAAGGATGACTACGATAAATAAGGAAATCAAAACTAAGATCACGATGCAGGATATGATGAAAATTATCGCAGAATCATTCAGTGAAAGGCTTCACTTGGAGTTGTTTTGTGAGCAATTTACAGATTGGGAAAAAAATAAAATTAATGAGCTCGAGCAAAATAAATATAGATCTGGAGATTGGATTTTCTCCTCTCGACATGTCAAACAGACTATGGGAAAAAGCTTGAAAAAAACAAAGGGTGGTCTCCTGGAAGTCTTTTCATCGAAATCGGGAAACTTGATAGATTCTATAATTATTACCGGTGATTTTTTCTCAACTGACAAAGATATCAAATTGATAGAGAATGCACTCCGTTTTACAAAATTTGAAAAGAATGAAATTCTGAATAGCCTTCATAAAATCTGGAAAGAAAATATTATTTGGGGTGTTACTTCTGAAGAACTGACTGATATAATTTTAAATTCTGTAAATTAATGAACAAATCAGAAAAACCAAAAAGAGAAAGCCCCGAATACATGAGAATTAGCCTGGCATCGGCTATGACTATCAAACTTCATCCTGGTCTATTCTATCGAAATGCAAGATCTAACTGTATAAATCTACTGCTGACATACGATAAAGGTTGCTATGCAAATTGTTCTTATTGTGGACTTGCCCGTGAGAGAAAAGGGGAATATAAGAAAAAGAGTTTCATTAAGGTAGAGTGGGATGTCTTCCATATTGATGAAATTATTGAAAAAATTAATACCAGGGGAAAATTTGTAAAGAGAGTTTGCATCTCCATGATTACAAATAAAAGAGCAGTAGAAGATACTAAAATTGTGTCATCCCATCTTTCAGCTGAAATATCTCAACCAATATCCGTTTTGGTTTCTCCGACAATCCTTGATAGAAATGACCTTGTTGATATGAAAAAGGCTGGTGTAGATAAAATTGGTGTTGCAGTTGACCTTGCGAATGAAGAGCTGTTTTCAAGGTTACGTGGAAAAAATGTCAGAGGTCCCCATCGTTGGAGTAAATACTGGGACACGGTTAAGTTGGGACGAGAAATATACGGTCCGTGGAATATTGGTGTTCATATTATGATAGGTATGGGAGAAAATGAATACGAGATGGTTGAAATGTTTGAAAGATGTCTGAATTATGAGGCGGAAATACATCTATTCTCGTTTTTCGCGGAGAGTGATTCCGCATTATCAAATCATCCGAAACCCCAGATATCGGTCTACAGACGGATGCAGCTTGCCAATTTTCTCCTTTCAGAAGGATATACAAAAAAAGCTGATTTAAAATTTGATGAAAAATGTAGAATAGTAGATTTCGGAATCGAACAGAATAAACTCAATAAATATATCGACTCGGGAATTCCATTCATGACAACAGGATGTCGTGATCGTGATGGAAAAGTTGCATGCAACAGACCATATGGCAATTGTCTTCCAGGTACTCAAATCAGGAATTTCCCCTTTAAACCTGATAAACAAGATCTTGAAAGGATCAAAATGGAACTTAAGCAATACTGATTATGTATAATCCCCATTTGAAAGAGCTGATCTGGAATAAAGATATTCCTCCCGAACTATCTTCAAGGATGAATAGGGCAAGAGAACTTTCATGGAATAAATTCGGTAAAAAGATATCATTCTATCTACCGGGAATGATCAAATATAATGGTAAAATCGGAAAATATCCAGCGATATCTATTACTGGCTCTGAATGTGCTCTTGAATGCGAACATTGCAAAGGAAAACTCCTGAAACCAATGATGAAAGCAAATACTCCGGAAAAGCTGATAGATTTGTGCAAAACTCTTGAAGATATGGGAAATATTGGTGTTTTACTGACTGGTGGAAGTAACAAAAGCGGTGTCATGCCCTGGGAAAAATATTCATTGACTATAAGGAAAATAAAGGATTCGACCAACTTGAAAGTATCGATTCATACCGGAATAATAAACAGGGATACTGCCCTCATATTAGCTGATTCGGGATTGGATCAAGCCCTGATAGATGTCATAGGTTGTGATCAGACATTGAGAGAGGTCTATCACCTGGATTTTAGTATTAAAATTATTGAAAATAGCCTGAAAGCGCTTTTCGATGCTAATATAACCGTAATTCCACATATTGTCATAGGTCTTCATTTTGGTGAAATTCTGGGAGAATATTCTGCTATAAAGTTATTGTCAAAGTATAAACCGGATACATTGGTTTTTGTCGTTATGTCACCTTTGCGAGGTACTCCTATGGAAAACGTCACTCCGCCAACACCTTACGAAATAGCTGATATTATCTGTGAGGGTAGAATGCTTCTTTCTGAATCGATATTGAGTCTTGGCTGTGAAAGGTCAAGGAATAAAGATGGATATTTAACTGAAATCCTAGCAATTGAATCGGGAATAAATCGAATAGCAATACAATCTGATTATGCAATCAATCATGCAAAGAACAGGGGTATTGATATCAATTTAAGAGAAACCTGTTGCTCTTTTGGTCATGTTTGATTTGAAGCTCTTTGGGCTGTATAATTTGTAATTAAATAAACCATGCATAATTTAGGACTGTTTTGGAGGATTTGATGAAGATTAGAAAAGCCGTAATTCCAGCTGCAGGACTTGGAACTAGATTTTTACCCGCCAGTAAAGCCCAACCGAAAGAAATGCTTCCGATTGTTGATAAACCAATTATCCAGTATGTTGTTGAAGAAGCAGTTGCTTCTGGAATTGAACAAATAATCGTAATTACTGGTCGCGGTAAAAGAGCTATTGAAGATCACTTCGATCGCACCCTAGAACTCGAAAATTTCCTTGAATTAAAAGGCAAGAAAAGGGAATTAGAGCAAATGAGAAAGATTTCAAAACTTGTCAATATTTGTTACATACGACAAAAAGAAGCTCTGGGACTTGGACATGCTGTCCTTACTGCGAGAGATCTTGTCGGTAAAGAACCATTTGCTGTTCTGCTTGGTGATGATATTATTTATTCAAGAGTTACGTGCTTAAAACAGCTAATGAAAGTTTATAATAAATTTAAATGTTCCGTTTTATCAATACATGAGGTTCCAAAAGAAAAAGTATTTCAGTATGGGATCGTAGACATTCAAAAAATTGAATCAAATATTTATAGAGTTCAGGATCTAGTTGAAAAACCATCTGTTAAAGAAGCTCCTTCAAATTATGCAATCATTGGACGTTATATCTTGAGTCCAGAAATATTTGATGCTCTGGAAGAAACTCAGTTTGATAAAAGTGGGGAAATTCAGCTTACGAATGGTCTCAAGTTACTCCATAAAAAGCAGGCGATTTATGCATGTCAGTTCGAAGGTACAAGATATGATGCAGGTGAAAAATTAGGATTTTTAAAGGCTACCGTTGAACTTGCCTTGAGACAAAAAGAACTTGGTGAAGATTTTTCCAAATATATCAAAGGTCTTGATATTGATAAAATCATGAAATCATGACACCTGAGATAAAATTTGAACCTTTCGAAACAACTGCTGATGTCGGTTTAAGGGTTTATGGGAAAAATCCTGTCGAACTTTTTGAAAATGCCAGTAAGGGTATGTTTTCTCTTATATTTGAACCTTTCCAGCTTCAAAATTTTGTCATCAAGAATATTGAAATAGAAGGTGATAATCCTGAGGATATAATTGTCTCTCTCTTGAGTGAATTGATTTATTTGCTGGAAACCCAGAACTTTGTTTTGAGTAATTTAAAGGGTAGGGAGATCAATCCTAAAAAATATACTTTTACTCTCGAGGGTGAATCCTATAATAAAGAAAAACATTCCTTTCTTATGCAAATAAAAGCTGTAACCTTCCATAATCTAAAAATTAAAAAAGAAAAGGACAATAAATTAACGGTTGATATAGTCTTTGATGTATAAAGAAATTTCCCTCTTTAAATGATTAAACGATTGATCATAGCAACAGGTGGAACTGGAGGTCATATCTATCCCGCAATTGCTGTAGCTGACTGCGTAAAAGATTTACATCCCGAAACTGAAATTCTTTTTGTTGGAACAAAGAGGATGGAAGCCGGATTGATTCCAAAGTTCGGTTACCCTTTTAGCTCAATTCATATAAAAGGATTTGACCGCGAAATCTCCATAAAATCCATATATAAAAATTTTGTCAATCTCTGCTGCCTTGTATTGGGGATCAGCCTTTTTCAGGCTATCAGAATCATAGTTAAATTCAAACCTGATGTTATTCTCGGAGCTGGGGGATACCCCTGTGGCCCCGTTATTTTAGCTGGTTATTTGATGGGTATCCCGGGAGTTATAATGGAGCAAAATGCAGTCTCGGGTTTAACCAATAGAATTCTTTCTCATATAGTCAAAGGTGCTGCTTTAGGTTTTGACTCCTCATGCAAATTATTTCAAAAAATAAAATACTGCGAGGTTACAGGAACTCCCGTTAGAGATTCCATAATAAAGGCTTTACGGGAGGATGGATTAAAGTTTTTTAATCTCGATCCAAAAAAGAAAACAATTCTTGTTTTTGGGGGAAGCTTAGGTTCAAAAAATATTAATCTCGGTTTTGTTGGCGCTTTAAAAAAGATCGAGCGCAATTATCCTGAAATTGCTGATAAAATACAAATCATCCACTCGACGGGAAAAAGGGATTATTCGCTTGTTATAAAAGAAAGCGATGGATTGAAAATTGACTATCAGGTTTTTGAATTCATTGACTCAATGCATCTTGCATACGCTTCTTCCGATCTCGTTATCCAGCGAGCAGGAGGTGTTTCCATTGCTGAAGTCGCTTGCAGGGGATTACCATCCATCGTTATACCCTGGAAGGGGGCTGCAGGTGATCATCAAAAGATGAATGCGGATTTATTAGCACAAAATGATGCCGCTGTTGTTATAACCGATGATGTATTAACCGATGAAATTTTGGCAGAAAAATTGATCAATTTGATGAAAAATGAAGCAAGATTGAAAGATTTAGCATCAAATAATGAAAAGTTTGGAAGAACCGATGCAACCCTGAAAATCGCAATTCTTTTACAAAAAGTCGCTTCACTAAAAAAATAGTTCTTAACTGAAATTTTCTTTATCGAAAATAATACTAACGTTTTGGTTGTAAATTAAATTTAAGCAAATACTAAGCTGTTTCAGGTGCTTCCTCTGTCGTCTCGGTCACTGAACCAGTATCTTGAGGTATTTCTTCATCTGATGTTAATTTCCTGAAAATGTAAGCATATGCGAGTATGGTTATGGGTACTGTAATAAGCAATCCTATCAAGAAGAAGATTCCACCAAGCATATTCAAGAAAAGAAATATAATTGCAAGAAGAAATAAGTCCATCTTGTAACCAGTTGTGATTTCTTTACTTTTCTTAAATGCTTCAATTGGTCCCAAGTTGCTTTCGACAATGAAATACCCCCAGAATTGAAACATTATTCCCAGAATGACGCCGGGAATAATTAAAAGTAAAAATCCGATTCCAGTCATGATAGCATAAAGAATTGATGCAATAAGTCCATTCAAGAAAACCGAAGAACAAGAAAAAAGATCTCCAATAGCAAAACTTTTTTTATCGTATACTTTCAAGGTTATTTTCAAGAATCCTAATCCTAAAAAGGTCATAACAACAAAACGAACAAGACCTATGATAAATTTGAGAAAATAAGAATCAATGTTATTTTCAATAAAACTGATTAGAAATGTTATCAATCCAATAATAAGGATTAAACCTATAA
>Ga0272441_10014648_pt1 | contig 11080 bp, 10 predicted proteins | sample SSMProp6N_FD_193582 | JGI IMG/M metagenome (GOLD analysis project Ga0272441, IMG submission 193582) | Marine sediment archaeal communities from Little Sippewissett salt marsh, Falmouth, MA, United States - SSM-Prop-6N | ecosystem: Environmental > Aquatic > Marine > Wetlands > Sediment ...
CGACAGGAATTATAAGAAAATTATAGATGAAAAGATCCGAGAAGAAAAAGAAAAATCTAAAGAAAAACTTAAATAAATTCTTTAATAAGTTCTTCTTTCTTTTCTGTTTTAATAATTTTGATATTTGGGATCTCGCTTGAATAATCTATAACAATATGCCCTCCTGATGTTTTTATTCCGCCTTGGCGGTTTAAATTATTATTGCATACACAAAATAAATCGCCGTAGTAACGACCGTCAACATCAGATCTATTCTCCCCCAGTAAAGACCTTCTAATTTTTTCAGAAATAATGTTTAATCGGTTTGTTTTATTATTCTTCATGGTTTTAAATAGGATATCAGGGAACGACGTAGTTAGACCATGATGTGGAGCTATTAGAAAATCTACTCCTAAATTCTGAAGTGAATTTTTAAGTTCTATATTATTATTTATTAAATATTCCATTCCTTCTTTCATTAAATCGCCTGGCATAAAAATTTTATGTCCATTAATTTGAATAAACAAAACAATACTTGAATTATTAGAATGATCTTTTTTGTTAAATATCTTTTCGTTTCCACATATACCAGCGGGAATATGATACATCTGCATATTTGCTAGACAATTTTTATGTACTACCAAAGGTCTTTCATAATCAGCTTGAGTTTCTTCCCCATAACCTGGAACGCGAACCTTCATTAATTCTAAAACCTTATCTCTATTTTTGTTTTTATCGGTAAAAAGACCAACAACGACATTAAAAATATTATTCTGACTTGAATGAATACAAGGAACAGTGAGCAACTCTGTAAAAAAATTTTTATCAAATTCTTCTATAGCAGATATATGATCATTATCCAGATGACTTAAAAACGTCTGAGTAATATTAAATTTAGTAACATCTTTTATAGATTTATCAAATTTTTTAGCTTCGGCAACTGGTAATAAAAAATCTGTCACAGGATTAAAATCGTCACTCTTACCAAGATCGATTATTATTTTGTTTCCATTAAACTCTAAATAAGACGAAAGAGCTCCACCGACATTAAATATAACCTGCTTATTTATCATATATCTTGCTTATTAATAAAATTAATTCTTTTTGCTATGTAATTAGTTTGTTTTCTATATGAATAAATAAATATAGTTAATAATAAGATAATTAAAATAAATAAACTCCATTCTTCTGATATTAAAAATTTAATCTCAATAAATTCATAAAATTTTAAGAATAAAACTAAAAAGAACATCGAAACAAATGTTCTATACACATTATTCTCTTGAACAAATAACCCTATCTTTTTATCCCTTTTAGAGGCAAGTACAAAATCGTTATAGTCTGTAAATTTTAAAAATGAAAAATGTTTTAATATCGGCTCGATAACTAAAGAACCTAGTCTGCTTATAATCAATCCAATAAAATAATAGATAAATAAACCAATAATAATATCCTCTTGAATAAATGAGTATGGCGTAAATATGTCCAAAATTACTACAAAAATTATACCAGGTAAAAGATAATTAAAAAAATTATAACTTGATATTTTGTCTAATATTTCTTTCATTTTTATATAGATTTAAGTTTTAATTATTTCTCTTTGCAAGGTACCTATTTTTTTAATTAATCTTCTACCAAATTATTAAATTTAGCTGGAGATAACTGAGACCAACCTCTATCCGGCGCATTCTCACTTGGTGAACATATTGTAACCCCGTTATTATTAACAAACACTGCTGTCTGTCTCCGAATAAGTGCATTTACCACTTTCCTAGAAGGATGCTTAGGATCTCCTTTGGAGGGAGCAGATATAAATGCTTTTTTGGCATTTATTTTCTCTAAAAGACTTGGCTCAATATTACGACGACTCCCATGATGTGGCATATCTAAAAATTGAAGGTCATTTAAACTAACTCCTAACGATTCTGCAAAATTAACTACTTTATATAACGCCTCTTTTCCGGCATCACCAGTAAACAAAAATTTCTTTTCGTTTATAACCAGGAGCAAAACTGTACTGGTATTATTTTCTGGACTGGTATCTTCCTCGTCATCCTTAAGAGTTTCTGTTTCTATACCCATTTCTTCTCTAATCCAACTAATTGCTTTCTCAGCAAAAATCTTTGTTTTTTCTGCAGCGACTTTGAACTCCTCCTTTATTTTAGGAGTATTCTCAAAATTTGCCAGGAGCAATTCATAATAATCTTTAGATGGTCCCAACACAAATAAATTATTTAATAATGGTGTCCCCACAAATGGTTCCACTATTTCTATATTTTTTTCTACAGCAATTTCTTTTAACTCATTAATTATAGATAAAGATTTCTCAAGACTAGTTTCTAAAGTGCTAGTTTTTATCTTTCCATTATCGAACATTGATTTTATATTAGCTGCATGATCCCAGGGCAAATGCATGGCTAATTTGCCAACATCAAACTCATTCAATATTTCTGTTAATCCGGACGCATGATCTTGATGTAAATGCGTTGACACTACTAAGTCGATAAAATTTGTTTTATAAAACTTTTTTATGTGTTTTACGATTTCCTCTCCAGATTCTTTAGTCCCTCCGTCAATAACGACTACGGATTGATTTGATGGATTATTTAAATCTCCATAGCGCAGGGCTATAGCATCTCCGCCTTTTGTTTTTTCCCCAACGGGAATATAATCAATTTCGTATTCCATATGTTTATTTGAATTTAATTTATGATTTATTTTTTAATTTCTTCATTGGTTCCATCCATGCTGGACGAATCATAATCAACCACCATGCCTAAGGTCATCATTTGAAAGGATTAGAAATTACATCAATAACAACTCCTTGAATTATAAAATCCTTGTCCAGAATAATAGGATGATGCTCTTTATTGGTTGATTTTGGCATTAAAATTACCTTATTTCCTTTCCTCCGAAATTCTTTTATTGTTGCTTCATCTCCAATAAGAGCGACCACTATTTCCCCTGGATTGGCCACCGGCTGCTGTCTAACCAAAAGTAAGTCTCCGTTTTTTATCCTGGCTTTATTCATAGAATCTCCTACGGCCCTGAGCAAATAATAATTTGCTCCAGGACTGATCATGCGTTGCGATACCGGAATCATTGCTTCAATATTTTCTTCAGCTAAAAATGGGATGCCACAAGGAGCGTTTCCAACAAGAGGAATTTTTAGAATTCTCTCGGATTGCGTTTTCCCACTTAAACTTTTTAAAATGCGGATATTACCCCCTGGCGTCCTTTTTATGTAGCCTTTGTCTTCAAGGCTTTTAATTAAAAGAGATGCTGATCGGGGAGACTTAAAGCCAAGCTCTTTTGCAATAGATCTAAGACTAGGGGATTTCCCCTCATAAAGAACGCTGTCTCTTATTAAGAAAAAACCCTTAAATTCTTTTTTATTTAAATCTTGTTTCATATTATACTAATTATACACCTTGAATAATTTTTATGCAAGTGTTAAGATTAATATATAATCAATTAACCAATAAACATATGCCAAAGAAAACAAAATTAATATGTAGAACTTGCAGAGACATTAAAGGTGAAAGACAGGGAGATAAAATAATTATCCTTCGCAGGAAAAACAGCAAAGAGAAGAATACTATAATAAAAGGAAGTGATTTAAGAGTGCTTTGTGAAGAATGCGGCAATAAGCCCGTTTTTTCTGTTTCAAAAATAGATCTTGGAATGACATATTGCATTAAAAAATAACTGTTAATAACTTCCCCGTTGACAGACTTCTTGACGGCGCTAAAATTAAAGTAGCAAATTGAAAATCAGTAGTGCAAGTCTGGAACGCCCAGACATTCGCTTATACGAGATTAGTATAAACGCGTGTCTGGGCGTTTTATATTAAATCTCGACATTATTAACTAAAAAAGTATAAAAATGAATAAAGAAATTAAAATCGTGGAAGTTCCGATTAATGAACTTCGACCATCAGAATATAACCCAAGGAAACATTCCAAGGAACAAATGGACCAGCTCAAAAAGTCTATTCAAAGGTTTGGCCTGTTAGATGCGATTATTTGTAATAGTGCCCCGAACAGAAAAAATATAATCATAGGAGGACATTTCAGAGTAGAGGCAGCTAAAGAATTAAAGATTAATTCAGTTCCTGTCGTCTATGTTCAAATAACAGATTTAAGCAAAGAAAAAGAGTTAAATTTACGCTTGAATAAAAATACCGGAGAGTTTGATTTAGATCTTCTAGCTGAGTTTGATGAATCCTTTTTAGCCGACATCGGTTTTGACAGCGAAGATTTAGATGATATTTTTCCTACCGAAGATAATCCGGAACAGTTCGACCTCAACAAAGAACTGGAAAAACTGAATATCCAAAACGTAATCGTCGAAAAGGGAGATATCTACGAATTGGACGGTAGCCGCCTTTTATGCGGAGATTCTACCGTAGAAGCAGATATCCTGAAACTAATGGGAAAAGAAAAAGCTAATATGTGTTTCACAGATCCACCTTATGATCTTTGCTACTTAAAAGGAAAGAAAAGACACGGTAAGGCTACAGAAGGATTCGGCCTTAAGCGTGATCGGAAATATCTTGAAACTGATGTTTTGCCTGATAATTTTACAGAATTATGGATGGCAAATATAGCTAAAATACAAAAGCCAGATTTCTCAATCATAGTTTTTGAAAATCCTAAAAATCTGCGAACCATTTGGAATGCTCTTGAAAAACACTGGAAATACAGAAATACCATTACATGGCATCTTCCCAACAGAGTGCAAGGATTTGCTTCAAAGTATAAATTCTTTAACAAAGCTGATATTGCTCTTGTAGGAAGTAAAGGAAATATATCGCTTAATTTAGAAGATGAGGAAGGCTTATTCCAACAAGAATATGAAAACGCTCTTTTTGCCACTTCCGGAAAACCTCATTGGGAAAATTATGAAAAAGGAAAGAAGATTTGTCCAACTGACTTTATAGACTTTAAAGCTGCTGATGAAAAATCTTCAGGACAAGGAATTATCTTCGGGACCAAGCCGTTAGAAATACTCACTCCTTATATAAAGGTCTTAACAAAAAGAGGAGATCTGATAGTTGAACCGTTCGGCGGAAGCGGGTCTACGCTTATTGCTGCGATTAAAATGAACCGTCGCTGCTACCTTATGGAGAAGTCTCCCGTCTATGCCCAAGTAATTCTTAAGAGATGGGAAAAAGAAACCGGAAAAATTCCTAAGAAGATAGACATATGATTGAAGAGGAAGTTAAGAAAAAGTTAATAGAAGAATTAAGAAAAGAGGGCAATGTTTTTATAGCATGCGCTAAAGTTGGCATAGACCGAACAACTCCTTATCGATGGGAAAAAGAAGATAAGAGATTTAAAAAATTATTTAGAGAGGCAATTCTATTGGGAAGAGAAAGTACCTGTGAAATTGCTGAACACTCCCTCATGATAGCCATCAAAAATGGAAATTTAGGGGCAATCAAATATCTTCTTTCTCACAATTCCGGAAGATATAAGCGCAAAAGCAGAAAGGTGGTCATTACATATTCACACGAAAATTTGCGGCTGGAAGAAGAAAGGAAAAAATTTGAGCAGGAAAAAAGGGAATATTGGAATTTATTGTCTGAAAAAGAAAGGATTGAAGCAGAAGCAATTTTTGAAAAAGAAAGAGAAAGAATAGGAAAAAATCAACCTCCCGATATTATGATAAAGGATGATTCTCCTTAATCACGTTCTTGAATTCGCATCTCGGACAGCGCCACGTTGGAGTAAAGCCCTCATATATAAAAAGCGGAATGAGGGCTAGGGGCCACGTTGTTATAATAAGTAGCAATTCTATTCCATGGCTCCTGCCATATTTTGCCTTTCCTTCATATTTACAATTTGGACAACTAATTTCTGGTACGCTTGAAAATTTAAATGACATATATTTTATTTTAGTTATTTTTTATTAATTAGTTTTTATACAAAAAGCCCACCACAGGTAATGGCCGAAGCCATTCAAGCCGGTTTCCCGACAAGGCCTATTAAGCAACCCCATGATGGGATCTTTATGCTTAATAGGACTTTTGCGCCATGCCTATAAATATTTATAGGTTTAGGCATCATATTAAATTGTTAATTTATCATAACTCCAAGTCGACCCTTTGTCTACCCTTATAGCTTAGATTAGAAAATTTGTGTAGCTTAGTTATCAACAGGTAGAAGGTATCATAATATGGTATAATTACCTAATATGAGCGTTAAGCAGGGCTTTAAATCTATATATTTTACCGACCTAAGAGAAAACAATACTCCGTCAAAATCTTTGACTTTGGCTTTTTCGGAAAAAGAGTTAGATTTATTTGAATCTATCAAAAATTTCTCTAGCTATGATATAAGAAAGCTTATAAATATAGAGTCTTTTGGCGATTTGGAAAGAAAATCAAAAGAAGAAGGATTACCTATTAATAGATACTGTATTTGGAAGATAAAAAAAGAGTTAAAAAATAAAAATAATAAAGGAGAATTTAAATTAAATCCTATCCATGCAACATTTCAAAGCAGCAAGCAGATTCCTCTTCAAAGCTGGTATCCATACCTTGAAGGATATTCACCCGATTTTGTTAAATATATCATTCAAAGCTATTTATCCAAACATACCAAGATAATCTATGATCCATTTTCTGGCACAGGAACAACTCCCATGGTATCTTCTGAATTTGGGTACACATCTTATTATTCGGAAATAAATCCTCTACTTCAAGTTTTAAGCAAAGTAAAATTTGAGGCCAGAGGCTCAAAGAATAAAAATAAAATAATAGCTATACTCGAAAATTTACTAATTAATTTAAAAAATGATATTATCTCACAGGAAGAAGATCAAGAACTTAAAAATAGCTATATAAACACTTTTAAAAATAGTAAATTCTTCAGCGAAGAAGTATTTAGTTATATTTTAAAAACCAAAACATACCTTAATCAAATATATTTTAAAAATATACTGGCTTCAGAATTACTTACCATAGCAACACTAGGATCTTTAATTGAAAACTCTTATCTTAAAAGACAGGGAGATCTTCGTTTTAGAAGAGAAAAAGAACTGGAAGAATTGAAACGAACTAACTATTTTAAAACACTAGAATCAAAACTTAGAAGGATTATTGATGACCTAAAAATTATAAAAACTAGCCCTACCCCGACTTTAATTACAGAAGATGCTCGTAATATCGGGAAATTGCCGTTTCTAGGGATAGATGCAGTTATAACTAGTCCTCCCTACCTTAATGGCACAAACTATTTTAGAAATACTAAAATAGAATTATGGTTTTTAGGTTATCTTAAAAATCAACAAAATCTTTCAAACTTCAGAAGACTAGCGGTCACTGCTGGAATAAATGATGTTTCTCTCATTGAGAAAAAAAATATTAATAATATCTATTTAAAAAAATTGGTAAAAATTTTAGAGGGAAAGGCTTATGACAAAAGAATTCCTAAAATGGTAAATGATTATTTCGCCGACATGAAAACCATTTTTACTGAAATAAAAAAACAGTTAAATAAGAATGCTGTGTTGGCCATAGATCTGGGAGATTCAATATATAGTGGCGTTCATGTTAAAACAGACGAAATTTTTACTAAAATTTTAACTGATATTGGATATGTATTTGATCAAAAAATTACATTACGCAAACGACAGTCTAACAATGGTCAAGAGTTAAAACAGGTATTACTTTTGTTCAAAAATGGCAACATGTTGGGAATAAAAGATCAAGATAAGTTCCAATGGAGAAAAAATTGGAATACCTTCAAAAAAGAGATGCCTCATCATAAATGGCCAATGTCAAAAAGAAATTGGGGAGATCCAATTCATTCTCTTTGCTCATATCAAGGTAAACTTAAACCTTCTATTGCGAATCAATTAGTGTCAACATTCGTTCCAATGAATGGTACGGTCTTGGATTTATTTGGAGGAGTCGGAACAATTCCCTTAGAAGCAGCACTACAAAACAAAAAGTCGTTTTCATTTGATATAAGTCCTGCAGCTATAGCTATTTCAAAAGCCAAAATTGAAATTCCATCTGCTAAAAAAGTTGAACAAATATTAGACAGCTTAAAATTCTTTATCAAAAATAATCATGTATCTAAAGAAGAAGCTCAGAGTATCGGACAATTCGGACTGAATAAAACATTAAAGGATTATTTTCATCCCGACACATTAAAAGAAATATTGTTGGCAAGAAAATATTTTAAAAAAAATGGCTGTTCTAGCCCAGAACACGCCTTGGTGTTATCTGCATTAATGCATATTCTTCATGGTAACCGTCCATATGCATTAAGTAGAAGATCTCACGGGATAACACCTTTTGCGCCCACTGGTAAATTTGAATATAAGGATACCGTTCAGAAACTAAAAGAAAAGATAGATAGAACATTGATTAATTTAAAAAGAGATAAATTTCAACCAGGAATTGCGTATTATCAAGATGCTACAAAAACATGGCCGGAAGAAATAAAAGGTTTAGACGCAATAATCACAAGCCCTCCATTTTTTGATAGTACCCGTTTTTATTCAGCGAACTGGATGAGGCTTTGGTTTTCTGGTTGGGATAATGCACACTTCAAAACAGAACCTATAAATTTCGTGGATGAACTACAAAAAAAAGATTTATCTATATATGACGGGATATTCATGCAAGCCAGAGAAAGACTAAAAAAGAATGGAGTTTTTGTAATGCATTTAGGCAAAAGTTATAAGTGCAATATGGCAAAATCTCTATCAGAAAGAGCAAAAAGGTGGTTTAATGTTTATGATATTTTTGAAGAAAATGTAGAAAACGGAGAATCTCACGGGATAAAAGACCGCGGATCAGTAAAGACACACCAATACTTAATATTAACTTAGGAAATATATCCTAAGAGTCTTTTATTCTTTTCTGAAAGATTTTTTACTAAGCCGTAATCCTCTAAAAGCTTTTTTAATTCTTTGATTCTTTTTGTTATATCTGTTGCACTTCTTACTGTAAGCATACGAGTTACACATGCATCAACGTCAATCTGTTTATTGATGACAGGAGTTTTGCGAGATATCAGTTCGAGATTTGCATCTATAATCAATGCCAATTTCTTCAGTTCGTTATTAGTATAAAACTCGCTTGGCCATTTATCGCTTTTATTATCGTTTGCTTCTTTAGATAAAAGAGCAGCGTTGTTTTTGGTTAATGGATACAACCATCTAGATGGTAGAACATGATCAATAGCCCAAGTTCTCCTATCTTCAATTTTAAGAGTTTTACCTGTTTTGAAACATTTGCTGTCGAATTTTTTAAACAGCACTTTGAAATCAATGCGTTCATTTTCTCCAACTAAAAGTAAATCGGCAATCCGTCTACGAACAGCAGATTCATGAAGCTGTTCTTTCGTTCTTTTGGGGTTTAAGTTCGTATTTATGACGGCCTTACAACTTCGACATTCCATCTGTTTTTCTAATGGACCCCAATTACTGTGCCCACTAAAAGCTCTGGCAGGCAATATTCTGCCACAAGTATTACACTGCTTCCAGTACGCATCTCGTGCCTCAGTCGAAATGGTAAAAAATGCTTTCCAAAATCTTTTAACTGCGATCGAATCCTTAGACGTAAAATCAAAATTCCAAGCTGCAAAAGGCAATTTTTTGTTGTTTTTATCTTTAAGCGGTAATGACGAGGTTTTACTATGAACAAAACCACAAGACTCGCATTTCCATGATTGTGTATCATATGCCTCGCTGGGACTTAAAAGTTTGTTACCAGTATTTATAAAATTCAGTTCCTTACATTTTACACAGATAAAAGCAATTATTGCCTCATGGGCACTAATGCCAGAAATTCTTGCTATATTTGTTCTATTTTTGGTTTTGCGTCTTACCATTTCATTTTTATTAAATTATTACACAAAATATGCTTTTTTTCAACGAAAAATTGCCAACTGGTTATCAACTTGGAATACTCTGGACTTATAGACATGGCTGCGTCATTCCTTGTAGTAATGGATACAATACAAATGCCTGCAGGAGCTACAGGCCAAACAATAGTCCCAGTAAAGGTCAAATATTGCCTATATGCCAGGAAATCATCAGAACAAGACGAATTGCAAGCTCTTTCTATTGATTCCCAGATTAAAGAAATGCTGGAAATGGCTATGAAAGAAAATATGGAGATAGCTGAAGTAAGACAGGAAAGCCATTCTGCTAAGGATTCCGGCCAGAGGCCTGTATTTAACCAGTTATTGGCGGATATAAGGGCAGGAATGTTTAACGGGATACTTTGCTGGGCTCCGGATAGATTAAGCAGGAATGCGGGAGATTTAGGATCTGTGGTTGATCTTATGGACCAAGGCAGATTGATTGAAATAAAAACCCACAGCCAGAAATTTACCAATAATCCTAACGAGAAGTTCCTATTGATGATACTTGGAAGCCAGGCAAAGCTAGAGAATGACCATAAGGGGGAAAACGTTAAAAGAGGGCTCCGAGCCAAGTGCGAAAAGGGCTGGAGGCCCGGAGTCCCTCCTTTAGGATATATTCATGATAAATATGCTGACAAAGGGGATAAAAAGGTTTTTGTAGATCCTAAAAGAGCCCCATATATTAAGAAAATGTTTTTAAAGGTAGCTTATGAACAATGGAGTGGTAGAGATATTTTAAGATGGATACTTAATGAAACTGATTTTAAAACTAGGAATAACAAGAATCTTTCATTAAGCATGATATACAATATATTAGCCCAGCCATATTATTATGGAGAATTTGAATATCCCGTAGGAAGCAATAAATGGTATAAAGGCGGCTATGATCCTATCATCTCTAAAGCATTATTTCAAAAAGCCCGAGAACAGCTTGATAGGGATAATATCAACCGAGGCGAAGCCAAAGAATTTGCCTTTACCAAATTAATGAAGTGCGGGCTATGCGGATCAGGAGTTACAGCAGAAGAAAAGTTTAAGAAAATAAGCGATGGAACTGTCAGAAGATATGTATATTACGGATGTACCAGAGGCAAAGACAGAGATTGTAAAGGAGGCTATGTGCGCGAAGAAGAATTAATAAGACAGCTTTTAGGAATACTAGACAAAATAGACCTTGATGAATTAGGCATGCAGGGTCAATTTAAAGAAGAAGT
>Ga0272441_10014649_pt1 | contig 11079 bp, 8 predicted proteins | sample SSMProp6N_FD_193582 | JGI IMG/M metagenome (GOLD analysis project Ga0272441, IMG submission 193582) | Marine sediment archaeal communities from Little Sippewissett salt marsh, Falmouth, MA, United States - SSM-Prop-6N | ecosystem: Environmental > Aquatic > Marine > Wetlands > Sediment ...
CGAACGGCACCTTGCGGGCGTTCTTGCCGGCCTTGACCTCCTCCAGGGCCTCCAGGATGACGGCTTTCTGGTTCGCCAGTTCCTTCACGTGGCCCACGAGGGGCACCATGATTTCGGGCCTCGCGCCCTTGACTTCCCAGGCGGCCTCAAAGATGGCCCGGGCCTGCATGCGGGTGATCTCCGGGTAGATGATGCCGAGGCGGCACCCGCGATGGCCGAGCATCGGGTTGAATTCGTGCAGCGAGTCGACCGTCTGCCGGATCTTCTGGGCGCTGACGCCCATGTACTCGGCCATTTCCTTCTGGCCTTCGGCATCGTGCGGGACGAACTCGTGCAGCGGCGGGTCGAGGAGGCGGATGGTGGCGGGGCGGCCCTTGAGGGCCTTGAAGATGCCGACGAAATCCTTGTGCTGGAGAGGCTGGAGTTTCGCCAGGGCCTTCTTGCGTCCCTTCTCGTCGTCGGCGAGGATCATCTCGCGCATGGCGATGATGCGGTTGCCCTCGAAGAACATGTGCTCGGTCCGCGTCAGGCCGATGCCCTCGGCGCCGAATTCGACGGCCGTGGCCGTATCCTTCGGCGTATCGGCGTTCGTGCGGACGCCGAGGGTCCGGTAGGCGTCGGCCCATTTCATGATCTGGGCGAACGGGCCGGTCAGTTTCGGCTCGACGGTGGGCAACTGCTCGCCGTACACCTGGCCGGTGGAGCCGTTGAGGCTGATCCAGTCGCCCTCCTTGAGGGTCTTGCCGCCGGCGGTGAGGGTCCCCGCCTTGTAGTCGATGGAGGCGTCGCCGCAGCCGGCCACGCAGCACTTGCCCATGCCTCGGGCGACGACGGCGGCGTGGCTGGTCATCCCGCCGCGGGTCGTCAGGACGCCCTGGGCGGCGTGCATGCCGCCCACGTCTTCGGGCGAGGTCTCGATGCGGGCCAGCACGACCTGCTTGCCCTCTTCGAACCAGGCCTCGGCGTCGTCGGCCGTGAAGACGAGCCTGCCGGTGGCGGCGCCGGGACTGGCGGGCAGACCCTTGGCGATGGCGTCGGCGCCCTTGATGGCCTCGGGGTCGAACTGGGGATGGAGCAACTGGTCGATCGCCTTCGGGTCGATGCGGAGGACGGCCTCCTTCTCGTCGATGAGGCCTTCCTTGACCATGTCGGCGGCGACCTTGACGGCGGAGGCGGCGGTGCGTTTGCCGGTCCGCGTCTGGAGCATCCACAGCGTGCGGCGCTCGATGGTGAACTCGATGTCCTGCATGTCGCGGTAGTGCTGCTCGAGTTTCTTGCGGATGCCCGTCAGTTGCTTGTACGCCTTGCGATTGACATTCTGGAGCTGCTTGATGGGCTTGGGGGTGCGGATGCCGGCGACGACGTCTTCGCCCTGGGCGTTCATGAGGAACTCGCCGTAGAAGACGTTCTTGCCGGTGGCCGGGTCGCGCGTGAAGGCCACGCCCGTGCCGCTGTCGTCGCCCATGTTGCCGAAGACCATGGTCTGGACGTTGACGGCGGTGCCCTTCAGGCCGCGGATGTCGTTGATCTGCCGGTACTTGATGGCGCGGGGGTTGTCCCAGGAGCCGAAGACGGCGGCGATGGAGTCCCAGAGTTGCTCGCGGGCGTCCTGCGGGAAGGCCTTGTTGTCGCGCTGGTAGACCTTCTTGTAGGCCTCGCAGACGTCCTTGAGGCCCTCGACGTCGAGGTCGGTGTCGAGGGCGGCGCCGCGCCGGTCCTTGACGTTCTGGAGCGCCTCCTCGAAGTGATCGTGTTCCATGCCGAGGACGACGTCGCCGAACATCTGCATGAATCGACGATAGGCGTCCCAGGCGAACCGCTCGTTGCCCGTGAGTTCGATGAGGGCAGGGAGGGTCTGGTCGTTCAGGCCCAGGTTGAGCACGGTGTCCATCATGCCGGGCATGGAGACGGCGGCCCCGCTGCGGACGGAGACGAGCAAGGGGTTGTCGCCCGAGCCGAAGGTCTTGCCGGTGGCCTTCTCGAGTTTCCCGAGGTTCTTCTCGACCTGGGCCTTGAGCCCCTGCGGATAGGCGCCGTCGTGGCGGCTGTAGAAATCGCAGACCTCGGTGGTGATGGTGAACCCGGGGGGGACGGGCAGGCCGATGTTGGCCATTTCCGCCAGGTTCGCGCCTTTGCCGCCCAGCAACTGCTTCATCTCGGTCCGGCCCTCGGTCTTGCCGGCGCCAAAGAAATACACATGCTTCTTCGCCTTGGCCATCGTTCGACTCTCCTATGCGTCTGGCGCTCCATGGGGATGCGACCCGCGCGGGACGGCCGAACGCGTCACGGGCCCCGAAACGCGGCGCGGCGCCGCTGAAAGAACATCTCTTATATCCGGCCGGGTGCGCCGCGTCAACCCTTTTCGCCGTTCGGGGCCTCGCCGGCCCCCGCCCGAGCGGGAGGTATTGCCCCCGACCGTCCGAAAAGATGCCCTGGAAATTGTGTTGATTAGGTTTCCGACTTCTGGTAGCGTTCCACTTGGGCTTCGACCGGAACCATTCGCTTCTCGGGTCGGGAGGACACGTCCATGCAAGCCACACTCCACCTTGTCAAGGGCAATCCTAAGGGCAAGCAGGTGGAGGTCCCGGAAGGGACCCTGACGGTCGGCCGGGCCGAGGACCGGGACCTTATCATCGCGTCCACGCGGGTTTCCCGCCAGCACTGCGATATCGTCAACGATGCCGGCGGCCTGAGCGTCCGCGATCACGACAGCGGCAACGGGACCTTCATCAACGGCCAGAAGGTCAAGGAGCAATCCCTGGAGGCCGGTGATCAGCTCACGATCGGGCCGCTCACGTTCCTCGTGGAGATCGAGGGCGTGAAGGAGAAAGCCGGCGGTGAGGCCGTTCCGGCCGAACCGGCCGCGCCGAAGCCCAAGCCCCAGCCCCAGCCCGCGCCGAAACCCAAGGCCAAGCCCGCTGGTCCCCGCAAACGCGCCACCAACGACGACATCCTGGCCAGCCTCGAACAGATGTCCGGCGGGGGCGGCGGCGGCTCGAAGCCCGCTGGGGCGGACGATGAGGACGACGACGTCCTCGAAGTCTCCGACGACGACCTCCTCTGACACCTGACCGGCTGCGGCGTCCGTGACCACGGGCGGCCGCAGGCCATCGCGGGAGGCGCGGCACGCCTTGCCTTGGCGTTTCGCAGGGTCCGTGCGTTTGCCCAATCAGCCATTCCTTGCGTATGCGTTCGTCTCAGGCCCCTCAGGTGCGTTTTTCGCTTCCAGGCCTCCTGTCGCGTTTGTGCCGGCCGCGCAACATAACATGTATTATCGGACCTTGCGTGTCTCGCCCGGCAAGGGGTTGTGTGCAGAAATTGGAGCGCGCGAGCGGGCGACGCCCGAACGGAGGCTATCAGGAAGCCTACTGCTGCAGGAGTTCCTGGAGAAGCGCCGAGCGTTCGTTGGAAGGCAACTTGGCGTCCGCGACCTTATAGTAGTCGCGCGTGCGAACGGCGACGAGGGAGTCGCCGACGAAGAAGGCGAGGTACAGGTTGCGCCAGTCGCCAAAGGTCTTTTGGTCGCCGAAGCGCTCAATGGCGAGATTCAAGGCGAGTTGGGTTTCGTGGGCGACTTGGCGGTCCCATCGCGGCGTGCCGGGCTTCAGCATGCGGTCTCGCGGGGTCGTAACTGCCTTGACGAGGAGGCCGTTAGGAAACGGCTTGGCCGAGAGTTCCTGGAGGGCAAAGCCAACACCGAGGGTCACGGGTTCGTCCCGCCGGATGCTGTTCGCCGCGATGCGCCATTGGAGCGTGGTCTTGCGGCAGGGCTGGCGCAGGGCGTCAGACATCCAGGGGAAGGCGACGGGTGCGGCGGCGACGCAGGCGGCGCCGGCGATTGCAGACAGGAGGACGCAGCAAAGGAAACGCATGGGGAGTTCCTTACACATGGCCGAGGATGATATTCTATGTGGGCACGCGGAAGTGCAAGCAAAAAGCATGAACGATATGCCCAGAGCACGCCAAAAGCCCTTTCCAGGGGTGGGCAGCGGGTAGGGAGACCCGCCGAGCACGAGGTAGCGTTCGTTGTCGGGTTAAGAGGGAGGGGCGTGGGCAGATGACGAACGGGGTCGGGGCAAGGTTGCGTCGCCTGTGGGCATGTAAGGGGTTGCCTGAGAAGCGCGCCTTCAGTATGATAGGGCGGTTGGAATGGGTATAAGGGTGCCCTGAGAATCGAAAGGAGCGACAGACCACACATGCTGAAAGTGCGACAGAGAGGCAACGAGTCAGTCCAGCAGATGCTCAAGCGGTTCAAGAAACTCTGCGAGAAGGAAGGGCTGAACAAGGAAATCAAGAAGAACAGTTACTACGAGAAGCCCAGCGAGCGCCGTCGCCGGCAACTGCGGAAGGCCCAGCGGCAGGCGCTGCGCAAGCAGAGGCAGAAGTCGCGATGATCCCCCCTGCCCCGGCAGCCGTCACGGCCCGGGGCGTGTCACGTCTGTGAGGCGGGTATGGACGACGCCCATCCCGTGGTCACCCAGGGTTTGACGAAGGTCTACAAGGACTTTTGGGGCCGGCAGAAGGTCCATGCGCTGGTGGGGTTGGACCTCTCGTTGGAAAAGGGGGAGATCTTCGGCCTCCTGGGCCCCAACGGCTCCGGCAAGAGCACCACGATCAAACTCCTCCTTGGCCTGATCTTCCCGACGGCCGGCCAGGCCCGCGTCCTGGGCATGACGCCCGGCACCAGTGCCGTCAACCAGCGGATCGGGTACCTGCCGGAGGAATCGTACCTCCATCGGTTTCTGACGGGCGAGGAGACGGTGGATTTCTACGGCCGCCTCTTCGGCCTGCCGCGCCGCCGCCGCCGCGAGCGGACCGGCCAGCTCCTGGAGATGGTCGGCCTGGACCGCCGGTCCCGGTCCCGGCAACTCCGGGAGTACTCCAAGGGCATGAGCCGGCGCATCGGCCTGGCCCAGGCCCTCGTGAACGATCCCGAACTGCTCCTCCTCGACGAGCCGACGACGGGCCTGGATCCGATCGGCACCCGCGAGATGAAGGACCTCATCCTTCGCCTGAAGGACGAAGGCAAGACGATCCTCCTGTCCTCCCACCTGCTGGCGGACGTCCGCGGCGTCTGCGACCGCATCGGCATCCTGGCCCGGGGGGAACTCAGGGAACTCGGCCGCGTCCGCGACCTGCTGACCGTCCGCGACGTGTTCCAGGTCCAGGCCAAGGGCGTCTCGGAGGAAGCGTGCGAGGCGATGGTGGCCGCTGCCCGACAGGCCGGCGCCGAAGTCGTCGCCGCCGAGCACCCGACCACGACGCTCGAGGACCTGTTCCTCCGGGTCGTGCGCGCCGACGGCCGCGGACGCGGACGCCCGGACGACGCGGAAACGAAGCCGGCCTCCGCGGACGGCGATGCGTGATGGATGTGCGCCCCGATCACTCCCGTGCTTCCGCCGCCGGACGCCGCCGCCGTGACGCGTGGCGCCGGCTGGCGGGCGTGGCGCTCGTGGCGTTCCGGCAGGGCGTCCGGCTGCGGCTGTGGCTGCTCGTGCCGCTGGCCCTGGCGGTCGCCATCGTGACGGACCTCTCGTCGCCGCGGTTCGATCCCGTCTTCGACGCCATTCCGGCCGCCGTCGGCACCGGCCTCTTCGTCATGACGGTGCTGGTCGTCATCCTGGCGATCTTTTTCGCCACGTATCCGACGCCCGCGGAGATGGAGTCCCGCGTCGCCTTCACCCTTATGACCAAGCCCGTGGCCGGATGGGAGGTTGTGACCGGCAAAATGCTGGGCCTCGGGCTGCTGCTGGCGGCGATGCTGGCGGTCATGGGGGCGGGGCTCTATGGGTACGTGCAGATCCGCGCGTGGGAGATTCAGGCCCTCGCTGCCAGCCGCCTGGAGGAAGCCCGCGGGCGGGTTGAGCACCCGGCCGACCTCAATCCCGTCGAGGCCGTCGCCCGGGAGGGACCGCTCGCCACGTACCAATATCGCACGCCCTCGTCGGGTCCCGAGTGGCAGGTCCGTTTCGCCGAAGAGCCGCCCGGGGCGCCCGGCGTCCTGTGGGTGGTCGGTCACACGGGGATGCGGCTGCGGTGGGACGTGGCGGACACGCCGCTGCGTCCGTGGGCCGCCTCGGGCCCCGGCCACGTCGAGGTCACCGTGGCGACGTATCGGCCGCCCGGCGACTACGAGGAGCCTCTCCAGGTCACCGTCCGCCTGGCGGCCCGCCGAAAGCCGGACGAACCCGCGGTCGGCTTCGAGCCGCGGCAGTTGACCCTCACCCAGATGGTGGATCTGGAGGTTCCGGCGTCCGGGACGGTCCGCGTCCCGGTGGTCCGCGCCAGGGACGATCCGCTGCCCGAAGGCACGTTCGGTGTGCCCGACGTGAGCGAACTGTACCTGGAAGTGATGGCCACCGGGGACAAGGACGTCGTCGGGGCCAAGGCGGGGGCGGTCCGGCTCGTCTTCCCCGGTCGCGGGGCGGTGGTGCTGGAGGCGCCCCCCGGGCGCCTTCCGGGCCGGCTGGGCGGCCGGCCGACGCTCGTCGGGTTCCCCGACCTGCCGCGCCAGGCGGCCCGCTTCCGTTTCGACGCCGTGCCGGCGGGCGCGCTGGGCGAGGGCGACACGGCCGTCGAGATCGCCTATTCGTTGGACGCCTACAGCCCGGCGACGGTCCTGTCCGCCGCCCGGGCCACGTTCGTCCGCCCGGACACGGGGGCCGCTCGCTCGTTCGAGTTCACCCCCGAAGGCCACCATCCCACGCGCCTGTATCTGGACCGCGAGTTCTGGGACGGCGGGCCGCTCGACGTCCGCCTCGAGTGCCTGACGAAGGGCGATTACATGGGCCTCTTGCCCGAGAGCGTCCGCCTCCGGCTCGGCGGCGACCCGTTCGCCGTCCACTTGGCCAAGGGGACCTTCGGCGTCCTGCTCTTCGGGGCCGTCCTGACGGCGGCCGCGGTCTGCGTCAGCACCCGCCTGTCCTGGTTCGTCAGCATCCTCATGATGGCGACGCTTCTTGCGGTCGGCACCGTCGGCCGCATCCTGCTCAGTTACGGCATCGTGCGGGAGGTGGCGATGACGGTGGCGGCGGGGCTGGAGGAGGCGCCGGGCGGCCCGTGGCTGCTCGGTCATCTCCAACTCCAGGGCCTGCTGCCCTCCGACACGTTCGCCATGGGCCAGGCCGTCCCGTGGTGGGACGTGGGGGCTTCGCTGGCTCTGACGATGGTGGTGACGGGCGCGTTGGTGGCGGTGGGCGGGTATCTGCTCCGGACGCGGGAGGTGGCGGCATGAGCGCGCGAGGCCTCCGAAACGGCTCCGGCAGGCGGACCACGGTCGTCGGGCTCCTGCTCGTCGCGGTCCTGTTGGCGGGGGTGGTTTATCCGCTCCGCCGGTACGTTGTGGAGCCCGGTCGGAAGGCGTTGCTCGGATTGACCGAGCCGCCCGGCCGCCGGCTGGCCCTGTGCTCGCAGTTCGGGTTCTCCACCGCCTCGGGCGCCGGGATCCGCATCCTGCCGGGCCGACCGACGCTGGAGTTGAGCGACCTGCCCACCAAGGCCGTCACGCTCATCCTCGGCGGGTTCCGCGGTCCGTATGCCGTTTACCTCTGGATCAAGGTCGAGGAGGAGAAACACGAGAAGGTCCACTTCGACCTCATCGACCGCTATAGCAAGATCGCCGCCCTCCAGGCCGATTACCCGGAAATGTGGGTCTTCCACGGGTGGAACCTGGCGTGGAACGTCAGCGTCCAGTGGCAGTCGCTGGAGCGGAAGTACGAGTGGATACGCCGCGGCGCCGAGTTCATGCGCGAAGGCCATCGCCAGAACCCCCGCAGCGCCCGCATCCTGGCCGAACTCGGACGCCTCTACTCCGAGAAACTCGGCAGAAGCCAGGAGGCCTACTACTATCGCCAGCGCGTCCGGGAGGACGAAGGCCGAAGCCCCTTCCTCATCGCCTACGAGTATTACGACATGGCCCGCAAGGTCAACGACCGCCACGATTCGCTCGGCCGAGGTCTCTCCAAGCCCGTCATCTACAGCCAGGCGTGTCACAATCTGTCCTATTACGCCACGGTGCTCAGCCAGCGGGCCTACGACGCCTTCAAGGAAAGCCTGGATGCCCGTGCCGACGGGCGCCAGGAGGACGCCCACCGGGCCTTCAACCGCGGCGTGGAACAACTCGGCCGGGCCATCGACGCCTGGGCCTGGGCACGCCGCGAATGGCACGACCATGCCATCCGGTTCGAGCAGGAAGCCGTCATCGCCGGCCTCATTGAGGTGTACCGCCGTTTCTACGCCGAGGCCGATGCCAGTCACAAGGAACTCACCCGCCTCCGCGACACGTTGACCTACGAGAACCTGCCGGAGATGTTCAAGCAGATGACCCGGCCGACGATTACCTAGAGCCTATCCGAATAACCCCTCGTCGGCCCGAGGCCGAGCGGGGCGGCCGCAGCCAGAGGGTCATTCGGATAGGCTCTTAACCGCCCGGTCCGCCGCCAGGAGGGCGGCCCCGAGGGCGCCGGTCGTCTGGGGATGGTCCGGCACCACCACCTCGGCCTCAAGCGTTCGGCGGAGGGCCTCGACGGCGGCGGCGTTCCGCGCCACGCCTCCCGTGAACGCCACCGGTCCGTCCATGGCGACGCGCTGGGCCATGCCGCGCAGACGGGCCGCCACCGCCGCATGGACGCCCGCCAGGATCGCTTCGCTCGGGTAGCCCTGGCCGCGGAGGCTCACGACTTCCGACTCCGCGAACACGGTGCACGTGCTGGCGAGGGGGACGGCCGCTTCCGCCGACACCGCCCGCCGGGCCGCCTCCTCCAGGTCCATGTCGAACGCCGACGCCATGACCTCCAGGAACCGCCCCGTGCCGGCGGCACAGCGGTCGTTCATCGCGAAGTCGCGGACTTGGCCGTCGGCCTCCAGGGCGATGGCCTTGCTGTCCTGTCCGCCCACGTCCAGGATGCCCCGCACCTCCGGGACCACGTGCCGCACGCCCCGGGCCTGGCACGTGATTTCCGTGATCGTCGCCGACGCACCGTTCACCACGGCCCGCCCGTAGCCGGTGGCGACGAGGGCGGCGAGGTCCGCCCGGCCCGCGCCGGCCTCGCGCAGGGCCTCGGCCAGGACGCGGGCGGCGGTCTCGGCCGCGCCGGCCCCCGTCGGCGCCACGGTCTGTGCCCGGACCACGCCGTCGGCCAGGACGACGGCCTTGGTCGTTCGGGCGCCCACGTCGAGACCGCAGGTGATCATCGTGCGTCCCCCTCCCGAGCCGCCAGGACGATCGCCACCATCTGGCCGCCGAAGCCGGCGGCGATCTTGACCGCCCGACGGATCCGCCGACGCCGCGGCGCGAGCGGCGTGCAGTCCAGGGCAATCGCCGGGTCCGGGTCCGTCAGGTTCGCCGTCGGCGGGACGCACGCCCGGCCGATGGCGAGGACCGCCAGGACCGTCTCGACGGCCGCCGCCGCCCCCAGCAGGTGCCCGTGCGCCCCCTTGGTCGAGGAGACGCTGACGCCGTCGGCGGCCGGTCCGAGGGCGGCTCGGACGGCCCGGGCCTCGGCGGCGTCGCCCGCGCGCGTGGCGGTGCCGTGCGCGTGGACGTAGTCCACGTCCTCCGGGGCCGCGGCCGCCCGGGCGAGGGCGTCGCCGATGAGCCGCCCGAGCACCCGCCCGTCCGTCTCCACGTCCGTGAGGCCCGCCCCGTGGCAGCCTGTGGCCCATCCGGTGACGCGGGCGAGCGGCCGGACGCCCCGCCGGGCCGCCGAGGGACGCGATTCCAACACCAGGACGCCGGCGCCCTCGCCGACCGCGAAGCCGCGACGGGTGGCCGAGAACGGCCGGACGGCCGTGGATGGGTCAGGGCCGGCACCCGCCAGGACGCCCATCCGGCGGTACCCGCCAAGCACGAGCGGATGGAGCGACGCCTCCGCTGCCCCCACGAGCGCCACGTCCACCGTGCCGCGCCGGATGAGGCCAGCCGCCCACGCCAGGGCGTGTCCGCCGGAGGCGCAGGCCGTCACGGGCGTCACAATGGGCCCCGAGAGACCGAATCGGGCCGCCAGGCATCGGCCGGCCGCCGATGGGTCCGCCCGGGCGATCTCCCAGCCGCAGGAACTAGCCGGGCAACACGGGAAGCGCGGTGGGTCTCCGTACCCACCGCGCGGATGCTCGGGGGCCGACGGTTTCGCGGCGGGTGCGGAAACCCGCCGCGCATGAACCGGGCCCACGGCGGTGGGTCTCGCGTCCCCCTGCCCCGCCCAGTCGGCGAGGGCGAAGACGCCCCCCTTGCTCAGGCTGACGAGCACCGCCACACGGTCGGCGGGAGGACGGTCGACGTCGAGCCCCGCGCCGCGCCAGGCCTCGTCGGCGGCGGCGGCCGCCATCTGGACGGCCCGGTCTTCGCCGTCGGTGCCGGCCGGCGGAACGAAGCCCGACGCCGGGGCGCCGATCGCACCGGCCAGGCCAACCGTGCCGTTCAGGCGGCACACGGCGCTGCGTCCGGCAAAGACGGGGTCGGCGGCCGCCAAGCCCGTGCCGGTCGGCAGGACGAGGCCCACGCCGGTGATGGCGACGCCGCGGGCGTCAGGCATGATCGGTTCCGGACCGGAGGGCGGGGGCGGCCGGGTGAAGGCCGAGGTCGCGAATCATCGCAAGGTCCTCTTCCACCCCTCGGCCGCGGGTCGTCAGGTAGTGGCCGATGAGGCACCCGTCCGCCCCGGCTGCGAACATGAGACACTGAAGCTCGCGCAGGTTATGCTCCCGGCCGCCGGCCATCGTCAGAAGCGGTCGCGGCAGGAGCAGCCGGTACACCGCCACGAGCGAAAGGATCTCGATGGGTTCCAGCGGCTCGGCGCCGGCGAGCGGTGTGCCCGCAATCGGATGCAGCGTGTTGATCGGCACGACGGCCGGGCCCAGGTCCCGGAGCGCCAGCGCCAGATCCACGCGGTCGGCGTCCGTTTCGCCGATGCCGAACAGGCCGCCGCAGCAGAGTTCCAGGCCGGCGTCGCGGGCGAGGCGGGCCGTCCGGACGCGGTCCTCCCACGTGTGCGTCGTGCAGACGTGCGGGAAGTGCCGGGCCGACGTCTCCAGGTTGTGGTTGTAGCGGGCGAAGCCGACCTCGACAAGCAGGCCCGCGCG
>Ga0272441_10014650_pt1 | contig 11079 bp, 20 predicted proteins | sample SSMProp6N_FD_193582 | JGI IMG/M metagenome (GOLD analysis project Ga0272441, IMG submission 193582) | Marine sediment archaeal communities from Little Sippewissett salt marsh, Falmouth, MA, United States - SSM-Prop-6N | ecosystem: Environmental > Aquatic > Marine > Wetlands > Sediment ...
CATCGGGAGCCACGGGTATCTCGGTGACGTCCACCGCGATCTCAATGGTGCCCCCGGCACCGTTGTCGGTGATGTCGATGCCGGTGCCCTCGGCGATCTGCCGGGAGTTGGCCAGATCGGTTGACTCATCGGATACGGTGATGTAGGTCGCATCATCGGGAGCCACGGGTATCTCGGTGACGTCCACCGCGATCTCAATGGTGCCCCCGGCACCGTTGTCGGTGATGTCGATGCCGGTGCCCTCGGCGATCTGCCGGGAATTGGACAAGGTCCCCGATTCATCGTCAACGGTGACAAACGTCTCGTTGCCGGTCACCGCCCCGCCAGCGTCGGTGCCCACCCATGGCGCACGCGCCTGTCCGGGTCTGAGTCCCATGAGCTACCTCCCTATTGCGGCGTGTATTCCAGTTCGATGACGCCGTCGAAATACGCCGTATCGTCGGCGAAAGTGACACCGATTGTCTTGGTGAGAAAATCGGTTCCCGTCTCGTTCAGCTGACAGAACAGAACGACGTCCTCTGCATCCTCCAGAGCGTTGACGCCCGGGTCCAGAACCTCGTTCACCTCTTCCAGAACATTGAGCGTCCTGATGCCGTACTGCCGGTACACCTCGCCCGCAACCGTGGCGGTCATCACCGTGTACGTTCCGGTCCCGGCGGGAACATACCCAACCACCGTGACATTGGCTCCGGTGCCGGGTAGTGAGGCGATCTGGTAAACCGTCGGCAGTGCGGCGGCGCTGGGAACGAACCGTATCACCGAGGACGCCGGTACGCCGGTGAAATCCCCCGCAATGACCTTGCTTCCCGCCGTGGATGTGTACGCTCCGGTATAGACCACCGGGCTCGGCGTCAGCACGCCGTAGAGGCGCACCACCGGCGTGAGGTACTCTTCCGGGTTCTTGAATACCAGACCGTCGGCGAAGTTGGAGAACACGCCGATGCGTCGCAGTTTGAGGATTGACTCCGGGGAAACAGTGCCCCCGGGGATCAGGAACGACGGGCTCGGCTGGGTCGAGATGGTCAGGTCGGCTGGCGGGGCCAGCACCTCGGCCGCAATGGCCGGGGCGCAGAACTGCCGCACCTCCCTGTCGTATTCGTTGGACATGGATTACCGCCCTCCGTTGTAGACTTGGCTGTCACCATGTAGCGGATACCGCTGGAGCAGTATCTCGGCGAAGCGGTCATCAATAACCTCTTGCAGTGTGATCACCGCCGTGAGGGTGATGCTTGCTTTACCGATGAGAGCCGGTATCTGGTTCAGCTTGCCCCGCCATGAGCCTTTGATTGCCACGGGCGTCTGGTGCGGCACGATCAACTTGTGATACCAGTAGTTCTTGAGGAACGTGGGCATGCTCACCTCTTCGCGGAACTCCGGCGAATCGCCGGTGCCCTCAAGGTACAGCATGAACTTGGGTATCTCGGTCGCGACACTGGTCAGCGCCGCCGTGTAGTCGGTTTCCTCAACGTCAGCCGTCAGGCTCATGTTGCGGAGGATGTACACGGCATTGTGGATCAGCGGTCGCTGAACCGTGATCAGTTCCCGGTCCCCGGGCCACGTATAGGCACCGGCCAGCAGGGCTATCGTCTTGCGGTAGACCAGCTGGACCGGCACGGTGTCGTGCAGGGGAGCGTCGTCAGGTCGGCCTATGCCGATGCGTTCGTTCATCACACCCTCACCTTCACGCCGATCATGGCACCCATGATGTACAGTTCCTGATTGGTGATTCCCTTGTTGGTGAACCTGAAGACCACCGTGGAATTCCGGGCCATCAGCACCGGGGTCCGTAATTGCCCCATTCCGTAAAGGTTCCCTTCCAGCACATCAACGTCAACGGGAAGGAGGTCACCCGGGTTCTGTATCTGGTTGGTGGAGTCGCCGCCGTACACGTACCGCCCCTGCTGTGATGGCAGTGACAGGGACACGCTCATGTCAAGGCGCAGGTTCACGCCGTACTGGTCGTTCCATACATCCCGGGGGACGTTGCCCGTCAGGTACGCGACGTTCCACCAGTACGGCCCGATGCTGTCGGGATCGAACGTCTGAAACACCGTGTAGCGTACGGCCTCCAGCCTGAAATGGTAGTCGCTGTCCAGCTTGCGCGGGTACATGACCGTGCGGCCCGTGGGGACCGTGACACCCAGCGCCTGTAACGAGGCGTACTGGCTGACAACCCGGGCCGGGCCCCAATTGTCACCAGACACGCGCACGCCGTCCACGTATTCCGACGGCCCGATGAGAGAGTACACGAACGGGAACGCTCGACCGGGGCCGAGGTTCTTGTCCACTGACTCACCGAACCGAATCAGTTCAGTAGCAGTCATGGGATTCCCCCTTAGTCAATGGGGGCGAGTTTGAACCCATTGAGCACGATTGAGAACGAGTGAGTGCGGTCTGCGCTGTCGGTATTCCTGATGTCGAAACGCAACTTGGAATTGCGGTACAGGAAGTACGGCCACTTGATGGGCTGGTAGAGCCCGATGCCGTAACCCGGCGAGAAGATGCACTCGAACGGCACGAACCCGCTCGTCAGGGACCGCCCGGCATTGGAATCGGTGATGTTCACGAACAGCCCGAGCATCGCGAATGCGGTTGCGCCCGGCCACGGGAAGCTGGTAGCGTTCTGCGAGTCATACGAGTACGCACGACCCATCATCACCTTGCCCTTGAAGTCGGTGCCCTGTTCGATGTTCATGTCATAGGCGATGGTCTGACCGCCGACAACCGAGCCGCTCACGACATACGAGTAGTTCCACCGGCGGCTCTGGAGCTTGCGCTCCCGGTCGATGGTCATCTCAATGTTGTCGTATGCAGACTCGTCGCCGAGTTCCTCCGGGTTATCCCGGTAGGGGCGAACGAGGTTGCCTTGGTACGGATTGCGGTTCATTGCTGTCTCCTTTGTAGGATCGATTCAGCGGTGAAGAAAACAGCCCGGCCCCCGGAGGGTACGATTCCGGTTGCCGGGCCTTATGTCCAAAACCTCCCGGGCCTTGGACTCAATCCCTACTTGGCCCTTGTCAGGGTCCCCTCAAGGGTGACCTGCATCGATGCGTATGCACCGGAGAGGTCGGAGAAGTCGGAGGTGATCTGCGCGGTGTTATCCGCATCAGGGGAAACCTCCTGCTGTACCTTGAAGCCAACAAGGTAGTCCAAGGTGATCGGCGTCGGATGCAGATCGGCCCACCCGTTGTTCAGGTAGTCGCCAGCGGCACGCACGGTGTTCGCCGTGGAGACGCCAATGACATTGACAGCGGGAAGGAACTGACGGCCGTGAATCTGGAAGTCGAACTCCCGGCCTTCGATCTTGATCGTGAAGACCGAACACTGGACAATGTTGATGAAGGACTGAACCAGCTGGGCGGCGGCAGTCGAGTTGCTCGGTGCGGGAAGGATCAGGCCGAGGCCAACACGCTTGATGACCATTCTCTGGCCGTTGGGGAGTTTCCCCGAGTCGCTCATGTTGGTTTCGTTGATCGTCTTCACGCCGGTGCGCCACGGTGCGCCGATCTGCTGGACAAAGAACGTCGCGTTGGTGATGGCCGTGCCGAAATACCGGCTGTCCCACAGCTGGTGCTTCAGAACGTCACGGGACTTGCCGTAAGTCCCCATTTCCGACGCACGAATGTCGGCGGCGGCTTTGTTGGTCAGTGCGGGCATGTGCCCCTCCTTTTTGTAGTTGAGGCGGGTGGAACAAAGGAAGCCGGGAGCGCCCCACTCCCGGATTCCATCCTGTCAATGATCAGCCGGGCAAACGCCCGGAAAGACCCTTCATGTCACAGATCAGTTGGCGATGGCGTATGCATCGTCAACGGCGTCCCCGGCCAAGTCCGAGTAGTCACCCTCCAGCATGGCGGGTGAGTAGTCCCCGGCAACCTGCTGTGCCGTGTAGCCACTCGCCATCGGCAGGTAGTCGCCGCTTGTCGGCTCGGAAGCCGGAGCCAGCACGGTGGTGCTGAACTGCGACGTCCTCGGCAGAGGCGGCAGGTTGTCCTGCAGGTTGAGTGCATTGACCAGAAGGTCATAGGCACCCGTGGCGCTGATGACATGGGCCGCTGTGCGCAGTCGCGGGTTCTTGGCGAAGCCGCCGATAACGAACCCGAGGACGACATGCACGCCGCCGAGCCACTTGGACACGGTGACCTGCTGTGCAGGGTCCTTCACGATCTGCTGGCTTGCCCAATCGACGACCGGCATCAGGAACATCCCTGCCGCCAGCCCGCCGCCGACCGTCGCCATGTCGAGCAGGTACGCCTTGGAAACGATGCGCTTCACGTTGAACGGGTTGCGCCGCACGTAGCGCCGACGCCGCCGGGGATTGATCCGGGTGCCGGATGTGAGATATCCCCGGGTAGAGCCGACCCATCCCTTGCGGGTCTTCTTGACCAGCGGGCGGTGCCACCCGAGCTTGGGCTTGCGTGCCGGGTTGCGGCGTCTGCGCCGCCGGGCTACTGTCTTGCGGCCCTTGGGGGCCCTGCGCATCGGGGCTCTCTTCGCATTGCGCCGCTTCCTCTTGACGAGTACCATACCAGACTCCTTCTTGCTTTGGCGAGAGTCCCCGCCGTTGGTGAATGGGTTCTTCAGAACCGGCAGTACCATGTGTACAACTCCATCCACCTGTTACCCCCAAGATATAATGCTGGACAATGGTTGTCAACATTCATGTGGATAACTGGTGGTCCCCCCTATGGTAGAGGATGTGGATAACTTTGTGGACAACTCAGTCGATGATGAGAATGAGGTGCTCCGCGATGCGCTGGATATTGTTGTTGCTCTTCGCCAGCCCGCCCGCCAGAATCCCTCCGAGGAACGGATACTTGCGCTTGTCCATGTTGATCAGGCGGGCAACGTCACGGGCAATCAGCCGGATTGCCGCTTGCCGGGAGCCGATGCTCTGTGAGAGTCGAATGTATTCCGGGTTGTGCATCAGTTCGTGAACCTGCCGCTGATGGGCCACCTGCGCCACTGTCGGCGGCTTGGGTGTATACGGCAACGGCTCTTCCGCCACGGGAATCGCCGCCCGATGAGCTATCGGGACCTGTCGAAACTGATCCGACGTCATCCTCATCATTGCACCCATGTACTGTTCGGTGTACTCGCTGGACATGCTTACCTCCGTCGTTTGTGAAAGGTTTTGGTTTGAACGTAATGCGCCCCGTATCCGAGAAGAAACACGCCGATGATGTACGGGATTGCCATACGCATGATTGCGGGCTTCAGGGCCGGGCCGATGTCAAGGGTCACTGACGGCGGCGCACCCTTGCCCTTCGACAGGGAGACAATCCACTCTTCCAGCACCTTGGCCTGTCCGGCGTCGAGGTACAGCACCACCCGGCCGCCGACATTGCGGATGTACGGCGGCTTGCCGGTCACGCTCTTGACAAACGCCGCATACCCTCCCGCCCGGGCAAGGTCGAGCTTGTTGCCGGTGATGTCGTACGACTGTGCGGCAACGGTCGCGGAATCCGCGAAGACGTCCACCGTATTGAGGATGTTCCCGATGTTAACGGCCATTGATGCCCTCCGACAATTGTGCGGCCATGGATGTGGCCAGTGACAGTCCTGCGGCCCCGCCGGTCACGTAGGCGATGCGCCGATGCTTCTCCCACAGAGCGACCGTCAGGCCGCCGTACACCATGAGCCGTATCCACGCGATCCCGGCACTTGCGCCGGTAAAGCTCACCGGCACGACCGGAAGCATGGCGGCACTGAAATTGCCCCACGGGTTATGTGTAGTGGCGGGTACATTCACATTTGTCTCGGCGGGTTCCATGTCAATTCTCGATTCCAGCCTCGGTGACCTTGAGGCGGTTTCCGATCAGGTACAGCTGTCGCTTCCCCGATGCGTCCATGAACAGTGCGACAGGCGTTTCAAACTCATGGCGGTACACGGCCATGGTGCCGTCGCCCCCGCCGTTGAGCTTGTCGCACTCGTACTCTATTGCAGTGGCCTTCCCCAGCCGCACCAGCCCGGTCTTGGGCGGATTGAACCGTATGGACCCCTCCACCCGTGGCGGGTGCCCGTGGAAGGCTTCGTATCCCTTGCGCAGTCTCATCGCGACGCCATGAATGCCAGAACCGCCGCCGCGATCCCGCCGCCGACAAGCAGTCCGGTGTTGTCCTTGGCCGGTTCCGGGGCCCCGCCGGTGCCCTTGAAATAATCCATCAACTGCTTTGCGAGAACCGGGTCCTGCACCTTGATCAATTCGATGTCTCTCATCACGTTGGACGTCTTGAGAACGTACTCCGCTTCTTTCATGTTGGCAAAGGAACCGAACGCATCGGCCCCGGTCTTGATGTACTCAAGCGCCAGCTTCGCCCGGTCCAACCGATCATCACCAAGCATCATCACATTCATGTTCGCCTCACTGTGCTATCAGGAGTCCGGCCGCCAGTGCGGCCGCACCCCCGAGAATCAGGTTGCGCTTCTGCCGGTCGTACCGATCCTTCTTGGCTTGGTACTCCGCTATCTTTTCCTCTGTCAGTGCGTCGATCTCGTTCTTCTCGACGCCGTACGATTCGATCTCCCGGTCCAGCACCGCGATCTGTTCCGCGATCCGGCGAAGCTCGGCTTCTCCCTGTTTCGCCGCCGCCTGTGCCTTCAATTCCATGCGGCGGTTGATCAGGAGTCTAAGCCCCTTGACCGCAAGGCCGCCGACCACGAAGGCTACCGATCCAAGGCGCTCGTAGTTCACTTTGACATGAGCATCAGCGCCAGCGCCGCCGCACCGCCGCCGAGAGCAAGGGTCTTTGCCGTGCTGGATGTGCCCACGTTCGCACTCTGGCCGGACGCCAGACTGCTGGCATTCGCGTAACCCAATCGTGCCGCCTCGACGGCAAGCTGTGCGATCTCCCGGTCGATCTCCTTGATCTTGATCATGGCTTGCAGGTTGTCCTTCTGCGCCGCGAGATTCTGCCGCAGTGCCTTGAGCTTCTGCACGCCCTGTACAATGCCGGATATGGACCCGAGCGCACTGGTCGCAATACCGGCCCATTCCAGAGCCGGAGAGCTTCCGATAGAGTCAATGGTGTTCAGTACCGCACCGGCATCTCCCATGTATTCGACGCTCATCGTTTCCTCCGCTTGCGCTTGGCGATCACCACTCCCGCGATGAGCGCCGCCGTGATGCCGAGGGGAACGACCCACTCCGGCTTGAACTCAAAAGGCGTCTGGCCCATCACCTCCCGGCGATAGGCCGTGCGCCGCTGTTCCGCATACGCGATGCTCACTGCCGGGCCGCCACAATAGCCCCGGCCACGCCGAGGATGATGAACGGAAGGATGCTTCCCTCTTTCTTTGGTGGTTCGATATCCGGGGCTTGCGGGCCCACGACCCGGAAGGTGCGCGAGTCCATGTACTCACCGGCCGCCGTCAGGTCTTCCGGCCTGTACATGATCGGCATGGTCGGCTCCCATGTCTGCACCGGCTTGTCGATGTTCGTGACGTTCACCGCCTGATCGACATACTTGTTTATCGACGGGTCCCACCACGCAAACGGGTTCAGTTCCGGGGCCAGTGGAGTCTCCATCACGAACGTCGGCGATGACGCCGCAACGCTGGCACCGGCCGCCCCGGTCTTGGCCACTGTCGGCACAACACTCACCGAGTACGACGTCGGAGTCATGGTCCTCGCCGGTTGCCCGGACGCCTGAATGTAGCGTGCCGCAACCCGGCGGTTCGCCTCGTACAGCATCTTCTCCCAAAAGGCCAGTTCCTTGAGGAACCAGTTTGCCGTATCCTTGCCGAACGTGCAGATATACCGATACCCGTCATAGGTAAACTCCGATACCCCCTTCACAAGGTAATCGGCGATAGTCTTACGGACATTGTGGTAATTGTCAACGAGACGCTTGAGCGCCTCGGCATCGGTAATCTGCGAGTCCCGCAAAGCGTCGAACGAAGCGTTGAGATAGAAGCGGGTAATGGCAGTCTTGAACCACCATTTCCACGCAACCGTGTCAGGGTCGCCGGGAACGAGCAGGTGGTTGGGAAGCGATTTCCCGGTGACCATGACCTGCACCGTCTTTGACACCGGGTCCGGCTTTCCGATCACGGCATACTGACCAACCGTTACCCCGAGGCGCAGAAGATTGAGGAACGAGCGGATATTGTCGCCCGTTGCCATGTTCGCCGCATAGTTCATGGTGTGCAACCATTTATCCCGATCAGCAAGCACCGGGTATTCGACGTCGGCAACGGGACCGAATCCGGCGTAATAGCCGACGTCGCGGGAGGTCTTCATCTTGCGGCCGAACGATCCCGTGTACTGACCGTTGCCGCTGACCGTCACCTGTATCAGGCGGGCCGTTTTGGTCTTGTAGACAAGCGGGAACATGCCGGTGGTCTTGGGGAATTCCGCCATGCGCACCGGCAGTTTCTCGGCGTACTCACGGGCCGCATCCTGCCGGGCTTTGGTTATCGCCTTCGCGGCGGTCTTGTCTATTGACATGCGGTTGTATGTCAGGTTGCGAAGGTATGTGGTCACGATCCGATTCGACGCCTGTAACACGGCGTTTCCGACCGGGTCGTTCGCCTCGGTTCTCGTTACCTTTGGAACCGACATTTTCTTGGCAAGCTCGACCTGACGGTCCCGTATGTACTCCGATGTGAGATCGGATGTCCAGACAGGATAGTGCAGTCGCTCGTCATGCTTCCCGGTGGGAGGGGTCAGTGTGACGCGCCCCTTTTTCAGGTTCTGGAATTCGGGATAGTTGCCGATGAACGTGCCGGTAGCGCCGGACGATGAACCGTTGCCGAGGTATTCCATGGTTACCCCCGAAACGCGAGGAACGCCGCCAGTGCCGCGACCCCTGCGCCAATGAGAAGACCCGTATTGGACTTGGTCTCTTCGCCGGTCACTCCACCTGTCGGCCCGGGAGTACCGCCGGGAGTACCGCCGGATGTCACCGGCGCAGGTTTACGAATGGGAGCAGTGACTGCATCGGCGATCTGCTTGGCCACGACAGGGTCCTTGACAAACATGCCCGCCGTCGGAATGATGACTTTGGCGGCGGCTTCATGCGCCTCGGTCAAGGTGTCCACGACGCTCACCATGCCAACCTTGACAAACGTGTCCATCAGCTGTGCCAGCTTGGAAGCGTTGGCAGGGTCCTTTTCCTTGAAAGCGTTGAACCGCTCCGGTGAGCCGGGCGTACCGATGCGGTACTTGTCGAAGAATGCCGAAATCGCGGCCATGGCCGACATGAGTGCAGTCTGGTACGTGCCGCTCTCAATGTTGGCGTACTTGCGCGCTACGACACTCGCATTCGCGGTGACGATGGCCATGAGCTTTTGCAGGTCCTGCTCATATGTCCCCTTGAAATGATTTCGATATCTGGCAACTCCCTGCGATGAAACGGACTTGGCGTGCTTTGCCCAAATCGCATTGATCTTGGCAGAGTACCCGCCATCATCTCCGAATGACACGTATTCCATGAGGACACCTCCCGGTCATCGTATGACGACCATGGTCAGGATGACGACCACCGCAAGCGGGATTAGCTTGCTCTTCAGTTCTTTCTGCGGGTCTGCTTGCTGGGCCATATGACGACTCTCTCTTGATAGTGATTGAGAGTCCGGCCCGGGAGGTTGAAACGAAAGGTAGGATCGAACGGCACCCACTTGCCCTGAATGTACAATTCAGTGTACACATGGTGCAACTGCCGCCGATGGGCGCGCCGCACCGCGACAAAGCGGAACGGCACGTTGTTGAGTATCGCCCACGATGCCATGGCGATTGCCTTGTCGTCGCAATCGCCGCCGTACCCCTCGTACATGAGAGTGAGCCACGGTCTTTGGAGCACCTCGTACCCGGGACGATCCTCGCGGAAAGGAATGCGCGAAAGCACGTTGAACATTTCGACAGGGCCGTGGTTGATGAACGGCATAACGTCCTCGCGATACTGGTACGCCATGCGTGCCATGAGCGGGCCCGTCTGCACCGCCTTGCCGTTAGTCTCAACGGTGTGCATCCTCATACCGAATAGTATACTTTCAACTGAACAGTTCGTCAACCCTCCCGAAAGGAGCCCCGCCATGACTGATCCCCGGTATCTCAAAGGCAAACCCGGTACGCCTACCCCACCGCCTGACCCGTACAACCCGGTGGTGCAGATGATGGAGTGCTACGCCGACATGGCGGAATACCTGCGAATCATCGCCCTATACTGCATGAAAAAGGGCCAGCAGGAGGGACTGATCACCGACAAGGAGATCGAAGGTGAAGGGTAAGCACCCGCCGGACCCGGAGTCCCTCCAGTGCATCGTCCTTTCCATGACTGAAGAGGAACAGGCCGAGGTGTACGAGATGCTGGCCGACGCCGGGTTCAAACCGGACGCAACCGGCATGCGGGCCTTCCTGCTTGCGTGCGCACGCGAGGATGATCAGGACCTTCCGCGCAACAACGGTAGCTCTGTGGCCGCGATCCTGAATTACCTGCGAGAACATCCAGAGCAAACTGCACAGGCATATGCGGCGGCCGCGAAGGGCGTTGACGCAATTCTGTACAAGCTCAAAATAAAGACGCCCCCGAGGTGATCCCCGGGGGCGCAGTGTCGCGGGCGTAAGAGCGGGACTATTTCTTGGCCTTGCCCTTGGGGGCTTCGACCTGCTTGGGAGCCTCACCGGCCATGAGCTTGGACAAGACGTCGTCCTCGCTCGGCGGGAACACCGGAGACACCGAGTACTTGTACTTGGATGCGTTCGGCTTGGTCGAGAGGTTCGGCTCCACGAAGACGTCCAGACCCACCGAGACGGCGGGCTGGCGGATGTTCGCAATCTCATCCTCTTTCATGCCCTGCATTCTGGCCTCATCCTGCGCGGCCGACAGCGCAGAAGCCATGTCGGCAACGAGAATGTCCTCGGCGATGGTGGGCAGACACATGCGGGCCGAGCGAATCTCCTCGCCGGTGAGCATGTTCTTCCCGGCGAACTCGCCCCGGAAATCCTCGTAGGTGCCCTCGCCCACGGGCGAAGGCTTGTTAATGTGGTCCACGGCCCTGCCGACAAAGCGTGCCACATGGACGGTGTCACCGTTCGCAACGGTGTCGGTCAGAACCTTGATGCTGAGGCCGAGCCCCTG
>Ga0272441_10014652_pt1 | contig 11078 bp, 6 predicted proteins | sample SSMProp6N_FD_193582 | JGI IMG/M metagenome (GOLD analysis project Ga0272441, IMG submission 193582) | Marine sediment archaeal communities from Little Sippewissett salt marsh, Falmouth, MA, United States - SSM-Prop-6N | ecosystem: Environmental > Aquatic > Marine > Wetlands > Sediment ...
AAGCGTATCGAGAGTGAAGTATTTCCTTCGCCAAGAGCGACAGCGCTCAGAACCGACAACGCGTAAGCGGCCTCGGACCTGAGCAGAACACCGGAGGTTGAGATGCTTTCTGTCTCATTTTCAGGTGCTGTCAACCCGAATTCATCGATGATTCCGGCTGCACCCGACCTTACCAGAAGCTCTGTTGCTCTCAACTGCGTATGGTCAGGATCTCCCGTTTCAAGAGCTATGCCTGTAAGTTCTTTTGCGGCTTTTATATAAAGTGGAAACTCATCGATGATGTTTTCGTAGATCGTGACAGCACGATCGACCTGGCCGTCGTGATGAAAAGCGTTTGCCTTAAGCGACAGAAGAACGGGTGTAAAGTACAAACCATCGGGATCATCTAGGGATGGGGGAAGATCTGATGCAAGGTCTATTGCCTGTACAGCCGATGTGAAGTCACGTTCCAGGATCGCCAGATCGTACAACAGGAAATAATCGTAAATGCTGGATGGAGGTTTATATGTGCTGTTCAGCTGAGTATCCCTGATATCATCCTTGGCTCCCCAGCTTACCGCAATTGGGAGCATCATATACCGTATCCGTGATTTATCAACAAGGCGTTCCATAAGAACCGTTGAATAATCCTGCCAGGCTTCACCCAGCATGTTCATTTCATAATAAATTGAACCCCTCAGAAGCATAGCGTCCGAATTAAAAGGTCCGATTCTGATTTCGTTCAGGATATCGAGCGCGTCATCGTAATCGCCGGTGCAATACCTGATGTACGCTTCGGAGGTTGACGCCCAGAAATTGTGATGGTCGGGAAAGTCCCTGTATTCTTCAATCTGGCCGAGGGCCTTTTCGTATTGCCGGGTGTTAATCGTGTTAACAAGTTCAAGGCCCATTTCATAGGCATTTTGAGGTTCTTCTGGCTCAGCCTGAGGGGGAGGTGGTGGATCCGAGAAAAGCGCACATGATCCCATGAACGGGATAAGCAGTCCCGTGAGCAAGGGGATTAATACATTGTGTTTCAGTTTTTGACTAACTCCCTGCATCATCATCTGATGATGTCCCCAGTATATCTCTTAATGCCTGGGCAAATGTTTCAAGGTTAGCAGCAATCGTTGTCGATTCAGCCCTCCGGGATTCAGTCTCCCTGTCGAGCGCGAGCACCCACGTAAGGTATGGAGAACCGGGTGGTACATGAGTTTCTATGATTGATATAGCCTCGTCGATACTCCCGGTCAGTGCGAGGAAGTAAGCCATGCGGTAATGCATTTCGCGTGTCGCACCGGGAAGGCCGCACGCGGTTTCAATCTCGGCCAGGGCATCATCGTAATTCCCTGTCCATCCATACATCTCCGCGCGTACGGATTTGAAAAATGCGTTCTCCGGGTACGCGGATTCCCAGTGACCGATTACCGATTCATCCGGAAGCGCGATAGTATCAAGGTTATCGAAACTTCCGTCGAAGGTTTTCAGCGAAATGCCATACTGCATGATTCTCAGCTTTGCCCTGAGATCGGATGGGGGCGAAAGCCGAAGTGCCTCGTTAAAATCGGTATAGGCAGACTCGTAGTCGCCGTTAATTACCGAAAGCACACCACGCTGAAGATAAGTTACGTAATTATAGGGATAGAGGTCATCTGCACGATCGAGTAATAGAGCGGCGTTTACTAAATCAGCATGTCCCATATCGAATGATGCCGCAGCGTTAAGAAGCCATGCCACGGACATTGGATCGGTAACCGGCTGTGGGTATGAACCCGATTCTGGACCAAGCCATGAGGATGCCCCGAGCTGGGTCATGAACATTTCAAGATCGACCTCGAACTGGTCGAAATTGCCAAGCTCGGTATCGAGCTTGAGAAGAAACTGGGCAAGTCCCGCGGAGTAGTATTCGGATGGCAGTTCCGTCCTGAGCGTGGCCTCGGCGTTACTTAACCGTCCCTCAAGCATATCTATGTAAGCCATCGCGTACGGTGGCATATCACCATCTTCATTTTCTCCCGATTGAAATCCGGTATAGCTCCCCGCCGCTTCTCTTATTGTTTCAGGATTTTCGGTAAGGTACGCCTCTCCGAGTTTGTATGCCCAGAGGGTTTCATTATCTCCCGATTCCGACACTGCCTCGATCTGTTCATCCACGAGATCCCATTCTCCAAGGTCGGAATACAGTCTTGCGACCGATATCCGTATCATTGGATCAGTTTCGGGGCCGTAAGTATTCAGGACACATTCGTAATCCCTTCGCGCTTCATCGTAACGTCCCATCTGCCAAAGAATTTCAGCGCGAAGGCGAAGAAGGTCGGGACGTTCCGAAGTGATCTGGTATCGGGATAACGCCATGAAGGCTTCATCGATTCTGCCCAGCTCGAAAAGAAAACCTGCGCGTGTCTGGTCGGCTTCGACCTCCGTAACGACATCGTTAAGAATACCCTGGTCCAATAGCGAAAGCGCAAACGCAGGACCGTCCTCGGCGTAAATCTGTCCGACACCTTCCCAGAGAATATCCGGGGTCACGGTTGACCAGTCGATCGATTCCTCTGCGTCGGATGTTTCCGTCAGCCCTGAATCATCCGGACTGAGATCGGGGTCGGGTTCCACGGACCTGCCTGTGCATGAAATGGTAAGCAGGAGTATCGGAAGTAAAACAACGATTATTTTTAACTGTTTCATATCAGTGGCAATGATTATATAACCCGTTGCTGGCGTTTACCACACGGGGATTCCGAAAGGTAGGATACATGCCAGGTTTTTAAGTTCAGGAAATTAGAGGATGGGTGGCCATGTGGTTGGATCGGTAAAACTCACACCGGGTCCCGGTTTGTAGACGCGGACCACGTTGTCTTCAGTGATGGCGAAGGTGGAAAGACGGCCGTAGGAACGTTCGGGCCTCGGATAGGCGATGATTGTGTACCCGGTGGTACCGAATCCCCCCGCAAGTCCCCTCGTGGTTACGACAAGAGAGTAGTCGATAATGATGCTTGATGCTGTGATGTGGGGGGAGATCATGTGGGCGTCCTTGAGGTCCTGGAAGTCACCGTAGTTACCTTCCCTGTCAGTCAGAGCGTAGTCGGTCATTACCGATCCTATCGACCTCAGTGATCTCTGGGCCTTTGCCTCGATTGCCTTGTTCCTCTGCACTATAAGCCTGGGCACGAGCAATGCAATCAGAAGCGAGACGATACTCACTACGTACAACAATTCAAGCAGGGTATAACCCGCTTCATTTATTGATCGAAGCTTCATCGAAATATTTGGTTGCGATACCCATTTGCGTTCAGCAGGCATATTAATGCATGCCAGACGCCCGATGGCTCTTGTATTGTCCTGCACCCTGAAATCTGACAAATACAAGCCATGCCCTGGATTTTGACATCCGGGCCTTATATAACAAGTACCACATTTCATTCAGCATGTAAACTGCAGCAGTGTCGAAAAACGGGATATCCCGGCAGGATTTATGACCCGCTTGTGGCTGGCTGATACTGATCTGATGGTTTCCTGTACCCGAAAATTGTACCCAGAATTAATAAGATTAGAGTGACGGAAGTCACCAGCAGCCCGGTTCTGAATGCGTTCGGCTCGTATGTGAACTCTATCTTATAACTCCCCCCGGTCAACTCGATTGCCCTGTAAGCTCCATTCGCGTGACTGATCTCAACGGGCGAGCCATCAACATACGCGCGCCATTCAGAATGCCATGTGTCCGATAAAACAAACCAGCAGTCCCGATCAACATCCACGCTGAATTCCAGGTGCTGTGGAGTTTCGTCAATGAGCTCTATTTCACCCGGCGGGTCAGGATTTCTGTCGTGCATCTCTGTAAGCATGACTTCAGTGGGATCTTCTATACATACGCTTGGCCCGTAGTCTCTGATGAGGCCGGTACCATGCAGACTCCTTACTTCAAGCGTGTCGAGGGCATCCTGGAAGTCAGTGACGTACAGGATCGATTCCGACAGGTACCATCTCGGTATTGCATACGGTTTCTCGTAGATTACCAGCCCGCCGTTATGTAGGAGTTGCCATTTCTCTGGATCAAGTCCGGATCGCGGATCGTCGAGGAGGTTCGGATCATCTGAAATGACATACCTGACGGCCATGGCGTCAATATGTGATGTGCTCAGGCGGTTTGAATCGGTAACCGGGAAAGAAAGTCCGTTCCATGCAATCATCGTTGGTTCGATTGCGCGCAGGAATTTCCACTGGTTTCTTAAGACAAACGAATCATAACCCTGGGAGTCATTGTACCCGGCCCACATCGCAAGGTTTCCACCGAATGTCAGGGGATTATCAATTCCCGGGTGGTGCGTTACTGATTTCGATGTGTGGCGGATTACACGGTAATTACTGTCCTGCGGGATTACCTCGAGAGATGGTGTCATTACCGGCGTCCGGTCCTGAAAAACCGGATACTGGTAGAAATGCGCGTAATATCCGTTGATCGTGAGAATGAGTGGAAACACAAGCGCGGCGAGTGCGGTTGCTTTACCTCTCAGGTGGTAAGATATTCCGGTCAGCACAATCGCCCCGGCACCCAGAATCAGGGTGATAAAAGCTGAAGCCTTCTGGCTTTTTTCCCATTCAGTATCGGGGCTGAGTATTGCGAACTTTAAGAATATCCATGCGAACAGGATAGTCCCAATAACAGACAGAGCTATGAAAACAAAACCAGTTCTATCATTTTCAGATGTTGAGGGACTGACAATTTCGTTCAGGCCACGAGCTGCGAGCAGGAATATCAGGAACTGTGAGGTCGCGTACGGGGTGTACGGTGAAATCCCCATACCGGGCATGATCCATGCAAGCCTTTGAAAAATCGGTGGTATCGAGAGTAATCCAAACACAACCGCCAGGATGATAAAAACTTTACGCTGTGGCGGGGGCCGCGTTAAGATGATCCCGGCGAGTGCGAGAAGGAGAAGGGGAATACCCGTGTAGGGATGCTGCAGTTCTATCTGCTTGAGAAAAATCGGGACAAAGACCATCCCGGTTTTTTGAAGAACATAATCCTGATTATCAGCGGTACCGTGTGAAGTTTCGTCGGAGCCGGTACTTCCGTAAAGAGCCCTGTCTCCACCGTTTGTCATGGTTGATGCGGACATATCCCGCGCTGAATCCTGGAGTAGTCTCAGCGTAGGGTAGTTCTGCATCATTGACAGAAGCACCCCGGCAATAAACGCGATGATAAAAACCCATATTCTGGTGCTCAGGCCATGACGAAGATCGCGTATGAAAATCCACGAAAGAATACGATGCAGCCCGATAAAGTAAAGGAACGGCACAACATAACCGGGGTGACCAGCCATGAGCATCATCCCGAGCACCACCGCGAAGAAAAGGACATTTCCACCCGACGGTCTCGCGTTCAGAGATGTCGACGCCCACATCAGCCACGGGAAGTACATAAGGCCGGACATCTGGAACGGGACGAGGGGCATGTAATGCCCACAGGTCAGGTACAGGGAGACAATGATAAGGGCGGCGGTCTGCTCGATCCGTATTGTTCTCAGGTAGAAGTAAAGTCCAGCGGAACCGATAAGCCAGGTCAGGAAGGCAGTCACCGTAAGGATATTCGCGCCCCGCGTAGTCAGCATGGCTATCAGCAGTGGCGGGTGCGTAAGCGGTACGAGGTGGTTTGCGTAAAGTGGAGCACCGCAGAATGAATGCGGATTCCAGTGTGGCCATCGACCGCTGCGCAGCTCCTCGCCCGCGAACTCGTACCATGGAAGGCACTCGAGATAGATATCGAATGCCATAAGGCGCGGTTCTTCGGTTTCGGGAGCATATTCGATCCCGGAACTGTCATCGGAAAGCGAGGCAGGATCGACCTCGCCTTCGACGGCCCAGGGATAATGCATCCTCCATGAATCACTCATAAGAACACTGTTTCCGGTAACCGCCGGCCAGATCAGAATAAGGTTCAGGATAACGATCCCCGCGATGCCGATCAGCTCGGACGAGAGTGTCATTCGTGGGTGTTCAGATGTATTTGCTGGTTCCTGCTCCAATGTTGTCCTCGGGCTGAGTATTATAAACCAGTTTGAAATACAGGTAAAAACAATCATGTATTTAATCATGGGGAACTTTTTTAGGTACAATTATGTTAATTTGTGCGATTTTTGATGCAAACTGTGGTATAAATACGCGCGACACGGCCTGAGAGCGGGATGTCTTTTTTTTTAATCTCTATTTACAGGTCGATGGGAATTCTTTCGGCAAATAGGAATCCGGCGGAACTTCGACAGGGAAGTACCGCTTTTTTGTTTCATCTTCACGCGAGGTTGATGGCATGGCAATGACAGCGACCGAAAAAGACCAGCATAACGCAGAACATGGTTTTCAACCCAGGATAGTGGCATTTCTATGTACGTGGTGCTCCTATGCGGGTGCCGACCTTGCGGGTACTTCCCGGCTTCAGTACCCGGAGAACATGATGCCTATCCGGGTCATGTGCTCCGGACGGGTTGATCCGGAATTCATCATCAGGGCGTTTATGGAAGGCGCCGACGCGGTCGGTGTCTTCGGATGCCATCCAGGCGACTGCCACTACATTAATGGCAACCATAAGACAATGGCCAGGATACCTCTTCTCAAGAAGACGCTTGAGCAGATGGGAATCGAGCCTGAAAGGCTTCAGCTTCACTGGGTTAGCGCGAGCGAGGGAAACAAGTTCGCGAAAGTAGTAGCCGAGATGACTGACGAGATAAGGAAACTTGGCCCTCTGAACTGGGCTGGGGAGGAATAAGCAAGTAACCGGATGCCGCATGGTATCCGTTTTATTCTGATGGAGCTTGATAAATGGCAGACGAGACTCCCGGAACCGGAAACGGTGAACTGAACGCAAAACTGAAACTCGGGCTGTACTGGGCATCGAGCTGCGGTGGATGCGAAATCGCGATACTCGAAATCGGCGACAAAATTCTGACGCTTGCGGAACATGCGGACATTATGTTCTGGCCATGCGTTGTCGACTTCAAGTACAAAGATGTCGAGGCAATGCCCGATGATTTTCTGGATGTCGTGTTCTTCAACGGAGGGATACGCAACAGCGAAGAGGAACACGTCGCGAACCTCCTGAGGGCGAAATCAAAAACCCTGGTAGCGTTCGGCGCATGCGCCCATATGGGCGGTATCCCCGGACTTGCGAATTTCTATCCGTTGAACGACCTTCTTGAAAAGGTATACAGGGGAGGCCCGTCGATTGAAAATCCGGACGGGATATTCCCTCAGACTACCTATCAGATGCCCGAAGGGGAAATAGAACTCCCTGAACTACATGAAACTGTTAAACCACTTTCAAAGGTAGTCGAAGTCGATTACACCATCCCCGGATGTCCTCCTACAGCTGACCAGATATGGAAATCCATACTCGCGATCGTCGAGGGTAACCTTCCGGCGAAGGGAAGCATAATCGGGGCGGGTAATAAATCGGTCTGTGATGAGTGTCCGTTCGACAAGAAGGACATAAAGATTCAGAGATTTTACAGACCTCAGGAAAAGGTACCTGAACCCGGGTGGTGTCTGTTAGAACAGGGAATTGTCTGCATGGGACCTGCTACCAGGTCGGGATGCGATGCAAGATGTCTTAAGGCCAACATGCCGTGCAGGGGATGCTACGGTCCTGTCGAGGGTGCAACCGATCAGGGAGCCGCGATAATTGCGGCTATCGGAAGCCTCCTTGATACGGGGGACGACGAGGAGGCGTTACGTCTCATGAACGAGATCGTCGACCCGGCTGGCACTTTCTACAGGTTCAGCCTGGGAGCATCACTTCTCGGGAGGGCGAAAAAATGAAAAAAGTAAGCATAGACCCGATCACCCGGCTCGAGGGCCATGGCAAAATAGAGATTTTCATTAACGACGACGGAAGCGTCGCGAACGCATATCTCCAGATTCCGGAGCTGCGTGGATTCGAGAAATTCGCTGAAGGCCGTCCGCTCGAGGAGATGCCGAGGATTACACCGCGAATATGCGGAGTATGTCCGGAAGCACACCTTATTGCATCCGCGAAGGCATGCGATGCCGTATATGGTATTGAACTTCCGCCTACCGCACGTAAACTTCGCGAGCTCCAGTACAACGCGTTCGTAGCGGGAGACCATACGACCCATTTCTACGCACTCGCCGGCCCCGACTTCGTAATGGGACCCGATGCAGATCCTTCGATAAGGAACATTCTCGGAATTATCGGAAAGGTCGGACTCGAACTCGGCAGGGCAGTTATTCAAATGCGGCTGTGGACACATGAAGTTGCCGCGACTCTTGGCGGGAAGCCTGTTACGCCTATCAACGCTTTACCGGGTGGTATGTCCAAGGGCCTTAACCAGGAGGAGCAGAAACGGTTTATCGAGATCGGCGAGTTTATGGTCGACTTCTCCAGCACCACTTTTAAACTTTTTGATGATATCGTTCTCAAGAATTCCGATTACGTCAACCTGATTCTATCCGACGGTTACACTCATAAGACCTATAATATGGGTCTAGTCGATGAGAACAATCACACGAATTATTACGATGGTTTAATTCGTGTTACGGGTCCGGATGGCAGCGAGCACGCGAAATACAAACCAGAGGACTACACGGAGTGGATCGCAGAGCGTGTGGAGCCATGGACCTATCTCAAATTCCCGTATCTTAAGAAGATCGGATGGAAGGGATTTGTGGATGGCGTCGATTCGGGGGTCTACAAGGCTACGCCGCTCTCACGCTGCAATGCGGCAGATGCTATGAGCACACCTCTTGCTCAGGCCGAATACGAGAAGATGTACGACACTCTTGGCGGGAAGCCGGTCGATCATACACTTGCCACCAACTGGGCGAGAATAATCGAAATCATGAACGCGAGCGAGATGTTCCTCGAACTTGCGAAGGACCCGGACATTATCGGAAACGAGTACCGTGTAATTCCCGACACGACACCAACGGAAGGTGTAGCGACAGTCGAGGCCCCACGCGGGACATTAACTCACCATTACGTGACCGACGAGAAGGGAATCATCCAGGAAGCGAACCTTGTTGTCGGAACAACTAATAATCATGCCGCTATAGCGATGAGCATTGAGAAAGCCGCCCGTGCTGTGATTAAACCCGGTAAAGATATTACCGAAGGTGATCTCAATATGATTGAAATGGCTTTCAGGGCGTACGATCCGTGCCTCGGATGCGCTACACACGCGCTCGGTCAGGCGCCTCTAATCGTTACTCTAAGGGATAAAGACGGTAACATGCTTAAAGAAATCAAACGTTTTTAACATCCCTGCCTGCCTTAATTAATATAAATCGTAAATTCTTATACCTCCGAAAAAGGTTGTCTCGTAGAGATATCCCTGGTATTCCGTGTGCAGAATGCCAAATCCCATATTGTAATCACCAAGGTATCCGATCAACTGCGGATTATCGGGTGGCCAGAGGTTAACGAAACTCGACTGCATCAGTCCTCCGACAACCGCAAACTGTCCGGAATTTAAGATCGACATGTACCCGGCCTGGAATGGATTTGTTGCAACAATTGCGGATCCTGCAAGGGTAGGATCAGCCGGATTACTCAAATCCAGAATTTCAAGCCTGTCATTTTCTGCGACGTACAGGTAATCATTAGCGGTCCGCAGCATTCTCGCATCGCCGGGGGATGCGTAGATATCCACCTGGAGTGGATTTATCGGGTCGAGGATGGAATACGTGTAAACGTCATTGTTAATAGTAATGTACATGTAGTCATCCCTGATGACGAACCAGAAGGGGCCATTCGGGAGAGTTACAGTGTTCTGGTGCGTTGGTGGCAGAGGGTCCGTATCGTAAATATCAAGATCGGATCCGTTGGCGATGTAGAGAAGATCACCGTTAAATCCAGCATATGAAATATGATTTGCCTCGCTGTCCGTATGAAGCGATGTTATCGCCATGGGGTCGCTGTAATCAATAAGGCTCCAGTCCTTGTATCCCATCACGACTGCTACGGAGTCATCGCGTGTACTAATAAGTCCTGCTTTATGTGGCCAGTTGTAGAATGTGTCCTCAAGATATGCATTTTCAGGATCAGATATATTAAGCAGTTTGATCGTGTAACAAGTGTCCCCACCGTTCGCGATTATCAGGTGGTTCCCTGAAGGAACCGTCGAGATTGGATGGGTAAGGACATTAGAGGTGTATTCAAGGATGGGGTTAAGGGGATCCGAGATATCTACCACTTCAAGTCCGACATCCGAAACCGCATTGATTGCGTAATAATCCTTCAGTTCGACAAGATCTGCGTAAGATGTAAGAGGTAGAGAAGTCTTGAATACCGGATTCATGGGATTCGTAACATCGACAACGGTCAATCCCGAGTTTCCGTCCGAGACGAACGCGTATGGCCAGTCGAGAGCTACACTGCGAGCTGATCCGGGAGTGTCTAGTCCGTTCTGTGGAACAACTCCTATGGACTGGTTGTACATAAGAATAAAAATCCCATCGGGAATTCCCATTGCTGCACCACAGCAGATTAAAAGATCGCTATGCATCTCCAGGTCATCGAAATTTGAGCATACGTAATGACCGTATTGCGTGGGACAGGTAGTGATCTCGACATTATGCATGTAGATGTCAAAGTCCATGGCGGTTATAAGAGTTGTCTTTGGCCCTTCAGGATCCTTCAGGTAGAATCGGACAAGTGCCATGTCCGGAAGATCGAACTGGTGCACAAGTAATGGATTAAACGGGTCCGATGCCCAGTCATAGATAAAAATATCAGTCTTGATGTTCAGGTTATCAGTTCCAATATAAAGGTGCTCGGAGTTCATAATGATGGCGTCAATCTGGTAGCCGACGAATTCAACCGGAGTATCATAGGGCACCGGATTCAGTGGATCGGAAATATCCAGCAGCATAAGCCTGTAAGAATCGGCATCGAAGGCCTTAACGTAATACAGGTAATCACCGTAGCTTGTTATCGCATCAAAGCAGAAAACCTGGTCCTCGTAAATTATCTCGGGCGACGCCGGATTTGTTATATCATAGGACTGCAGGGCTCCGTTCCATGAAACATAAAGGGAGTCTCCATTTATCAGTAATGCTTCCGGATTGCAGCTTAGTCCCGTAGGTGTTAC